>WSSedB1CaDRAFT_10000120_pt1 | contig 38670 bp, 38 predicted proteins | sample WetSurSB1Cattail_FD_9460 | JGI IMG/M metagenome (IMG submission 9460)
CCCAGGGTTGTACTACGCCCAGAATCTGTCGGTAAAGTTCTTTGTCATCCATATTGGAAACATATCAAATTAGGCCGTTTTCCACAAGAATCCCGGAAGAGCCATAATTTTTTCTTGGGAAAAAAAATTAAAAATTCAAAGGGAGAGGATTTTTATCAAATATTAGAAAATAATAATATCAAAAATGGTTTTTTATTAGCTAAAGAAGATAAAGATATTGATATACTAGATGAATTTGAGTGAAATTCAGTCTAACGACTGTTTTCCGGTGGCAGTACCTTGTGCAGGGGCAGTATATTTTATGTTAGAAGGACCCTCCGGGCGGGAAAGATAGTAAATCATTATGGTGCAATAAAATAAAATGCATTATGTTTACGATATTTTTGAGAAGAATGATTTATTTCTTGACATTGGTACTAATATATAGTACTATATGAATGTGAACACAAAGAATAGAAAAACTCTTGAAAATATTTATAAATTGCCTGTTCCGAATAATATATTATGGTCTGATATCGAAAATTTGTTTATATCACTTGGAGCGGAAATATCAGAAGGCGCAGGAGCTCGCATTCGTGTGAAGTTAAATGGGGTGCGTGCCGTTTTTCATAGACCACACCCGGAGCGCGTAACAGATAAAGGAGCTGTGAATTCAGTTAAGCGATTTTTAGAGAACGCGGGGGTAGAAATATGATGGAATATAAAGGATATATCGGTATTGTAGAGTTTGATGCTGAATCGAAAATATTTCATGGAGATGTAGTCAACACAAGAGACGTAATAACGTTTGAAGGAACTACTGTAGATGAAATAGAAAATGCATTTACTGAATCAGTAGATGATTATATAAATTGGTGTAAAGCAGAAGGAGTTGAACCAGAAAGGCCATATTCTGGTAAGTTTAATCTGAGATTGTCACCAGAATTGCATAAAGAAGTAGCAGTTACAGCAAAAAAAATGAAAATATCAATTAATAATTTTGTTGAAAAAGCACTCAAGGATGAACTTGCAACAGTGAATTATTAAGCAAAATTCTTCTAACAAACGCTTCAACCTGATAATTCTTTTGTTACATTTTGTGCTAATCGCTGCGCTCTCTACGTATAAACCGCGCCAATCGCTTTGTAACCGGAATTACAGGTAAGAAAATATTAGACGGTTGCCTGCGGCGCGGAGAATAGTTGTACACTTTAATGATTATGGAAATGATAATAGTAAAGCTGTGCAACATGGTATTGCGGTTGACACAGAGAAAGTGGATGTATACAATATGCAAGTAAGTTGCAAATAGCATATTGTATAGAGATACTATGAAAAAAACAAATAAAATACCGGTAGTCCTTATAACAGGATATCTCGGTTCGGGAAAGACAACGCTGCTTAATGAACTGCTCCGCAAAGAAACGCGGAAAATTGCGCTGATTGTAAACGATATGGGAAGCATCAATGTTGATGCGGAACTGTTAAAGAAAAACGGTGCAGCTGTCGCACAGGCACAGATGGTGGAAATGCAGAACGGATGTATCTGCTGTACGCTCCGCGATGAATTCATTACGCAGCTGGAAAAGCTTTCAACGGATAATTCCGTTGATGCCGTGTTCGTCGAGGCTTCCGGCATCAGTGATCCGGGGGCAATTGCCGCGGCATTCCTTGATTATACGGAACATGAAGAGGCGAATGTTTATCTGAATGCAATTGTTACCGTTGTTGACGGAGACAGAATATACCATGAATTTCTTTCCGAACTGCAGGATTACGATGAAGCGGCGGAAGACAATGAAACCGACCCTGAAATAACGACGCTGATTGTTGATCAGATGGAATTCTGCAATTACATAGTGCTTAATAAATGCGATCTGCTCACAAAAAAACAGATAGAAGAAGTGCGCAGCGTAATAAGAATGTTCCAGCATAAAGCGGAAATCATAGAATCAATTAACGGTAAGATAGAGCCGGAACGTATTCTGGCAGATACGGAGTTCAATTATGATTCGGTCGACTCATCTTCTGCCATTCAGAAAGCATACGACAGCCTTACCAACCGGGAACGGACATGCACCGACGAATACGGTATTTCGTCGTTTGTATTTGAGCAACGCGCGCCGTTCAACCGTGAAAAATTTCTGGCATTCCTGCATGACGACTATCCGGAGAGCCTTATCCGCGCAAAAGGATATATGTGGTTTTCCGATTCTGACAGAGACATGCAGCTGTTTGAACAGGCGGGACGTAACTGTTCAGTGTCCGAAATTTCATGCTGGGTCGCGTCGCTCGACAAAGAGGAGCAGCAGAATGTGCTTGAAAATAATCCCGACATACGGGAAACGTGGGACGGGCAATACGGCGACCGTATGAACCAGCTTGTATTTATAGGGAAAGAATATGACGAGAAGAAGATACGGTCGCAGCTTACGGCCTGTCTGGAAAATATATAGAGACATTATGTCAGCGATTCGGTAAAATTAAAAAAGGAGTTATTTATGAAAAAAATACTTGCATTACTTGCTGTTTTAGCACTTGGAACATTTGCTTTTGCAGACGATTCTATGATATTCAAAGTTGAAGGACCGGAAAAAAGTTATAATCAGATCCGCATTGAAAACGAGACTTCACAGGCCGGTTTTGACTGCAGACTTGTTACTCTTGAACTTGAAAAGGACGGCACGTATAAAAATACTGGTGTGTACGGAACGTATAACCTTAAAGAGTCCGGAGACGGTGATTCCAACAGCGGCAGTGTTGAACGGAAATCATATATAGGAATAGAAATGCCCAAAGATTTTCCCGGGAGTGTAACGTTCGAAATTGAATATAAGGACTATCCGTTTTATGATGTCATAATCATACACTTGAAGGATGGTGTATCGGAGTTTAAAGAACTCTGATATACAAATGCGTAGTTTTTGAAAAACGGAGGCTGTCCATTATAGGACAGCCTCTATTCTTTTTTACTGATTTCTTCTATATATAAGCAGTTCCGTGCAGATACCTGCGGCCAGTACAGCACATGATGTTATTGCAGTATTCCGCCAGAAGTTCCGGCTCCGTTCAATTCCCTGCCGTGCGGCTGCTGTTTTTCGCCGTTCGCTTTCCGCCTGCAGTTCGTACTCCTTCCTCTGTACTTCAAGTGCTTCTGCTACCGTTTCGTCGATAATTCCGTCAATCTGTGCCAGCTGTTCCGGTGTTACCTGCAGCATCAGACTGTTTTTGTCCGGTACCGGTACTGCTTTCTGAACCGGCAGTTCCTGCATGCCTGCAGTCTGTACTGAGCAGTGCGCGGATGCGCTCTTTCCCTTTTCCGGCTGCGCGCTGTATAGCTGCATCTGTGCGGGAAGTCCGGCTGCCAGGCACAGTACTGCCCGCAGCATCATACTGTTTTTCCTCTGTTTCATACGTTTCCTCCTCTTCTTGTTTTGCCAGCGGTTCTGTACGGCTGCCCGGTTTTCGGGCAGCCGTGGCAGCCGAATAGATGTCTGCAAGCCGTACGCCGCCTGCCGCGCAGAGAACGGTAATCATTACAGACTGCCATACGCTTTCGCTTACTATGTGATGTTTAAGCAGCACTGTTGTGAACATAAGGCAGAACGTTTTAAATCCCAGCAGTTTTGCTATAAGCATGACTGCCCGTTTTGCAAGATACGTGAAAATGTCAGCGAAGCTTTTATCGTACATGCTCATCTCCACGCTCCCGTGCGCAGCGATTGCTGCACCATACGGAAGGACGGATACATTGTCCTGAGTTCTTCGTACGAACGTATTGTCCCCTTTTGTCCCGGTTCTGCGCTTGAGACGTTCATATAAAAGTCGTCTCCTGTTCTTCCCGAAACGTGTACAGCCCTTCCTGCGCGGTTAAGAAAGAAGACGGCACAGAGTGCGTCGTCGTTATCCTTCATTTCCGTAAAGTACAGCTTGTGCAGCGTATCGGCTGTCTCGTCTTTATCCGTTCCGTACAGTATGTTGAGTGCGGTACAGACGGAGCCGGAACAATCGCATCCCGAAGGCGAACTTCCTCCCCATACATACGGCGTACCGTTAAAGCATGCAAGCAGATCCCGGTATATATCCGCATCCGGTGCTGCTGCCCGTCTCATCATATCTCTGATTGTTTTCATGTGAGTTAGTGAATCATTCATACTATCGTCTCCCTGTGCAGAATGCCGGCCGGCTCTGGTGCACACCCGGAAAGGTACTGCCATATGCACATACCCGGGAGATGAGGTTTCCCCCCTGAAAACAGGGGGGAAACCTCATCTCCCGGCGGCTTTGCGCTGTGCTATCTTTTACATCGACAGGCACCCGGAAACGCTGCGTTGCAGTGCGGGAGCCGCATAAAACAGATGTGCACCGGAAACAGGACACCGCGGGTCTTATTCCGGTGTGCGGGAGATAAACGAATATGTTACAGGTTTTTACAAGGAAAAATTATCTGGCTAAAGACGACAAGAAGCCGTATTTTATCTGCAGCCGCACCATGAACATAATGGATGAGGATATGCTTATAAAGAAGATGCGGGAATACAATTCGACTATTACCGAAGCCGATATGCGTGCCGTACTTTCCGTTCTGCGTATAATTGTGCTGCGGTCTGCAGGGCAGGGGTATACGGTACAGGTACCTTTCGGGACGGTATGGGCGGTTGCAGGCGGCTCGTGTCAGACAATCGACGAAACATACAGTCCTGGCGGAAAAGGAAATGACCATACACTGAACATCCATTTCCGCAGTACAAAGTCAGTCCGGACAGAGCTGTTATCCTCCGCAGAGATTGAACGTGTAAGTTCCGTGTTCGTTCAGGTTCCGAAGATTGAAGGGGCTTTTTATCTTGATGTAAACGGGAATGAACTCCCCGTGGTCAAACGTAACGAGCAGGGCGATGAAATTTCTGCTGCAACGCTCAAAAGCGGCGATACTCTGCGCATAAAGGGAGAATATCTGAAGATCGATGCCGCAGATGAGAAGCAGGGGGTATTCCTGAACGATATCGCTTCGGAGAAAAAGATTCGTCTGGGGAAGTACACGAGGAACGGTGAAGTAATAGTGGACAGTACGATTCCAGCAGACGCAGCAGCCGGGACGTATGAGGTGGAGCTTGTAACGCAGCCGGGAGTCGACCGGTACGACCATGCTGTTAGTCCTGACCGGGTTATCATCGGGTAATACACATATATTGTAAGAATTGCTGTAAGGCCGGTTCCTGTCTGAGGAGCCGGCCTTTTTTGTATTTTTTAAGGAATAAAAAAGGCATGCAATATGAGAAAACTGCATGCCATAGAATTTTACGTACTACGGCATGGAATTTTACGTACCACGGCGAGGAATTTTACGTATTACGGCGAGGAATTTTACGTATTACGGCGAGGAATTTTACGTACCACGGCGAGGAATTTTACGTACCACGGCATGAAATTTTACATAGTATGGCGTGAAATTCTAAATTTACTGGCGGTGTTTTTTTAATTACATGGCGTGGAATTTTATTCGTGCGGAGGATTTAATACCCCGCCCCTTGGGGCGTATGAAGGGTATTAAATCCCGACTGCGATACCTTTAGAGAACAATATACCCTGCTTGCGGCGGGGTTATTGATTTTTTTCCCGCTATTATCAGACCGGATTCATCAATTATCCGGATAGCTGAAATTTAATATGTTTGTAATATGCATATAACAAAAAGAAAAGAGAATGTCGCAAAGGACGGGCTTATATGAAAATTGCTGTTTCGGGAATAGGATATGTCGGGCTTGCAAATGCAGTTCTGCTTTCAAAGAATAATGATGTCACTGCTGTTGATATTGAGCAGCACAGGGTTGATTTAGTGAACAGCAGAAAATCTCCGTTTGCCGACAGGGATATAGAAGTGTATCTTTCTGTTCAGAATTTTCACCTGAAAGCGACTACACATCCGGAGGAGGCGTACCGGGATGCGGAATTCGTGATTATTGCAACACCAACCAATTACGATGTTGATAAAAACTATTTTGATACTTCAAGTGTCGAATCTGTTATAGAAGATGTGAAAAAAATAAATCCGCTTGCCACGGTGGTAATAAAATCAACTGTTCCGGTAGGCTTTACCGAACGCATGCGCCGGATACATCCGGAACTTACTATTATGTTCAGTCCTGAGTTTCTCAGGGAAGGAAAGGCACTGTATGATAATCTGTATCCTTCCCGGATTATCGTGGGTGACATATCGGAGAAGGCTGTATTGTTTGCACAATTGCTTGTAAAAGGTGCTGTAAAAGAGCAGATACCTGTCATTTTTATGAAACCGACGGAAGCGGAGGCAGTAAAGCTGTTCAGTAATACGTTTCTTGCTCTTCGGGTTGCGTATTTCAACGAACTTGATACATATGCGGAACTGCGCGGCCTTGACACAAGAACAGTTATAAAAGGCGTCAGTCTTGATCCCCGCATCGGAGATACGTACAATAATCCTTCGTTCGGCTATGGAGGATACTGTCTGCCCAAGGATACGATGCAGCTGAAAGCGAATTACAAAGACGTCCCTGAGAACCTTATAAGTGCTATTATTGACAGTAATGCAACAAGAAAAGCTCATATAGCTGATATGGTACTGCGGCGGAATCCTGCCGTTGTCGGTGTGTACAGGCTTACGATGAAGGCTGGCAGTGATAACTTCAGACAGAGTGCCATTCAAGGGGTAATGAACCGCATCAGGACCTGTGGTACGCAAATCATTATCTATGAACCCTCTTTGACAGAATCTGAATTTATGGGGTTAAAGGTTGTGAACAATCTTACTGATTTTAAACAGAAGGCCGATGTCATACTATGCAACCGGGTAACGAAAGAACTTGATGATGTAAAGTCAAAGATATATACACGGGATTTATTTGCGACTGATTAGGCGTGTGCCTGATATCTGCCCACCGAGTTGATATATTCTGAAATATGGATACAATTTTACTTTACGGTTTTTCCGATTTAGGATTAACTGTCCAAGCAGGAAATCCGCTATGTGCATTGTCCGGATGCCTTCATGATTGCCGCCGGCAAATTCGTCAGCGCGCAGAACGTACTTGGGGTAGTTGTCGTGAATGTCCAGGAGTCTTCCGTATTCACGCTGTTCCGTCTCTGCCGATGATATCTGTTGCGAAACCTGTATGTATATTTTTTCGTTGGTTTTTATTCCGATAAAATCAATTTCTGCTGTATCGTCTTTACCGGTATACACGCTGTATCCCCGTCGGAGCAGTTCAATATATACGATATTCTCAAGCATGGCGGCTGTCGTGTCCGATGAATAACCAAGAACACTGTACCGTAATGCAGGGTCCGCAGGATATAATTTTTCCTGTGTTTTCAGAATTTCTTTTCCGCGGACATCATACCGGGAACAGCGGTTCAGAATAAAAGTACCCTCAAGTTTTGCAATATAACTGTAGACTGTTTCATCGTCGATTGTCCGGTGTTCGCTTTTGAGATATTTTGAAACGGCAAGTGAAGAAAAAAGGCTGCCGGTGTTGGATAAAATATATTTTACGATTCGTTCAAGTTGATCGATTTTCCGTATCTGACTGCGTTTTACGATGTCGGAAAATATGACGGAATTATATATGTCATATACATTGGTGTATGCTTCTTCCTGTGTGTAACTGCGCAGATGGAGTGCCGGAAAGCCGCCGAATTTGAGATACCGTGCAAGTTCCGTATGTGTGTCTGATGGAGTCGTGTATTGTTTTCTGAAATCAAGATACTCTGCAAAAGAGAGCGGATAAACCGTAAAAGAAACGTATCTGCCGGTAAGGTATGTCGCAATTTCCGACGACATCATGCGTGAATTGGATCCGGTAACATAGATATCCGTATCAAAGTCCTGCATGAGCGAATTTACCACTTTTTCCCAGTCGGCGACTTCCTGAATTTCATTCGGAAAAATACCCGTATGGCAATAGTTTGTAGGAATATAATCCTATAAACTTCAGAAAGAAAGGAAAATGCGGAATCCTGCAGTTATGGGCGCATCCATGATATCTGCCCACCGAGTTGATATATTCTGAAATATGAATACAATTTTACTTTACGGTTTTTCCGAATCTGAGCGTTTTTTCTGTAAAGAACGCTTTATGATGTTGTTTCCCCATGCGTCATTTTCTGAAAGAAATGCGGTAGATGATGTTCATGCGGAAGAGTTTAATGCGGCTGTCATTCACTGCCGGTACAACGGATGGGAGGCCATGGAAACGGTCCGCAGATTTACCGGCAAAAATAAGAAAACGGTGTTGTTTTCACAGCGCACTCCCGATGCAATCCTTCTGGAGCGTGTATGGAGGGAGGCTGACGAAAATCCGGAGCTGGTGTACCTGTTGTTGTGTCCGGAATCTCCTGCAGACATTGCCGGATGCGCGGAAGGCGTTTCAGGGAAGAAAAATGGGTTTATTTCGGCTGCCGCTCTCCGTATGAAAAAGAACTGCAGCCTTACGCGGTTTCTTGATACGTCAGCGATGACAATGACGGATTTAGGTATAGTGCACGGTATGCTTGCGGGAAGAATGGAAAAGGAAATGGCCGCTGCGCTCGAAAAATCACAGCACTACATAGAAAACCGTATGGCCGTTCTGCGTGAACGGTACGAAATACTCAGAACGCCTGAAAAGCTGCAGGCGCTGCTGGGATGGCTGGGAGAGTGATATAAGAGGACAATAAACATTTAAAACGGATATGACTTATCAATAAATAAACTTGACATTTTATTAAAATAGAATCATTCTTTCAGATATTTGTCATATTTTTGTAAAGCATACTTATAAATCATATCAACAAGGAGAGATACATGAAGAAAGCGTTCTTTTTTCTTGCGGCTGCAGTTCTTTTATTTACTGCTGCAGGTTGTAACAATGTCATTAGTCCTGAAAAATCTTCAGACAGTGTTTCCGTCACGGAGAAAATTAACAGCGGGAGTTCCGTTGTCGATTTCAACGGAACGGTACTTTCGGAAGATGCGGCGGTAAACAATGCCGTAACTGTGGAAAATGCTGATTTCGGCGGTAAGACGCTCACCGTGAACGTTGCCGGAGTTACACTTAAAAACCTTAAAAACATAAACATCGTTGCGGCTGAAGGCATCGGAATAGGGGATTTATCAATCGAAGACTGTACGATAAACAGCTTTACCATTGATGACAGTTCAAAAAATATCACTATTGCAGGAACCTCTACGGTCGCCGCTGTGTCTGTTATAGAATCTGCCGTACATATCGTTCTTGAGGATACGGCAGCAGTAACGGCAATGCATATTGAAGCGAGCGGTGTATCTGTTCAGGGTGGCACAAATACAAACATCAGTATAATGCAGGTTGCAGCAGCAGCAGACACCGTGTCTGTTGCCGGTGGTACAATCAGTACAATCATCGTTTCAAAATCAAATGCAGGTACCCCGACAATTACCGTTACGGGAAAAGTTACAATTCAAACTGCCAGAACCTTAGATGAATCAACCAGTGCAGAAACAAATGGCGGTACATTTGTTGTAACAGAAGAAGCAGCAGCAGACGGATTTACTATTGCCGGCATAACAGGTGCTACACCAGTAACAATTACAGGCGCCGAGCTTGTAAAAGACACTACGGTAAAGACTGAATACGAAACGGGAGATACGTTTGATTACACGGGACTTTCCGCAAAACTTACGTACAGCAACAGTGCTGCCTCTACCGTCACGCTCAACAGCGGAAACTGCAGTATTTCCGGATTCGACAACGCCACAGAAGGCGGTCAGACAGTTTCTTTTACGTACAACGGAATTGCCGTAACAGGCTCAGTCAGCATTACTGTTACTAAAACAACGAAAGAATACCAGACAATGCTTGACGATGCTGTTGATCTTCTTCTTGGCGGACAGTATGACGAAGGTATTGCAAAGATTGCTGCCGCATACGAATCGGATAAAAACGACACAACCAGAATGTATTACGCGCTTGCCCAGCTTGCTTCCATCAGTGTCGACGACAGTGTAAAAACGCTGCTTACGAAAAATTACGGGTTTACAAACTATCCGGCAAAACTGAATTCTCTTTTCAGCACAGACTGGATGAAAAAATATGTCGGTACAAAATCAGTGTGGTGCGAAACATTTACAGCAAATACGGAAGGGTCATACGTACGTGTGGAAGCAAAAGAGACATCTTCCGGCGGCTATTCAACATGGGGATACAAACAGGATTCGGAAGGCGACTGGATAGAGTCAAAGTTTTCACTGTCAGCTGCCTCTGAGGACAACAACGGTTCGTATTTAATCGACAACTGGGCGTATCGTGATATAAATGGAGAAAAAGCCGACAGCAGTTACAAATACAGTTCTGTCCATACAATCACAAATGACGCCTCAGGCTATTATGTCCGTGTAAATATAACCGACGCAGGCACAAGCAGCTATTCGACATATGGCTACAAACAGAACGACGCCGGTGACTGGGTCGAAACGTATTTAACATTAACAGATGTTACGGAAGACAACAGCAGTGCTTATGTAATACCCGGCTATATCTACGAACAGGTTAAAAACAGTGCAGCTTCTTCTGCGTATCTGTACGTAATAAACAGCGAAGGGTATGAAAAATATGTTTCAAACGGCACTTCGACGTATGCTCCGGGATTCAACCTGCCCGACTGGTACGCGGACACAGAAAGATACAAAGAATCGCTTATTAATTCAGCACAATCCACCGAGACAATCGGCTACCTTCTTGCGGCAAATATAATTACCTGTAATCCTGACGGATACAATACGCTTGTGGACAATATTCTGAATGTATTCGGAACAAAATTTATGACGGCTAAACAGCTTGTTTCGGAACTTTCGGAAGAAAGCGTCGTTATACCGTCAAAAGTCCTGACTGCATTCAATCTTACAGACATGCTGGGCACTTCACCGATAAAAATCGGTAAATCGGAAATCAATATTCTTATAGGTGCAATGGAAATTGTTCAGGGATCTTTCCAGTATGTTTCATCATACAATCTGTCTGCAAATCTTTCATCAATGAAATTTCTGTTCAACACACAGAGTTTCGCTGAATCGGGACCGGCACTGGTCGCAGCTTTGAACGAACTGGCAGTATCGGACACGTTTACCGTACGAAACAGCGGTGCAGTCGCAACTGCAAAGACAACATTTATTGATGCTGCCGACCGTATCATGGACTCATATACCTATATCACGGAAGAAAGTTCTCAATATCCGGATGCTGCAAAAGATACAATAAAGTCGTACGGCGGTATCTGGTACAGCTGCCTGAAAACAGTCCGCAGTACAATCAAAGACGGCGGGGTTTTCTATATTCCGTCTTCGTATCCGACCGGTACTTCCTGGCCTACAACCGGCACAAACGCTGCTTTCGGTATAGACATGGGCAAAATTTTTACATCCGGCAATTTTACAAATATAATCGACAGAAAGTCAGACGGGGCGTTCCAGGTATATCTTGAGACATATACAACCGGTGGTACAACAATAGCAGAATTAACCGATGATAACATGCCTGATTTTGAAACAGGGAAAAACTATGGTGTAGGTCTGCTGCTGAACAAATCTGTTCTGACTGGTACGCTTCCGGGATTATATCAGGAAGATGCTTCGGATGCAGATTTCTTTATACCAATGATCAGCACCCGTTCTTCATCCGGTACAGATTCATCTTCCGGAACATCAGACTAAAATACAAAGACCGTCCGGGTACACTTCCGGGCGGTCTTTGTTTGTGCTATTCTGAATTATGTATAAAAGACTACAGCTGTTTCTTTTCCTTTTTTTACCTGCTGTCTGTTTTCCGGATTCCCTGTCGGATTCTCTGCTGTTCAGGCACTTGTGGACAGATGAAAGCGGAACTGCATGGCAGCGGAAAATAACCGCAGACACAACTATTGATTTCCCGGGGTTTTCTGTCGAACCGCGCTTTGCATATAATGAAATACAGTCAACAGTTTCTGTCATTTCCGGCAGTCTTTCCGCTTTTTCTACCGGTATAAACGTTACAGGGAAGTATGCCGGTATTGATGCAGGCGGAATGATTCTGCAGGGCAGGGATATTTCCGTATTGACGGATCATGGGTATAATAATGAAAAAATTGATGCTGCAGCAGGATATGTTTCATTGCCTGTTTTTGTAAAAACGGGCAATCCCCGGAATGATGTTACAATAACACCTTTTTTTTTGGCGGCATGCAGTTCGGCAGGTAACGGCAGTTTTTACTGGTTCTTCGGTAAACCTGTTATACCTGAATTCTATGATACGGGGCTGTCCGTAAAATATAAACCCTTTCAGGTTACTGTTCATACAGGCAGACTTGATCTTGTTATTAACAATAACAACGATGAAAACCTTGTGCAGGGGGCATTTCTATTTACAGGAGCGTCTTTTTCATCGGATTTTACGGCAGGAAGGTGGAATCTAAAACCGGCATTCGGCTATCTTTATGTAAACGGCACGTTTTCCGGCAGTCTGACTGCAGAAAATCAGCTCTATCTGTTTTTTCCGTATACCTACTATACCGTTGAAGGTTCTGTCTTATGCCATATTCTTACAGTCTCGTTCGATTGTTCCTACCGTGCTGATTTTTTTATTTTTGCCCTACAGTCTGCCGCTGCTTTTTTTCCGGAACAAACAGGAACATATACGGCAGACTGGAAATACAAGAACAGTCTTTTCTTCGACGGAAGCTCAGGTTCCGAAAGCGGATCATTAAACAGTATGAACATGGCAGGATGTGTCTGTGTAACGCCGTCTGTTACGGTTGATATGACATCAGGGCGGATGCCTCTGGTGATTACACTTTCAAAACTGTTTGTTGTTCCGTTCAGTTTTGCGGAAAGCGGTGCAGATTCGGAGAATCAGAGTACTGACACACAAAGTGCATACAATGAACAGCTTCTGCTGTCATGGCTGTTTTCAGGAATCACTCTGAATGTTACTTTTAAAATATAAAGGAATTTCAGTTAACAGGGGAGCATTAAAAATCATCATAAAGAATATGCGCTGCGTGAAATGCTTCCAAGTGCTACCAAAAACGAAATGAATATAAATTGGAATCAGATAAAGACAGACTCAATTTGTACCGTCCCTCTCCGGAAGCAAAGCTTAATCCGTGTTCGGACGAAGTATTCAAGGCTCTGTTTACCAGTGAGTCGGTGGAGTCACGTACTGCGCTGCGCTGTTTTTTAACTGCCGTTCTGCAAAAGGAAGTAAAGGATGTGCAGTTGAAGCCGAACGAGCCGCCTGAAAATGACGAAAACGACAAAGGTATACGGTTTGACATTTCGTGTACATTCAACGACGGAGAAGCAGCAGATGTGGAGATGCAGGGAACAAACAAATATCATGCATTCGGCGCACGGGCTGAATATCTGAGTGCGCGCCTGCTTAACACTGTTTTTTCAAAGGGAGACGACTGGCCGCAGATTCCCAGAGTATACCAGATATCCCTGCTGAATTTTACGTTTGACAGGAACGACAGTTCAGCAGTTGGTACGTACCAAATGATGAAAAATAACGGGCATCTGCTTTCCGGTATACAGACAGTCATATTCCTTGAGCTGCCGAAAATAGATGCTCTTGGCGATATACCGCCCGGAAACTTGAATTCTGTAGAGAAATGGTGTAAGTTTTTCATAGATGCAGACAATCCTGATAAACAGGAATATATAAACCGGTTGACGGCAGCAGAGGGAGGAATTATGGAAGCAAAGAAAACTCTCGACAAAATAAGCACAGACTGGATTCTCTGGAAACGTGAGCTTGACAGGGAAGTGACCGAACGGGACAGAAACACTGAACTTCACTATGCGCAGAAGGAAGCACGTGAGACCGGTATGCGTGAAGGAATACAGGAAGGAAGACAAAAGGGTATGCAGCAGGGAATGCAGCAGGGAATGCAGCAGGGTTTGCAACAGGGGATGCAACAGGGGATGCAGAAAGGCATAGAGGAAGGTATTCAGCAGGGTAAGCGTGCGGCAAAAATGGATACTGCGCAAAGATTGAAAGAAGCCGGAATTCATACTGACATAATAGTTCAATGCACAGGTCTTACGCCGGATGAAGTTTCAGAGCTGTAAATACTGCAAGTCGGCTTCACCGGCAGTTTCCGGCTTTTTTTGAGCTATACGGGACTATTCCGCAAAATAAAAAGTATTTACAGTTTGCGGAATAGAATATATACTACAATTCATACATGAATCTCATTCAGCGTGATTTTTATCTTGATAAACTCAAAAACGTAATCGCTACGCCTGATATAAAGGTCATTACGGGAATACGGCGTTCCGGCAAGTCTAAGCTGATGGAATCATTTGTTTCCTATATTTTAACTCTTAAAAACACAAATGTGGTTCATATCAATTTTAGTCTTACAGAGTTTGAACCTTTGTTGGAATACCATGCACTTGAATCATACATAAATGAGCATTATCAGGAAGGCAGGCAGAACTTTGTACTGATTGATGAAGTTCAAATGTGCCCGCTGTTTGAAAAAGCGGTAAACAGTCTGCACTCAGGCCAGAAATTTGATATGTACATTACGGGTTCCAATGCCTTTTTGCTTTCAAGTGATCTAGCCACACTTTTTACCGGCCGTACGTTTGAAATTCCGGTATTTCCGTTCTCGCTTTCAGAGTACATGAAATACTATAATTTAACGGATTCATACGCGGCACTGGATTCTTATATCAAAGATGGCGGAATGGCAGGATCATATGTCTATAAGTCTGAACCGGATAGATTCCGCTACATTGCAGACGATGTTCTGAATGCGCTTGTTGTCCGGGACATTTTGAACAAATACAAAATAAGAAACAAGGCTGTTCTTGATACATTGATTGATTTCCTGATGGATACTATTTCTAATGTTACTTCTGTCCGTTCAATAACAGATACGCTTTCTTCAAAAAAAATAAAAATTACTGATAAAACGATCGGAACTTATATAGATTATTTGTGCAAAGCATTTGCATTTTATAAAATCAGGCGTTATGATATACGCGGGAAACGATATCTTTCTTCGGAAGACAAATACTATCTCTGTGATCATTCTTTTAAGTATGCCCGTTTAGGCACAAGGAATATGGACTGGGGGCGGACTTTGGAGAATATTGTTGCTGTTGAACTTTTACGCCGCGGATATGAAGTATATGTTGGTAAGCTGTATAAAAAAGAAATAGATTTTGTGGCAATAAATTCAAGTGAAAAATTATATATCCAGGTTTCTGATTATATTGGGGATGATAAAACATTTCAGCGTGAAGTTTCGCCGCTTCTTGCAATCCGCGATGCAGAGCCTAAAATAGTACTTGCACGCACGCGGCATGATGAAACAAAATACGAAGGAATCCGGATTATTGATATTTCACGATGGCTTACTTCCTCATAGAGAACAGTCTGCTCCTCTCACGTCTGTCGAGAATTGTTTCCCTGTCGTCGGCCCAGTCGGCAAGATTGAATGGCGATTTGATTTCTATTGTTTGTATGAGCGGATCGTCGCTGTCTTCAAGTACGGCATTGATGAACGATTCGGTGAGCAGGCGGTGTCCCTCATCTGCAAGGAGATACCGGGCGAACATATCCGATGTGGGACTGATGATCTTACGTGCTTCACCGGCGGTTATGCATCCGGGAAGATCCGGAAAGCATTACGGACGCTTTACTCCGGCAATGCTGCTATATATCTGTTTTAATTGCTTTTTAATTGCTTTTGTATTACTATTAGAGTTAAAATAAAGGGAGGCAGTATGAAAACAGCGGTTATTCAAACCCGTGTGGATGCGGAACTCAAAAAGCAGTCAGAAAAATTATTGTCATCGATCGGTCTTGATATGACTTCTGCTATACGTCTTTTTCTTACACAGGTTGTAAATCAGCGGAAAATTCCTTTTGAACCTTCTGCACCGGAAGAGGTTTTTAATGATGAAACACTTGAAGCTGCACAGGAAGCGAAAGAAATTGCCAGTGGCAGGGAAAAGGCCGAACGGTATAGTAATGTAAACGAAATGATGAACAGTATCCTTGAAGTGGCAGAAGATGAACCGGCATACAAAAAATGAGTTATACGTTTACCTATACTAAATCTTTCAGCAGGGATGTTAAGCTTATGAGTAAGCGTAAGTATAACATGAAAGAATTAACGGATTTGTTGGAACAGTTAAGAGACGGTAATCCTTTACCGGAAAAATATCATGACCATCAACTCAAAGGTTCTATGAAACAGTTTCGTGAATGGCACATTGCTCCTGACTGGTTATTGCTCTATTTAAAAGACCGAAAAAATTTAATTCTTACGCTCGTTAGAACGGGATCGCATGCGGATCTGCTTAACAAATAGAAACAGAATGAATCAAAATTCCTGTAAGTTTTTATACAAGAGCCTTTTTGAGTGCATCCTGCAGTATGCGGCTGAAATTCATACCTGCATCTTCAGCTTTTTTGTTGAGCCATGCAAGTATTGAGCACCTCTAAAAACTGAAGTTTTTAGAGCTTTCCTGATGAGAACCGCGTATTTCAGAGACATACCAGCCTTCTTTTTGGAGCAGCTTCATGATGTCTTTTGCAGTCATACAATCTCCTTGAGTATACGCCTAAAATATACGTGTGCCAAAATTTCATTTTTCCCACAGTTTTTACAGCCGTATTACTCCGGCAGTTTGTATACGATGTCCGTGCTGATTCCTGCCGTGCCCGGAGCAAGGTATCCGGGGACAACGACGCGGCAGCCTTTATCTGCGTGCAGGAAAAGGACTTCGTGAAGTATGCCTGAGACATGTACTATATAGACGTCCTTTACGGGTTCGTCCGGGGCAGTACCGGCAAACCGGATATGCCGGGTGCGTATGCGCAGCAGACATTCGACGATGCGGTCCGCGCCGGTAAGGCCGGCACGGGGTGTCCGTGTAAGTGTGCCGGTCAGGATGACCGGAATTGTGTATGGGTTTTCCATACAAAAGAATTCGTTCAGACTTTGCGTTTTTACGCGGTTTTTCCTGCAGAAAAAACTTTTTTTAATCTGATTTACACAGTATTTCCTTGCTTTTTGCAGGTTAAAGGGATATAGTGTTCATTGTCTTGAACATCCGGTGAGGAGAGATACCAGCATGTTTCGGCGGCGGTATATCCACTTACTTTTTTTACCCCATTTTTCCCGGAAACGCTGTTTTCGGATGGATTCCCTTTTTAAAAAACAGTTTATATGAGTACCGAACCAGATTTAGTTTTACTTTCAAACATAAAAACGACTCTTACTGCCAATCCCGGTGCCAAGCAGCGCGAAATTGCTGCAGGTATAGGGGTGTCGCTGGGCATGACGAACATCGTACTCAGACGGTTTGCAGGCAAAGGCTGGATTATGGCAAAACGCCTTTCGGCAAGGAATATACGGTATATTCTTACTCCGGAGGGCATGAACGAACTTGCACACCGCAGTTACCACTATATGCGCAGGACGTTTACGGAAGTGCGGGAGTGTGCAACGGCTGTGGAAGCGCATATTATACAGGCAAAGGCACGTGACTGTACAAAAATTGCACTGTACGGGGAAAGCGACATAGTTTTTATTATTGAATGGGCTGCAAAACGTGCGGGGCTGGAGTTTGTCCAGATACTGCAGCCGGACGGGAATGCGGTAGTCCCGGAAAATACACTGGGGATTATCGGAGAATGTGCGGACAACGCTGCTGCTGATACGCTGAAAGCACTGGGATGCGTGAGTGTGTACGAAGTGGCGGAAAGAGAAGAGAAAGAATAAAAAAATATATGAAGTGTTTATATGAAAATTGCAGTTTCAGGAATATGGTACGTAGGGCTTACCAATGCGGAAGAAACATATGCTGTGCTGATTTTGTGCTCGGTTCAATACCTATGAACTAAATATCGAAAAAGATTATTTTGATACATCAATCGATTTTTTTTGGTAATAAAAAATAAGAGGTTGATGGAAATGTAAACATTAGTAATAAGAATATGGTAAAAACAGTATATTATTTTTTATAAATTGCTTGTTACATTAGTAGTAAATTTATTCCGGTTATGATAGTAAAAAATTGTTAATATCCTTTTTATAAAAGAGTCACTATGATTGAAATAATAGATAAAACAAATTGCTGCGGTTGTAATGCATGTGGTGATATATGTCCTAAAAAGGCCATAGCATTTGAAACTGATAGAGAGGGATTTTGGTATCCTGTAATCGATAAAGCTCTTTGTGTAAATTGCGGTCTGTGTAACAAAGTTTGTCCTATCGAAAATATTGGCAGTTTAAAGCATAATGACTTGGAAGAATCAGTCTGCTATGCTGCAGAACATAAAAATATTGAAGTTGTCTTTGACAGTACATCAGGAGGACTTTTCTCCGCCTTAGCCGATAGCATGTACAGCCTAAATGGATATGTCGGCGGAGCGATTTTTAATCCTGATTTTTCAGTAAAACACTATATTTCAAATAAGAAAGAGGATCTAGCAGCGTTACGAAGTTCCAAATATCTTCAGAGCAACCTTGAAGGATTTTATCGGCAGGTAAAAATACTTTGTGATAACGGGGAAAAGGTACTGGTTTGCGGAACACCCTGTCAGATGGTGGCTTTACGTGCCTTTTTAAATAAAGATTATGAAAATCTTATAATTATTGATTTTATATGTCGCGGTATTAATTCACCGAATGTCTGGCGAAAGTATCTTGATTCTTTTGAAGAGCGATATGGTTCACCTGTAGTTTATGCAAAGGCGAAATCAAAAGAATATGGTTGGCGTAATTTAACGCAGAAAGTAATACTTGCAAATAGTAAATCTTATTATGAGACAGGGTCTGAAAGTCTCTATACAAAAGGATATTTACAGACAAATGCTTATTGTAGACCATCGTGCTATATCTGTCGTTTTAAGGGTTTTCCACGTATTTCGGATATAACGCTTGCTGATTTCTGGGGAATAGAGAGGTTTAATAAAGAACCTGAAAAGGATTTGGGAACGTCACTTGTAATGATAAATTCAAGAAAAGGTCTTAGATATTTTGAATCTGCAAAAAAAAGAATAAATTGTATATCGATGCCATTTTCTTCTATACTAAAGGGAAATCCTGCATTAATAAAGCCGATTGACCCGCCCAAAGTTAATCGTGACGAATTTTTTGAATATCTTGAGCATCATACATTTAGCGAAATCGCAGAAAGATATGCAGGTTTTACTATAAACTGCAAAAAATCAGCACAACGGGAAATTGTACAGCGTTTGTACAGGTATTATAGACTTAACGGATGTAATATTTTTCTGCTGTTAAAAACTATGTACATAAATCATGAAATTGGTACAGGTATATTCAGTATATGTAGAAAAGCTGGTATTATTCCTACAAATCATTCACTGATAGCTATATCAAAGAAAGCAAAGATAGAAATTAATGGCATTGTTTCTATAGGTGATAAGAAATTCAGACATTCAACCTGGGAAACCAGATTGCTAGTTGAACAAAATGCAAAATTAGTAATTGAAAGTGACTGTAAATTTGGTTATGGTTCCGATATTGAAGTTTTTGAAAATGCTGAACTTCATATAGGAGGGCGTAGCAGGGGTGTCAGTTCAGTCCCCGGTTCTAATTGTAATACTACAATTATTTGTGCGCAAAACATATCAATAGGCAATGATGTTATGATAGGACGCAATGTAACGATACGAGATAATAACGGTAACCATTATATAAATCTTCCCGGCTATAAAAATTCCCGTCCTGTAATTATCGGCGATAAAGTCTGGTTGTGTGAGGGATGTGTCATTATGCCGGGGGTAAAAATAGGAGATGGCGCGATTGTCGGCGCAGGTTCCGTTGTTTTTTCGAATGTCCCTGCGTATACACTCGTTTCCGGTAATCCTGCAAAAATTGTTGAACAAAATATTCTATGGAAATATTAAAGGAGTTATAATATGGAATTAAATGATTTTATTACCAATTTTGCTGAACAGTTTGACGATACGAACAGAAGTGAATTCAAAGCAGATACCCTTTTCCATGATTTGGATGAATGGTCATCGATGACAGCTCTTTCAATTATCGGTATGGTGGATGAAAAGTACGGTGTTACCATAAAAGGTAATGATATTCGTTCTTCGGAAACAATTGAAGATCTTTTTAAGAAAGTACAAGAACAGAAATAGTGTTTGCCTTGTAGGTTTCCCATATCATAGAAGGTTTAATTGAAAATCCATAATCCTTTCACGCTTGAAAATAAAACCATTTTGGTAACAGGCGCATCTTCTGGCATTGGAAAAGGCATTGCGATAGAATGCTCCAAAATGGGTGCGCATGTACTTGTTACAGGAAGACATAAAGATCGACTTCAAGAAACATATGATCTGCTTGACAACTCTGTGGGACAGAAGCACAATAGTATCATTGCAGATTTGGACGATGAAAAAGATATACAGATGCTTGCTGATTTTGCTCAACCATTAGACGGCCTTGTTAATTGTGCAGGGGTAGTGAAATCTCAGTTATTTCAGTTTGTAAATAGTGATACGATATATCGGATTCTAAAGACGAATTTTGTTTCTGCAACGCTACTGACTCAAAAACTTATAAAAATTAAAAAGATGAAGACTCTTTCATCGATTGTTTTTATTTCATCTATATCTGGAACAAAAATAATGTTCCCTGGCAATTCTCTTTATTCTGCGTCAAAAGCTGCCATTTCTGGAGTTGCGAAAGGAATAGCTCTGGAGCAGGCCTCGAAGAAAATTCGTGTAAATACTATTACGCCGGGAATGGTTGATACCCATATTTTGACAGAAGGGACTATTACGCAGGAACAACTTGCAGAAGATATAAAGAAATATCCCCTTAAGCGATACGGTACTCCAGAGGATATCGCCTATGCTGCCATCTATCTTTTATCGGACGCAAGTTCATGGGTTACAGGAACTGATTTATTAATTGACGGGGGATATACATTACAATGAAAGAATCTTTTATAAAGGCAATTTCATACTACCTTCCTGAACAGGTATATACAAACGAAGATCTGCAAAAAGATTTTCCAGAATGGCAGGCGGAAAAGGTTAATTCAAAAATTGGCATCGAAGAACGACATATCGCGGCTGAAAACGAAACATCGTTGGATTTGGCGGTAAAGGCCGCCGAAAAAATGTTTGCAGAATATTCTATAGCGAGAGATGAAATCGATTATTTGATTTTCTGTACGCAGAGTCCGGACTTTTTTCTGCCATCTTCAGCCTGTATCATCCAGAACAAGTTGGGGTTACCGGTTTCATGTGGCGCCTTCGATATGAATTTAGGCTGCTCTGGGTTTGTGTATGGCCTTTCGGTTGCAAAGGCTCTTGTTACTTCAGAAATGCATAAAAATGTACTGCTTCTCACAGGTGAAACATATTCAAAATATATTCATCCGCAAGATAAGGGAAACCGTTCCATTTTTGGAGATGCAGCAACTGCATCTCTGATTTCAACAGAAGGATTCCTTCAGATAGGTGATTTTATACTTGGTACCGATGGCTCTGGAGAAAAAAACCTTATCGTAAGAACTGGTGCTGCCCGGTATCCTGCACCATTGGGAGATCTAACATATAATGAAAGCAACAATCCTGTATCGAGTGATTATCTCTTTATGGACGGTACAGAGATATTTAATTTTACATTAAAGGCAGTTCCTGCTGTTGTAGAATCTGTCTTGGAAAAAAATCATATAGATCTTGATTCTGCAGATTTATTTGTTTTCCATCAGGCTAATAAATATATTTTAAATTTTATACGCAAGAAAATAAAAATCCCCGAGGAAAAGTTTTATTATTGTTTACAAAATACTGGGAATACTGTGTCGTCTACCATTCCTATAGCGCTCTATGAGGCAAATCGGGAAAAACGACTTATTGGAAATATTGTTATTGCAGGATTCGGTGTCGGTTATTCTTGGGGCAGCACCGTTTTGAAGAGGATATCATGATTTTTTTCTTGGCGGGCTGTTAGTATGAATGATAAAAAAGTACTATTAATTGGCGGTACTGGAGTATTAAGCAGCTCTATAACAGCTGAATTACTACGGCAAAACTTCAGGGTATCTATGCTTAACAGAGGTTCTAAAATGAACACGATTCCTTTAGGAGTCGAACTCTTACAAGCTGATTTCCATGATGAGAAAAAAGTTAGAAACATACTGCAGGGAAAGTATTTTGATGCGGTAATTGATTTTATCTGTTATACTCTAGATAATTTAAATTATAGCTTTAATTTGTTAAAAGATTTTGTTACTCAGTATGTTTTTATTTCATCCTGTGCAGTTTACGATACAAGAATAACTGGTATTCATTCAGAAGATGACAAGAAAATTCTTGACATTTGGCCGTACAGTCTTGATAAAGAAGAATGTGAAAAACAGTTAATAAAACTGGCCTCTTCTTATAATATAAAAAGTACCATAATACGACCAGGAATTACATACGGTGATACTCGTATTCCATATGGAGTTATGCCTCCATATGGGTATCATGGGACGGTTATCCAAAGGATACTGAACGGGAAACCCCTGATTATGTGGGATGGCGGGACTGCTCGTTCCAATATAATGCGTGTTGAAGATTTTGCTGTTGGTGCTGTTGGTTTATTATGCAATCCTGAAGCATATGATAAGGCTTTTAATATTTGCGGGGATTCCGATAAGGCTGCCGCTTGGAATCAGGTACTGGATTCTTTGTCATGTGCTGTAGGAGAAAAAATTAAAACCGTCGATATTCCGAGTTCTTTTTATGCAAATGAGGTTCCTTCTCTACGAGGCGAGATTCTCGGTGGTAGGGCCATTACAAATATATGTAGTAATTCTCTTTTGAAAAAAACCGTTCCCGGTTTTTCAGATAGAATATCCTTGTATGATGGTATAAAATCAACAGTTGAGTGTTATAAATCACATGGATGGGAATTGGGAATGTACTATCAATTTGACGGGGAAACAGATAGAACAATCTACAAATTTTTGAAAGCAAATGGTAGAAAAGATGAACATAAGCAGTACCGTTTATATTTTATTGACTATCTTCACACAAACAGTGTAAAGAACAGACTGCTTTACTGGTATGGATGGCATAGAAACGATTTTCTGGTTCAGATACTTGTCCGGATACGATTACTAATAATAAAAATAAAGCATATAAAGTAGTGCATACATGACAAATAATTCTGAAACTGCTAACAATAAGCGGATAGCGAAAAATACATTATTTCTGTATTTCCGAATGCTTTTAACAATGGCCATTACGCTTTACACTTCCCGCGTAATACTTGACGTACTCGGCGTTGATGATTATGGAATTTATCAATCTGTCTGTGGTATTGTTATATTTTTATCATTTTTAAACAGTGCACTGGCAACGGGGTCTTCTCGGTTCATCACGTTTGAATTGGGGAAAAAAGTGGAACAGCAGCTTTCTGTTGTTTTTTCAACCATTCTTATCATCCATATAATACTGGCTGTCGGAATATTTATTTTCGGGGAAGGTATTGGTCTCTGGTTTATAAAAAACAAGCTTATTATTCCTCCTGAAAGAATTCCTGCCGCAATTTTTGCTTTTCATTTTTCAATGCTTACCGCCTTGTTTACTATAACGCAGGTACCGTATAATTCTTTAATTATCGCACATGAACAGATGGATGTGTATGCATATGTGAGTATTCTGGAAGTAGTATTAAAACTTACTATTGTATATGTACTTAAATTGGGGAATTTTGACAGGCTGGAATTTTATTCTGTATTACTTTTTTCTATTACAATGATTATTCTGCTGATATACAGACTCTATTGCAGACTAAAATTTTCAGAAGCTAAGTTTCATTTAAAATTTGACAGAAAAATTTTTAAATCTATAGCGGCTTTTTCCAGCTGGAGTCTTCTCAGTTCTGCTTCTATTGCTGTAGCAAATCAGGGAGTTACTGTCGTAACGAATATGTTTTTTGCACCTGCAATTGTTGCAGCCCGTTCTTTGGCTCTGCAGGCAAACGACGCTATCAATAAATTTATTTCTAATTTTAGAACAGCAGTTAATCCACAAATCGTAAAGAAATATGCTTCTACCGATTATGAAGGTTCAAAGAAACTTCTATTGGATTCTACAAGGTTCTCCTACTATCTTATGTGGATTATTGTACTACCGTTATCACTTCTGACAAAGCCTGTTTTAAAATTATGGTTAGGAAACATTCCTGAATATACCGTTATTTTTTTAAAAATAATAATTGTGCAGAGCCTTTTTCAGGTTTTCGACTCATCATTCTATACTGCCTTATATGCAAAGGGACAATTAAGGGAAAATGCAATATGGAGTTCCCTTTGTGGTTTTTTGCAACTACCTGTTGTCTATGTTTTATTTAAAATGAATTTTTCTCCTGTTTGCCTGTCATGGGTAAGTTTGGTGTGTTCCTCAATTCCAGGTATTTTGATTAAACCGATATTGTTATGCAGAATTGTTAATTATAGTAAGGAAGAAATATTAAATATATTTTGGAGCTGCATTAAAGTGACTGTTTTTTCGATAATAATGCCACTCGTTTCGTCTTTTTTCTTCAATAATGAAACTGTTTTTGGTTTTATTATGATTTTTCTTGTAAGTATATTGTCTGTGCTTACTACTGTTTATTTTATTGGCCTTGATAAGGTAACTCGTTCTGTCATAACAAAACGAGTTTTTCACATACTTAGAAAATAATACTATCTTTTAAGGGAACCTCTAAAAACTTCAGTTTTTAGAGGTAACTCTGAAAGTGCGATGTTTTAAGTCGTGATATTACAACGACTTAAAACTCGACGGCATCTCTAAAAAATCACAGAAAGTGAGTTTTTAGAGATGCCCTTAACTATTATGGTCAAATAAAAGGAATAATTAATATAATGAAAATCGGAATTTTAACGTTGTGGTGGTCAGAAGATAACTATGGACAGCAATTACAATGTTATGCATTACAAAAATATCTCTGTAATATGGGACATGATGCTTATCTTATTCGATATGATCCACGAGGTGATTTAGAAAAAACACCTATATATAAAAAAATATTAAAAATTTTTAATCCAAGAGAAATAGAGATATATATTAATTATAAGAGGAAAGAGTTATCTTCTCACAAAGATAATAATAAGCATCCTCGATTTTTTTCTGATTTTCGAGAAAAGTATATAAAACAAACAGAAAAAATATATACTTCATGGAATGAGTTAAAAACAATGCCTCCAGATGCTGATATATACGTAGTTGGTTCCGATCAAGTTTGGAATTTTTATAATTATAATGTGAAAAAGTGCCATAATCTAATACATGCTTTTTTCCTTGATTTTGGTACAGCAAAGATCAAACGTATATCTTATGCTGCTAGCTGGGGTGGAAAACATATATCTTCCGATTTAATAAGAGAAATAACACCTTTGCTAAAACGATTTAACTTGGTAACAGTGCGAGAAAAATCAGGAATAGAAATTTGTCATAGTTGTGGTTTTGAAGATGCAAAATGGGTAATAGATCCTACTATGTTATTAAAACCTGATAATTATCGAGAATTGTATGTTAAGCCAAAAAAGAAACTTCTGGCGCCATATATATTTTTCTATTATCTTAATAACGGGGGTTCTTTCATAATTCGAGATGTTTATAATTGGGCCGAGAAGAAAAAAATGAATGTAGAATATGTTGGGGGTAATTCTAATACAGATTCCTTTGCAAAGGATTATGTTACTATTCCTGAATGGCTTTATCTTATTGATCATGCTGAATTTGTTATTACAAATTCTTTTCATTGTTGCATCTTTTCAATTCTTTTTCACAAGAAATTTGGTGCTATAAGACTTACAGGTAGTAATTGCGATATGAACGAGCGACTAGATTCTCTTTTTCAGTTATTCAATATTCAGCCAAGATATATAGATGGTTTTGATTTTTCCTGTATGATGAATGGCTATCACTGTGATATGCCTGAATATCAAGAAATATTTAATGATATTAAAAATGAGTAGTCCTTTAATTTCAATTATTGTTCCTGTTTACAAAGTTCAAAATTTCTTATGTAGATGTATAGACAGTATTTTAAAACAGACATTTACCGATTTTGAATGTATTCTTGTTGATGATGGTTCTCCTGATAGCTGCCCTGATATTTGTGACAGATATGCTGGAATGGATAATAGAATAAAAGTTATACATCAGCAAAATTTAGGAGTATCCACGGCTCGTAATACAGGACTAAATTTTGCTAGTGGAATATATATTGGTTTTGTTGACAGCGATGATATAATAGATCCTGAAATGTTTTCTCTTATGTATCATAATGCGGTCAAATCTAATGCCGACTTAGTAATGTGCGGTCTGTTGAAAGAAAATAGGGACAATAAAATATCGGTATTTGCATTCGAAGAAAAATTCTTCACAAAAGAAGAATTTCTTAGTTTTTTTTCTTTGTCAATAAGAAAAATTGAAAATACATTAATAATAAATTCAGTTTGGAATAAATTATATAAAAAGACATTATTAAATAATATTTATTTTGATCACAATTTTCGATTGGGTGAAGATTGTCTTTTTAATTTAGAGGTATTTGAAAGATGTAATTACATATATGTTTCATCTTCAACGCCATATATATATTGTTATAATTGCACGTCTGCAACAAAATTAATTACAAAAGAAAGTTTAGAGAATAGTTTTTTATTAATAAAAAAAATAAGCGATTTTTTATTGGAAAGTAAATCGACAAAAATTAATATTAAGAGTATTAATTTATATACAAGAAATATCATTTATAATATGATATGCTTAATAATATTAGATAAATGTAATGCTAATAAATATGTATTGTTAAAAAACATTAGAAGTTGCCTTGCTTGCAAGACTCTTTTTACGCAAGTCTGGCAATTTAAGTATTTCATAATTCTATTGATGTGTAAAATTCATTTATTTAAATTCCTGGTTCTTTTAGGAAATGTAATGAATTTTATGAAAATAAGATAAATTCCTGATTTATGGCAGATTCACAGGGAATCGATATGAAATGAAACTGAGTGTAAACGAATAGTTTAGTAAGTTTGTTGAATATAAAATAAACTTTAGTTATAAAACTTGGATTATTTTGAAACATTATAGAGGTTGATTTTTGTGCTTGTTAATATACTGTTTTGTTTTAATATGTATATTATTGTTGATCTATAAATATATCTTTGCAATGGTGAATTTGCACTTATGAGTATTCTGCATACTCTTTTGCAAAATCTCTGGTTTACTATACAGTTTTTTGATTTTAATTATTTACTATATAAGGAGAGAATATTTGTTTTTTTATATAGTTTTATTTACATGTGTTATGATTTTTTCTTTCTGCTATTCTTTTGCAAAGCAAAGGGATGTTGTTTTTCTTTCAAAAAATCTATGTTTCTTTTTTTTATTTTTTCCTGCAGCCTTTCGATATGGTATAGGTACAGATTATAATAACTATGTAAGTGTTTTTTATAAAATAGGAATTGGTCAAAAACCAGGAATTGAGTATGGTTGGTTTTTATTAAACAAAGTAATTTCTTATTTTCATTTCCCTGTACAGCTATTGTTCATTTTTGCTAGTTTTATAACTTATTTACTTTTATTTAAAACAAAAAGACGTGATTCATTTGTTATTTTAGTCATTTATTTCTGTTATTTGTATACTACTTCCTATAATCTAGTTAGAAATGCAATAAGTATTTCGCTGGCTTGGTATGGTTATATTTGTTTAATTGACAATAAAAAAATGAAAGGTTTTTTTATAATATGTTTGGGAGCATTTTTTCATTATTCTGCTTTGTTATATATACCGTTTTACTTGATTAGTTGCTTGATAAATATTAATAGGAAAAAAACATTATTAATCATTATAATATCATTTTTAATAATTGATATTATAAATTTGCAAGATATTTTCTTGAAATTTTCTTTCATAAAAAACTTTAGATGGACTGCATATTTTACTTCAAAGAAATATTCTTCTATAACAAGGGCAAATACAGGAATTGGCATTGCAATACGGCATTTTTTTATGTTATACATGTATTTGTTATGTTCACCAAAGAATTGTTCTAAAAGTGAATTTTCTTCTATGAGTTGGCTTTTTGTTTTTTTATGGGTCTCCGATTTGCTTTCTTCAAAAATAGTTATTTTTTATAGATTGAATATTTGTTTTTATATTTCATATTTATCAATGTTCAAATTATTGAATTATCATTCAAATAATGTTTATATTAATTTAGGTAAAGTTCTTTGTTATATTTATGTATTATTTTTTGTGTTTATATTAAATTTAGTGTTAAATACGAATGCAGTAATACCATATAAATCAGTATTTTTTTAAGGTGCATTTATGAAGGAAACCATAACTTTTTTATTACCATGCAGAGCAAATTTTCCATCAGGCGGATTTAAAATAATATTTGAGTATGCTAATAGGCTTTCTGAAGATGGATTTAAAGTAAACATCGTTATGCCTGCAATATTATATACTTTCAGAAATAAGATCGCAGGTTTGTTACGATATCCATATTACTCGATATCTAAAAGATACGTTCCATATTTGTGGTTTAATTTGAATAGAAACATTGATTGCTATTATGTGTGGTCTCTTGAAGAAAGAAATGTTATTCAAAGCGATATTTATATTGCGACATCAGTTGAAACATCATATTTTTTAGTGCGTTATAAGAAAATATGTAAAAAATTTTATTTCATTCAAGATTTCGAAGCATGGGATATGACCGCTGGACAGGTGATGAAGTCATATCAGTTTCCCTTAAAGAAAATTACTATCGCACCTTGGTTAGTAAGAAAAATCTGCGATGCAGGTAGTAATGCGGTTTTAATTCCTAATGGATTTGACTTTTCTTCCTTTTCATTAGTGGTGCCAATTGAAAAGAGAAAAAAATATTCTATTCTTATGCTATATCATAAAGATGATCGAAAAAGATGTGTTGATTCTATTAGAGCGTTAAAGATCGTGAAAGAAAAATATCCAGAGTTGGAAATAACGATGTTTGGTGTTCCTCCAAAACCGAGGAATATTCCATTTAATTTTACTTATTACCGACGACCAGATAAAAAAAATCATAATATGATCTATAATAATGCTGCAATATTTGTTGCAGCTTCAAAAGCGGAAGGAATGGCATTGCCACCTGCCGAAGCAATGCAATGTGGTTGTGCATTGTGCTGTACAGATATAGATGGTTTTAGTTTATATGCCAAGAAAAATATTACTGCCTTACTATCCCCTGTGTATGATTATGAAGCTTTGGCATCAAATATCATAACTTTAATAGAAAATGACAAAAAGAGAATAGAAATAGCAACAAATGGATATCAGTTGATAAAAGAGTTTACATGGAATAAGGCATATAATGATTTTAAAAAAACACTTCTTAAATGAGGGAATTAGATGATACTCGTGATTACAGTGAATTACAATAATTCAAATTTGACAAATGAAATGATTGAGACTATAAATACTTCTTTTACTAATCAAATTGATATTATTGTTGTTGACAATAATTCAAAAGATAAGTATTTACTTAATAAGTACAGTAATAGCAAATTTATTTTATTAGATAAAAACATAGGTTATTTTCCAGCGATAAATAAGGGTTTGGAAGGCATTAATATAGCAGACTATGAATATGTTATAATATGCAATAATGATTTGAAGTTTGATTTTTGTTTTTTTGATTTATTAATGCACAACAAATATGATGATAATATATATGCTATTTGTCCAAAAATTATTGATTTAGACGGAATAAATCAAAATCCCATGTTAGATAAAAGAATTTCAAAATTTAAAATATTTTTTTATGATTTATATTATAAAAATTACTATTTTGGTCAAATATTATATAAAATTTGGCAAATAATAAAAAGTAAAAAAAGTAAAAAAAGTACAGATGAATCAAGGCATATATTTATGGGCTATGGGGCAATATATGTATTGTGCAAAAATTTTTTTTCACATAATCTTAAATTGGATAGTCCACCATTTTTGATGGGAGAGGAAAGCTTTCTTGCTTATCAGATATATAATACAGGAGGCATAGAGTATTACGATCATACATTAAAAGTGATACACAAGGATCATAGTACCTGTTCTAAATTAAACAAAAGGAAAATGTATAATATAACAAAAGAATCTTACAAGGAATATCGGGGAAAGCTTCTTTTATTACCAAAAGTAAAGTAATTACTATAAAAAAATTGTGTATGATATTTTGTTTTAAAGGAATGATATGTTATATATATTAATTACAGGGATAAATAGTTATATAGGTCGATCTGTTTTTAATTATTTGATGCACTGGTCTGACAAATATAATTGTACGTTAATAAGTTTAAGAGATAACAACCTTAACAACATTAATTTTAGTAAATATAGTATAATTTTTCATGTGGCAGGAATGGCTCATGCGGATATTGCTCACGTTGATAATAAAACAAAGGAACTGTATTATACGATAAATACAAAGCTGGCTATAGACACTGCAGAAAAAGCAAAGCAGGCAGGTTGCAGGCAATTTATATATATGAGTAGCTCAATCGTTTATGGTAATTCAGCTCCGATTGGTATAGACAAATTTATTACAAAAAATACATTACCTCATCCAGAAAATTTCTATGGAGATAGTAAATTAAAGGCAGAAGAAGGAATTTTGCAATTGTCTGAGGATACTTTTAAAATTTGTATTTTACGAGCACCTATGATTTATGGAAAGGGAAGTAAGGGGAATTATCCTGTATTATCACGACTTGCTAAGAAATTGGTATTATTTCCTGATATAGATAACAACAGAAGTATGCTCTTTATTGGTAATTTATGCGCATTTGTGAAAAATCTTATAGACAATAATCGTGGTGGAATTTATTGGCCACAAAATAGGGAATATGTTAAAACATCTAAGCTGGTTAGTACAATAGCTGGCATCAGTGGAAAAAAAATAAAATTAATAAAGGGCTTGACACCATTTTTTAAATTGATATGTCATATTCCAGGATGTATAGGAAATGTCGTTAATAAAGTATATGGTAATTTATGTTATGATCAGTCTCTCAGTTTTTTGGAAGGATATACACCTCCATATTCTTTTGAAGAATCGATAAAAGAAACAGAATTATAATAATGATATAAAAGGGTATATTATGCTGGTTAGTATTATAACAGTCTGCTATAACAGTGAAGAAACAATAAAAGATACTATTGAATCTGTTTTGAATCAAACCTATACAGATATTGAATATTTGGTTATCGATGGTTTATCAAAGGATAATACTGTTGGTATTGCAGAAAGTTATATATCAGTATTCAGGCAGAAGGGTATTCAATATCATATAAGTTCGGAAAAAGACTCCGGCATATATGATGCAATGAATAAAGGTATTAAAATGTCATCTGGTGAAATTATAGGTATCATAAATAGTGATGACTGGTATGAACCGAATGCTGTCCAAACAATCGTAAATGCATATAAAAAGTCATATTTTGATATGTTTTATGCGGATATCCGTTTGTTAAAAAAAAATGGTGATGCAATAATAAAACATTCAAAAATGGATAAATTTGTTACAAGCCGCCATTGGAATCATCCGACAAGTTTTGTAACGAAAAAAACGTATAATGAATTAGGATGTTTTAAATGTAAGGGAATTCATGATGACTTTGACTTCTTTTTGCGGGTAAGAAAATCTGGGAAAAAAATATGCATCGTAAATATTGTTCTTGCCAATTTTAGAGCAGGAGGAACAAGCAATGATAAAAGTCTGGAAAAAGCAAAGCAGAGAATACGCGATCGATATAGAATTTATCGTGAAAATGGATATGGAAGAATATATCTTATTGAGTGTTTAGCTATTGAAATTGCTAAGTTTTTGATAGGTTGACTGTTAAACATTTTATTGGAGTAACTATTATGACTCGGTTTTTTGATATTTTATTCTCAGGACTTGCTATTATTATTCTTTTACCGTTTATGCTTCCTATTATGATTGGATTGAAATTTACCGGAGAACACGATATTTTTTATGGTCAGATACGGATCGGTAAGGGAGGCAAAGAATTTAAGGTCTTAAAATTTGCTACAATGCTGCGTAATTCACCGAACCTTGCAGGCGGGTTATATACCAGCACAAATGACCCCCGTATTCTGCCGATGGGGAAATTCCTTCGGAAAACAAAAATTAATGAGTTGCCTCAGTTAATTAACATTTTTATAGGACAGATGAGTATTATAGGGTATCGTCCAACGGTGATTGCACATTATATGGCATATCCGGAAGAAAGCAGAAAAAAACTTGCTTTAGTATCACCTGGGTTATCTGGTCTCGCATCAATAGTTTTTCGTGATGAGGAAGATATTCTTTCGAGAGTAGAAAATCCTGATGAATTTCACCAGAAAATAATCCAACCATACAAGGGAAAACTTGAGTGTTGGTATATTGATCACAAAAGTTTATCTTTATATTTTAAACTTATATTTATGACTGTCGAGGCTGTTTTACATCCTGAATCTCATAAATGGCGGACAGCGTTTAAGGATTTACCCTCCATACCTGTAGAATTGGAAAAATACATATAATAACATTTGGGAGCTGCTGATGGATCAGATTTTATCGCTTATTGGACGTATAAAACCTTTATTTGAAGAGGATATAGCAAAGTATTCTTCAGATTTGGATGAAATAGTTTCACAATCCAGATTTCTTGTCATTGGTGGTGCCGGTTCAATCGGCTCCGCAGTAACAAAAGAAATTTTTGACCGCAATCCGAAGTTACTTCACGTTGTTGATATCAGCGAGAACAACATGGTTGAGTTGGTACGCGACATCCGTTCATCTGTTGGTTACGGCAGTGGTGAATTTGCAACTTTTGCCATTGACGCAGGATCAGATATATTTGACAGCTTTATAGAACAGGCCCCAAAATACGAATATGTTTTGAATCTGTCTGCATTGAAGCATGTGCGCAGTGAAAAAGACCCATACACGCTTATGCGTATGATAGACACAAACGTGTTTAATACGGAAAAGACAATGTGCCAAGCACGCGATATGAAGGCAAAAAAATATTTCTGCGTTTCAACTGACAAGGCAGCAAACCCTGTGAACATGATGGGGGCAAGCAAGCGTATCATGGAGATGTTCCTGAATCGTCGTTCTGTTGAGATGCCTGTTTCAACTGCACGCTTCGCAAATGTCGCATTCTCTGACGGTTCTCTCTTGTACGGTTTCAATCGCCGCATAGAAAAGAATCAACCGCTTTCTTCACCGAATGACGTTCGTCGTTATTTCGTTACGCCGAAGGAAGCCGGTGAACTTTGTCTCATGTCATGTCTCCTTGGCGAAAATCGCGACATCTTCTTCCCCAAACTCGATGAAAACTTGAACCTTATTACGTTCAGTGAAATAGCTGTGAAGTATCTTCGTAACCTTGGCTACGAACCAGTCGAATGTGCAACAGAAGACGAAGCCCGTACCCGTGTCTCCGAACTCAAGGCTCAGCACAAGTACCCAGTCTACTTCTTCACAAGCGACACCACCGGAGAAAAGGACTTTGAAGAGTTTTTCACCGACAAAGAAAAACTGGACATGGAACGCTTTGCTAAGCTTGGTGTAATCAAAAATACTGTTGATTATGATGAGGTAAAGTTACAAATGTTCTGTGACAAAATTAAAGAACTTCGTGAAAAAGGAATGTGGACACGAAGCGAATTGATTGATTTGTTCAACGTAATGATTCCTAACTTTAATCATAAAGAAACCGGTAAGTTTCTGGATGGAAGAATGTAATTTAAGGGTAGACTTATTGTCCCCTCAGGCGCCCCCACCTCTATTCACCGGTGACTTGGTAACGAGCCGCCGCATCATCTACCAGCCGTCGCGATTCGCAGTTGACAACCTCCTATACCTGCAGGAAACCGGTTCTCTTTCTGCAATAAAACCGCATGTATCTTCCCGCAAAGACTTGTCTTCCTACCTTTTTTTCATAGTGACTTCCGGTTCCGGAAGTCTTACCTACAAAAATCAAACATACAAAATGAAGTCCGGTGACTGTGCGTTCATTGACTGTAGAACGGAATACTCCCAGTCGTCTTCTGCTGACGATTTGTGGTCCTTGAAATGGGCTCACTTTAACGGGTTCAATATGGCAGGCATTTACGGTAAGTATTTGGAGCGGGGCGGGGAACCGTGCTTTGCTTTGCTGGACACTTCTTCAATTATAAAGAGAATCGATCTGCTCCTTGAAACAGCATCATCTTCTTCCTATCTTCGTGATATGAAAATCAATGAGCACCTTTCATCCTTGCTTACGCTCATCATGGAATACTCCTGGAATCCTGAAAAGGCAAAAACCAGTCGTACCCGAATGGTGTGTACAGGTGAAGTTAGAAAGTATATAGATTCAAACTACAGGGAAGAGCTTTCTCTTGAAGTTGTGGCAAAACAGTTTAATATTAACAAATCCTATCTGCTGCGTATTTTTAAGGAAGATTCAGGCATTACCATCAACAATTACATTCTGCAGCAGCGCATTTTAAAGGCAAAGAATGATCTGCGCTTTACGGGCAAAACACTTGAAGCTATTGCTGAGGACAGCGGGTTTAAGGATGCAAATTACTTTATCCGCATGTTTAAGAAAATTGAAGGAATTACACCTGGTGAATACCGGAAACAGTGGTAAAAGTCAATATTATGCTACTTTTGGCGGATATTTGCTGATTTTTTTTTCTGTTCCAGACTTTATTATTAACTCATATATTACTTTCCTTGGGAGAATTTTATGAAGAAAGCATTGATCACCGGTATTACCGGCCAGGACGGATCGTATTTAGCAGAATTTCTGCTCGATAAAGGATACGAAGTACACGGTATTATCCGCCGGTCGTCGTCATTCAATACGGGACGTATAGAACACTTATATATAGAAGATTTAATTGAGGATATGCACAAAAATCGTCGTGTCACCCTGCATTACGGCGATATGACTGATTCCATGAGCATCGTTCGCCTGATTCGGGAAATACAGCCTGATGAAATTTATAACCTTGCGGCACAGTCCCACGTACAGGTTTCGTTTGAAGTTCCTGAATATACAGCTGATACAGTCGGTGTTGGTGTACTCCGTATCCTTGAAGCCGTACATTTTCTCGGAATGGAGAAGAAATGCAAAATCTATCAGGCTTCAACGTCCGAATTGTTCGGTCTGGTACAGGAAGTTCCGCAGAAGGAGACAACCCCGTTCTATCCGCGCAGTCCGTATGCTGTTGCAAAAATGTACGGCTACTGGATTATGAAGAATTACCGTGAAAGTTACGGAATGTTCTGTGCAAACGGTATCCTGTTTAACCATGAATCAGAGCGGCGCGGCGAAACGTTTGTTACCCGAAAAATTACGCTTGCTGCGAGCAGAATTGCACATGGCTGCCAAAAGAAATTGTATCTTGGTAATCTTGACGCACTCCGCGACTGGGGATATGCGAAAGATTATGTAGAATGTATGTGGCTTATCCTGCAGCAGCAGAATCCCGATGATTTTGTTATTGCAACCGGAGAACAGCATTCAGTCCGTGAGTTCTGCACGCTTGCGTTCCGGGAAGCCGGCATAGAACTTGAGTTCAGGGGAAAGGGTGTTGACGAGAAAGGCTATGATAAAAAGACAGGCGAGCTGCTCATAGAAGTAGATCCGAAATATTTCCGCCCTGCTGAAGTTGCAACGCTGCTCGGTGATCCTTCTAAAGCGAAAAACGTTCTCGGTTGGAATCCCACAAAGACTTCGTTCAAGGAACTTGTTACGCTTATGATGAAGCACGACATGGATTATGTTGTGCGAGAGCGTACAGATCACGAACGGTAAGTAGCAGTCAGGATTTGTATGAAAGATTTTTCATTCTGGCAGAAATATGAGGGACTCAATGAGGGCAGCGGCCGTAGTGAAAAAACATGGCTTATAAATCCTGATACTATGCAGACAGGGCTGTTCAAAGTAAAAAAAGGACCGGAAACGACAGATAATATTTCCGAATGCCTTGCAGGTGATATTGCATACTTACTGGGAATCCCCTGTGCGAAATGCGAAGTCGGAAGGTATAACGGCAGAACAGGCTCGATAAGCTATAATATAGTCACATCACAGTCAATCCATTTTTCTGAAGGAATAAGTTATATAACAGAGACATATCCGTCATACGATCCGGATAAATTCAGAGATACCTGCAGCGGCGACAGATATTCTGTTGAAATGATTTATTCTGTCTTGGGGCGGTATCATGGAGTCTTTGAACAATTTCTTCGTATGCTAATATTTGATTATATGATTGGGAATTCGGACAGACATCAAAGTAACTGGGCATTACTTGAGGAAAACGGTAAAACTTTCCTGTCTCCGTTGTACGATAACAGTTCCTCTTTATGTGCATATTTGTCGGAAAAAGAAGTAATTTTATACTTGGGCAATGATACTTTGCGATGGAAATCACTCGTTGATACAAAATCGAAATCTCTTATCAGAATTCTACGTAATGATGAAAAACGTCCGACTCATTTTGAGATGGTGGAATATTTTAGTCGGACTTATTATACTGAAACACAATCTTTTGTAAAAGAAATAGGTGATAAACTTACGGATGAAGAAGTTAACTTACTCACCTGTAAATATCTTGATGAGGGATTGTCGGTGGAACGGAAGAACTTAATTATAAAGTTCCTTCTTTCTAAGAGAAAGATGCTGACTGATTTATATAAGCAGAAGGAGGTATAGAATGTCTGTACAGGACGGACGCGATTATGTTTATCTTGTCTGGAAATCAGAAAAATCGCGTAAACAATATATTGTCGGTATCCTTTCCAGAAATGGAAAATACGAATTTAAATACGGCAAAGAAGTTTCTGATGCTATAGCTGATGGATTTAAACCGCTTATTGCATTTCCTGATATACAGTTAGTCTATTCACACGACTCGCTGTTTCCAGTGTTTCTTGCGCGTTTACCTGATAAAAAAAGGAAAGATATAAAGAATATCCTTGTAAAATACGGTTTACAGGAATACGAACCGTATGAACTTTTGAAAAACAGCGGAGCCCGGCTTCCTATCGATAATTTCGAGTTTATTGATCCGGTTTTTGATTACGAAAAGCCGTTTGAGCGGAGTTTCCCGCTTGCAGGTGCCCGTCATTATCTGGGATGCGACGGTAAAGAATGTTCCGAATCAGTAAAGATCAGCCGGGGAGATGAAGTTCTGCTGAAACAGGAACCGGAAAATCCGAAGGATACTCATGCTGTTGCTGTATATACGATGACAGAAAAACTTATCGGTTATATTCCCCGGTACTATAATGAGGGTATTTTTACTCTGCTTCAGAATAAGCGCAGTATTGATTGCCATGTAAAAAGTGCCGATATGAGTAGAAATTGTAATGAATGTATTATACTTGATTTGAACGTTGCCTGATTTTTGAGTATTAGCAGGAAGGATATAAAGACATGGAAAAAAAAGCAAAGATTTATGTGGCAGGACACCGCGGACTTGTAGGCGGTGCAATATACCGCTGTCTGACGACAAAAGGGTATACCAATATTATTACCCGTACGCATAAGGAGCTTAATCTCATAAATCAGGCGGAAGTGAATAAGTTTTTTGCAAAGGAAAAGCCTGAGTATGTATTTCTTGCTGCCGCACATGTCGGCGGTATTGGAATAAACAGTGAACATCCGGCTCCTTTTATTTACGAAAATATGATGATAGGTTTTAATATTGTAGAAGCCTCCCGGCAGAACTGTGTAAAGAAGCTCTTAAATCTTGGTTCATCATGTATTTACCCGAAGATGGCACCGCAGCCACTGCAGGAAAAATCACTGCTGACAGGACCTCTTGAACCGACGAACGATGCGTATGCAATGGCAAAAATCAGTGTCATCAAACTCTGCCAGAAATATAATTTTGAATACGGAACAAATTTTCTTTCCGTTATGCCGACCAACCTCTACGGCCCCGGCGACAATTACGATCTTGCAGGAAGTCACGTACTTCCTGCCATGATACGAAAATTTGACGACGCAAAAAAATCTGGAAAGGACGAAGTTATTCTGTGGGGAGACGGCAGTCCGCTCCGCGAGTTCCTCTACAGCGAAGACCTTGCAGATGCCATTGTATATCTTATGGAGCACTGCAATGCAGATGATATGCTGCCGGAGAGTTTTGTAAATGTCGGAAGCGGAAAAGAACTTACAATAAAACAGGTTGCAGAAATGGTGCAGGACTGCATCTATAAAGATGCACCCGGGCGTATCTGCCATATCGTGTGGGATACAACAAAGCCGAATGGAACTCTGCGCAAACTGTGCGATGTACGCAAACTAACATCGCTCGGCTGGACAGCAAAAATGCCATTTGACAGGGGAATTGAACTGAGCTATAAGGATTACCTTGCCGGCGGTGGAAACATGACGAAAAGGCAGTAGTAAATGGATTTAAGAAAAAAGGCTGCATATAGGTGCAGCCTTTTTTCTTAAGAATTATTATAAGGGTAAATAAAATGTAAGCGTCAATTAATCCACCCCCCGCGGTCAACGAAAGGTTCAATCTGAATATTCCATGGCATAAGCTTCTGCCAGTCATCTGTACTGCTGCAGAATGGTGCA
>WSSedB1CaDRAFT_10000121_pt1 | contig 38077 bp, 34 predicted proteins | sample WetSurSB1Cattail_FD_9460 | JGI IMG/M metagenome (IMG submission 9460)
AGCGTGTTTCGCGTACCGCTGATGGAAGTCACGGCCGACGAAGCGTTTGTGCGGCTGAAGCAGGCGGGCATGCGTACGCTGGCCACGGCAGTACGCGGAGCGGAATCTGCCACGCAAACTAATCTCGCGCAGGCCGTGGCGCTCTTCATCGGCAACGAAGGCAACGGGCTGGCCGACGATCTGGCAGCACGCACCGATGCAGCCATCACGATTCCCTGCCCCGGCCCGGTGGAGAGCCTGAACGCCGCAGTGGCCACGAGCGTGCTGCTCTACGAAGCTTCGCGCCAGCGCGCCGCATCCAAAGCGCAGGAAGGCACGCGATGAGCCTGTTCGACGGCGAACCAGAAGGGCCAAAAGGCACGCTGGCCACGGCGCCACTGGCGGAGCGTATGCGTCCGCGCATGCTCGAGGAGTACAGCGGCCAGGAGCACCTGCTCGGGCCCGGCAAACCCCTGCGCATTCAGATTGAGCGCGACGATCCGGGTTCGATGATCTTTTGGGGGCCGCCCGGCGTGGGCAAAACCACGCTGGCCAAGATCATCGCTGAAACCACCCGCGCCAGCTTCATCGAGTTCTCTGCCGTGACGAGCGGCATTAAAGAGATCAAGCAGGTGATGGCTTCGGCCGCGCAGGCCGCCGAGCTGCACTCGCGCACCATCCTCTTCGTCGACGAGATTCACCGCTTCAACAAGGCGCAGCAGGATGCGTTTCTGCCGTATGTGGAACGCGGCACCATCCGGCTGATCGGCGCAACGACGGAGAATCCCTCGTTCGAAATCATCTCTGCGTTGCTCTCGCGCTGCCGCGTTTACGTGCTGAAGGCGCTCAGCGAAGAGCGCATTGTCGCGCTGCTGCGCCGCGCCGTGGAGGATCGTGAACGCGGCCTGGGCACGCTGGAACTGACCGCGGACGACGACGCGCTGGCGCTCATTGCGAGCTACTCCAGCGGGGACTGCCGCAGCGCCTACAACACGCTGGAAGTGGCCGCACAACTGGCGCGGGACGCCGGGAAGCGCATTGACAAAACCATCGCCACTGAAGCCGCGCAACAGCGCGTGCTGATGTACGACAAGTCGGGTGAGGAGCACTACAACCTGATTTCGGCGCTCCACAAGAGCGTGCGCAACAGCGATCCCGATGCCGCGCTCTACTGGCTGGCGCGCATGTTCGCCGCGGGCGAAGACCCGATGTACCTGGCGCGGCGCGTGGTGCGTATGGCGGTTGAAGATATTGGCCTGGCTGCGCCTGAAGCGATGAACTTGTGCCTGTCTGCCAAGCAGACGATGGAGTTCCTCGGCTCGCCGGAGGGCGACCTTGCGCTGGCTGAAGCAGTGGTCTATCTCTGCCTTGCGCCCAAGTCGAACGCGGTTTACATGGCTTACGGCGCGGTGCAGCAGGAGATTGAACACACGCGGCAGGAGCCGGTACCGCTGCATCTGCGCAATGCGCCGACCAAGCTAATGAAGGAGTTGGAGTATGGCAAGGGCTACCGCTATGCGCACGACGAGGAAGGCCGTGTGGCCGATATGGATTGCCTGCCTGACTCACTGCGTGGACACACCTACTATCACCCCACGCTGGAAGGCCGCGAAAAGCTGCTCGCCCAGCGCATGGAGGAGATTCGCCGCATCAAGGCCGGCAAGCGGCAATAGCGCGCTGCGTGCTATTTCCGCAAGTCCGCGAGCGCGTCGAGGACGACGCCGGGCGTCAGTACCTCAGGCAAGAGGCGCGGGCTCGGTGAACCGGGGACATAGAGCACATACGTAGGCACACCGCTGCGGCCCAGTTGCGTGAGCGTCTGCGTAATGGCGTCGTCGTGCTGCGTCCAGTCCGCCCGCAGCAGTGCTACGTGCGCATAGGTAAAGGCTTTCTGCACCTCCGGCTGCTGAAGCGCTACACGCTCATTCACCTGGCAACTGAGGCACCAGCTCGCAGTGAAGTCGACGAAGACGGGACGGCCTTGCGCCTGATAGCGGCTCGCGGCGTCGGCCGTCCACGGCTCCCATCCCGCATGGGTTGCGGCTACAGACTGCGGAGCGGCAGAGAGTTTCGACGGGGTCAACAGACTGAGCGCGATCACGCCGGCGACGATGAGGCTCGCAACGACCGCCGCCCAGCGCTGCGCGGGCCAACGGCCCAGGAACCATCCGGCAACTGCGAGCAGCAGCAGGCTCGCCAGAAGTGCGGCCAGCAACGCCGCGCCGTAAGCCTGCGCCAGCACCCACGCCAGCCAGATGACCGTGGCGAAGACCGGAACCGCCGTGGCCTGCTTCAGAATCTCCATCCACGCGCCAGGCTTGGGCAGCGCGCGCGTCCAGGCAGGCTGCAGCGTGAGCGCCACATACGGAGCAGCGAGCCCCAGCGCAAGCGCGGTGAAGACGGCGAGCGTGACCGCAGCCGTCTGTGCCAGTGCGTAGCCAATCGCCGCGCCCATGAATGGCGCAGTGCACGGCGTGGCCACGATGACGGCCAGCACTCCGGTGAAGAAGCTGCCGGTGTAGCCCTGCTTTGCAGCCAGCGAACCACCCGTGCTTGTCAGCGAAAGACCGATCTCAAACTGGCCGGCGAGCGAGAGACCGAGAAAGAACAACAGCCCTGCCATCAGCGACAGGAATACGGGCGATTGAAACTGGAAGCCCCAGCCGAGCACGGAGCCGGCTGCACGCAAACCCAGCAGCGCGCCAACCAGAATCCAGAACGACGTCAGGATGCCCGCGGCATAGACGAATCCGTGTACGCGCAGCGTGTGCCGCTCCGCGCTGCCGGACTTGACCAGGGCGAGGCCCTTGATAAAGAGCACAGGGAACACGCAAGGCATCAGGTTGAGCAGCAGTCCGCCGAAGAACGCGAGCAGCACCGCACGTGCGAGGCCAATGGAAGAGGCGGCAGGCGCTGAGACCGGCGCAGGTGAAACAGGCGCGGTCCGCATAGGAGCCTGCGGCAGCTGCGCGGGCACTGGCTCCGTAGGCAGTTGGGCGCCTGTCTGTACAGCGCCGGGGAGCGCAAGCAGTTCATACGCTCGGCCGGCGGAGAGCTCAAGAACGCCGCGCAATTCCGTTGGATTCGTGGTAAGGCTGGAGTCCTTCTTCAGCTCGAGCACGAAACCCTTCGCCGTCACCGTCAGCTTCTGCGCTGCGGGGTTGTCGAGCACGCCAGCATCAGCAGGAAAGAACGTCGCTTCCGTTTCGCGCTTGCCAGTCTCCACGGTCAGGCGGAAACTCGTGGGAGTCGCGGTGAATCCGGCCTTCAAACGTGAGGGGAGCGGTTTGGGCAATGCGGCCTGGAAACGCTGAAAGAGTGTGTTTGTCGTTGCATCCGGCGCGGGCTTGCCGCTCACCACCGGGACGTCAAGCGTGAGATTCGTCTTCTCAGGGATGCAGGACTCGCGGCAGACGAGCCAAACTACCTTCGCAGGCAGATGCAGGATCGAGCCGGGCTTGACGCTCGCATCGACCTTGAGGGTGACGGGGAACAGCACCTCGTCTTCGTAGCCGAAGTCCATCAGCGGGCCGAGTGGCAGGCGCTTCGGGACTGGAAATTGCAGCGGCCCAGCGGTCACGCCTTGCGGCAGTGTCCAGTCGATGCGCGGCGGCTCGCCTGCATCGCCGGGATTCTTCCAGTAGACGTGCCAGCCGGATTCGAGCTTAAAATGCAGGCCTGCGTGCAGCGAGCCGGGTGCGATCACGCCGCTGGCGTCGCTCACCAACTCGACGCGAACATGCGGCAGATCCGCGGACGAAGACGCGGCATGCGCATACGCCACCGCTGTAAGGCCAAGCACGAGTACGAAGATCGATCGCATTGTCCGCATGATGAAAGAGTGAAACTCCCTAGTTGGACGCGCGCGCGTCGCTCGAAGTTACAAGAATTGCATCCGGCGCGAGCTAGTGGTCTGCCACCAGCCGCGCATGCTGGCGGAAGATGCAGTCGTTCTGTACGCATTTGACCCCAGCGGTACGTGCGCGCGCTACGGCCTCTTCATGCACGACGCCGTCCTGCAGCCACAAGTACTTGATGCCGAGGCGGATGACGTCGTCGACTACCGGCGGCACATGCTCGGAGGCGCGAAATACGTCAACGAGGTCGATGCCCTTGCCAGTCTCGCTCTGCGCCGCTGCCTGCGCCGCGTCGAGATCGGGGAAACATGGCTGCCCGTCTATGGACTGGAGAACTGGGTTGACAGGCAGCACGCGATAGCCGCTGGACGCGAGGTATCTACCGATGTTGTGACTGGCGCGCCAAGCCTTATTGCTCATACCGACGACAGCGATGGTGTACGCGTTGTGGAGCATCTCGTCAATGACAGCGGGATCGTTGTGCATACGTCTCCAGGGGAAGGCTACACGTCGAGATCGTCGTCTGCAGCCCCAACGGCGGTGCCGCGCCGCTTGGCCAGGAGATAGCCGCGCAGGAACGGTTCCAGGTAGCCGTCGAGCACCTTATCAACGTCGCCCACCTCGACCTTGGTGCGGTGGTCCTTGGCCATGCGATACGGCTGCAGCACGTAAGAACGGATCTGCGAGCCGAAGTTGATTTCCAGCTTGGAGTCTTCCAGTTTCTTGCTCACTGCGCGCTTCTTTTCGAGTTCATACTCGTAGAGGCGGGAGCGCAACATTTTGAGCGCCTTTTCGCGGTTCTTGTGCTGCGAGCGCTCGTTCTGGCACTGCACCACGATGCCCGTAGGGAGGTGTGTCATGCGCACGGCGGAGTCTGTGGTGTTGACGTGCTGGCCGCCTTTGCCGCCGGAACGGTAGGTATCGATGCGCAGATCTTCCATCTTCAGGTCCACCTGGATCGAGTCGTCGATTTCCGGCGAAACGTAGACGGACGCAAAGGACGTATGGCGGCGCTTGGCTGAGTCGAACGGCGAAATGCGCACCAGGCGATGCACGCCGCTCTCGCCTGCCAGCATGCCGAAGGCGTAGTCGCCCATGATGGTGAATGTGGCCGACTTGATGCCCGCCTCTTCGCCGTCCTGGTAGTCGTTCATCTCAGTCTTAAAGCCTTGCTGCTCGGCCCAGCGCAAATACATGCGCAAGAGCATCTCGGCCCAGTCCTGGCTCTCGGTGCCACCTGCGCCGGGGTGCACGGTCACGATGGCGTTGAGCGCATCGGCCTCGCCGGAGAGCATGGTGCGGGCTTCTAGTTCCTCGGCAAAGGTGGAAAGAGCCTTGATGTCGCGCTCGAGATCGGCCAGCACGTCTTCACCCTCGCGCGCCAGCTCAAAGTAGGCCTCGATGTCGCCGGTGCGACGGATCAACTCTTCATCGTCGGCCACCAGCACTTCCAGACGCTTGCGGTCGCGCATCAATTGCTGACTGGCTGCGGGATTGGCCCACATAGCCGGATCGGCAAGCTTGGTTTCTATTTCGGAGAGTTCCCTGCGGATGCGGGCAGGGTCAAAGATACTCCCGCAGGTCGCGGACTTGGTCGCGCACGGGAGCATAAGCGAATTCGAGATCGTTAATCGACACGGTTTGCTCTTCAGGACCTGACTTTGATTTGAATTGCGAGCCGGAGTCGGGCGCGCAACGCCCAAGCCACCAAGCCCATAGCCAGTATGGCACACAGCCAGGCGAAGACGTCGCCGTGCGCGCTGTAGAAGGTGACATCGCTGCGGAAGCCGAATTCAGCGGGCAGCGCGTCTACCTGGTGGCGCGGAATGCTCTGCCGCACGCGGCCGTAGGGGTCGATGGCTGCGGTGACTCCGTTGTTGGTGTCGCGCAGCAGCCAGCGGCGGTTTTCGATGGCCCTCATACGCGCCATGTTCAGGTGCTGCCACGGGGCGCTGGTGTCTCCGTACCAGCCGTCGTCCGAGATGTTGACGAGCACCTCGGCGCCGAGACGGGCGAACTGACGTACCTCGTCGGCGAAGACCGACTCGTAGCAGATGAAGACGCCGTAGCGATGGCCGTTGAGCCGGAAGACGGGGCGCTCCGTGCCGCGAGTGAAGGAACTGACACGGCCGGTAAGCTTACGGGCAAAGGTGAGCAGGTTCTGGAAAGGAACGTACTCGCCAAAGGGAACGAGGTGGATCTTGTCGTAGCGGCCAACGCGTGCGCCATCTGCGCCTAATACGAGCGCGGAGTTGTAACTGCGCCAGCTCTGCTCATCAGGCGCAAGATCCATACCGAGTGCGCCGGTGACCAGCGGCGCCTGCACGGCGCGCGTCACCGAGGCCAGCCCGTTTTGCACTCGAGGTTCGCCCTCAAGAAACGGCGCGGGCGACTCGGGCCAGACGACCAGATCAGGATGCGCGGCCCAGGGCGGGCAGACAATTTCGCCCTGCGGCGCGCCGGTTTGCGGGATGCCGGCGATGTAAGTCTTGCAGTTCTGGCCAGCGAGACGCGCGAACTCGGCCATGTGCTGATTCCACTCCGGGCCGGCCCAGTCGTTGTCGCCGCCGACGTCGAGATTAGGTTGAATTAGCACTGCAGTCGCGGTGGTGTGCTGCGCGGGAGAAGGGTGCAACGTTCCGACCCAGCCGCCGGCCAGCAACACCAGGCTCATTGTGCCGGAGATGAGCTTTGCCTTGCGGCCTTCGAGAAGAAAGGTGGCGGCCAGCAGCGCGTTCACGGCAACCAGCAGGAAACTGATGCCGTAGACACCGGTCCATGGAGCGAGTTGATTAACTAAACCGTTGTCCACCTGCGAGTAGCCGAGCTGGTCCCACGGGACGCTGGTAATGCGCGAAGCGGCCAGTTCAAGGGCGACCCAGACAGCAGGCGCGGCTGCCAAAGCGAGACGCGTGTTCCGCGAGGACCCCATTACGAGGGCGATGGAAAGGCCGAAGAGGCCGAAGTAGAGACCCAGCACCAGGCTGAAACCGACGAGCAATAGAGTGGGTGCGGCGGTCGGCATGTCGCCGTAGCGCATCATGGTGTCGCGCACCCAGTAGCAGTTGCCGCAGTACCAGAGGAATCCGGCGAAATAGGCAACGAGGAAGGCGCAGCGCAGCGGGCGAACGCCGGAAGCGGCGCGGAGCACGGCCCAGATGAGCGGCACCATGCCAAACCAGGCAAAGACGTTGCGCCACGGCGGCAGAGGTCCGGCCAGGGGAAACGGCAGTTCCAGCAATCCGGCCGAGAGTCCTGCGGCCGCCCAAAGCTTCCACGAATCGCGCTGCATCCTGCCGCGAGTGTAATTGATGCGGACCGGCTACGCGGCAACGCCACGGATTCCGCACCGCGGCATCGGGGCGGACTTTCTCTGCTGCAAGAAAACGAAAAGCCGCTACAATGTTGGTATGCATATGGCGTCGTTCGCAATTCGCGTTCTCGAAATACTGTTCTTCTCCGGACTGGTGGGAGCTTCGGTGGTGGTGGTGATCAGTTTTGTTGAAGATGCCCGCGAGCTGCGTGGCGACGAATAATCCCTTCCCCGGTGCTCGCCAAGATCCTCTATTTGTTTGGCTTAAAATATCCCTCCCAAACTGATTGACTATGTATTCCTTCAGCAATACACTCAGCCGAGGGCGCAGGGAAGCATTGCTCCTTGAATTCTGAAAGACCGGTGAGTACGCCGGCACTGCTGATGGCAACCACAAGAACGACAGTAGCCCCACCTTCCGACCGCGTCCGCCTCATCGTGGCATCCTCTGTGATGCTCACGTTCATCTCCTTCTGGCGTGCAGCGGCCATCGTTCTGAACGACCTGGGTTCGTCGGCGTTTTACGCCGGCGGCATTGCCGAGCAGGCCATTGGCGCCTCCGCTCCGTGGTTCATTCTGGGCATCATGCTGTTCAGCTTCTCGGTGCGTGCGGTTTACGTCGAAAGCTGTTCGATGTTTACCCGCGGCGGCGTGTATCGCGTGGTGAAGGAGGCCCTGGGCGGCACCTTTGCCAAGATCAGCGTCTCGGCCCTGATGTTCGACTACATTCTGACGGGACCGATCTCAGGCGTGTCGGCCGGACAGTACATTACCGGTCTGATGAACGAACTGATGCATGTGGCCAACAATAGCCACTGGCTGCCACCAGCGCTAATGGATGCACACGGGCATCCGTTCCAGTTCAACGTTGATCACACGTCAGCCCTGTTTGCCGCAGCAGTCACAATCTACTACTGGTGGCAGAACATCAAAGGCATCGAAGAGTCGAGCGACAAGGCCCTGCGTGTCATGCAGATAACCACGGTAATGGTGGTTATTCTTTTTGCCTGGGGCGCGTATTCGGTCATGGTGCGAGGGGTTCACCTGCCGCCGTTGCCGATTCCGTCTAACCTCAAATTCAGCGACGACGCACAGGGATTTCTGCGAGGCTCCGGCCTGCCGATCTTCGGCATGTTCGGCATCATGATGGCCTTTGGTCACTCGATCCTGGCCATGAGCGGCGAGGAAAGCTTGGCGCAGGTCAATCGCGAGATCCAGCACCCGAAGCTGAAGAATCTGAAGCGCGCGGCGATTGTGATCGCCATCTATAGCCTGATCTTCACGGGAGGCGCCACGCTGCTGGCGTCAATGCTGATTCCGGATGGCCCGCGAACCACACTCTACAGCGAAAACCTGATCGCCGGCCTGGCCATGTACATGGTTGGCCCAATGTTCTGGCGCGTGGCCTTCCGCATCTTCGTGGTGTTTGTCGGCTTCCTGATTCTTTCCGGCGCCATCAACACGTCAATGATCGGCTCGACGGGCGTGCTGATGCGCGTGGCCGAAGATGGCGTGCTGACCGACTGGTTCCGCAAGCCGCACAAGCGCTTTGGCACCAGCCACCGCATCGTCAACTTGGTTTTCGCCCTGCAAATGTTTACGATCATTGCCACACGCGGCAACGTGATCACCTTGGGCGAGGCGTACGCGTTCGGCGTTATCTGGTCGTTTACCTTCAATAGCCTTGCCATGCTGGTGCTGCGCTGGAAGTACCACGGCGAACGGGGCTGGAAGGTTCCGCCAAACATCATGATCGGCAAAACGGAGATCCCGGTCGGCCTGATCTCAGTGTTCTTCGTGTTGCTGTCAACGGCCATTACAAACCTGTTCACCAAGTCGATTGCGACGGTGAGCGGACTGGCGTTTGCCGCCGTCTTCTTCGTCATCTTCACCGTCTCTGAGCGGCAGAACCTGCGCAAGCACGCCCTGACGGCGCGACAGATGAAGGACCACTTTCAGCTGGAGCACCAGGACGAGATCAGCCGCGAGTCAGTGGAAATCCGGCCGGGCGCCATCATGGTAACCATGCACGACGCAGCCAACCCAGTTGCGTTGAAGTGGGTGCTGGCTCGCACAAAGACCGAAGACCGCGACGTGGTGGTGATGAGCGTGCGCATGATGGGTGCTGGCGGCCCTGAATACCTTGCGGCCGAGCAGCAGAGTTTTAGCGAGCATGAGCAAACCCTTTTCACCAAGGCTGTCTCCGTGGCGGAGAGCTTCGGCAAAAAGGTCTCGCTGCTCGTGGTGCCGGCTGGTGACGTCTTTGCCGCTCTGGCGCAGGGCGCCAACTCGCTGGAAGTGGACTCGGTGGTCTCAGGACTCTCCAGTTCAATGACCGCAGAGGACCAGGCCTTCCATCTGGGACAGGCGTGGGAAGCACTGCCCGAACCCAAGCGGCAGTTCAACTTCTTTGTGGTGGGCCCAGGTGGCGAAACCAAGGTCTTCTACATTGGGCCGCATGCGCCCGCGCTTAGCCCGGACGACGTGCAGCTGGTGCACCGTCTGTGGCTGAATATGCGCCGCGACCCCTCCGTACAGGACCTGCACCACAGCGACATCATCACCTATGCTCTCTCGCGCCTCGCTGGTCAGTACGCGCGCGAAAAGGGCGATATTCTGCGTGACCTGCGGAATTACCGGGCGGCTGAGTCCAATATGCCGCGCATGGGCGGCCAAGAGTATGCGAGCATGCCTCCCACCACAGGTGGTTCTGAGTCCGCAATCTCGGTTCCACGCCCGCCACAAGGTCACTGATCTTGCAGCCGGAGCTGTTCCCTTCTTTGTTTTGTGTTCCGGACGAACACACTCACTCTTCGCGATCTGAATTCTTTTATTAACCTCCTAGGGGTGTCAGCAGCCTGCGCTGCCAGCGAAGGCGCCCCGTGCCCAGCCCCTCAAAAGGATCGGACCTCAAAAGGATCGGAAGAGTGTTGTAACAAGTTCCCCAAAAAGTGACGTCTAATCCCGTGCACACGGGCTGGTTACAAAAGGTCCTATCGGTACACCAGAAAATTTGTGCTAGGTAATCCTTTTTGTTTGCAAACTAGTCTACAGGTGAGTATTGTCGTAGTCAGCGCTGACGACAAGCTGCGGGTAAATGTTCTCGCGTCGGCCGATGAAGAGTTTCTGAATTCTGTTTTAAGACAATAGGACCAACAGGAGGAACGGTGGGAGTCACAGAGATACTGGCGCACATCGATCGCGAAATTGCGCAATTGCAACAAGCACGGGCGTTGCTCACAGGTAGCAATTCGAGATCACCCAGGACCACTGCCGCAGCAGGCAAGAAAGTGGTGAAGAAGCGGAATCTTACGCCGGAAGGCCGCAAGCGGATCGCTGAGGCAGTGAAACGGCGCTGGGCGGAACAGAAAAAGAGAGCCGCCGCAGGCAAGTAGGTTTTCTTCCTTAAAAAGACAAAAGCGACTGCAATGCAGTCGCTTTTGTCTTCTCTGCGGGGCAAACTAGATCGTTTCTCCCGGTACCCAGCGAGCGATTTCGATGTGATCTTCCACCAGAGCGGCCAACTGCTCCGGTGTTCCCGTCAGGGGCGGAAACGTACCGAAGTGCAGGGGCAAAACCAGGCGCGGCTGGAGCAGTTTGACGGCTAGCGCGGCCTCTTTGGGGCCCATCGTGTAGTGCCCGCCGATGGGAAGCAGAGCGACCTCGGGATGGTAAAGTTCTGCAATCAGCTTCATATCCCCGAAAACATTCGTATCTCCCGCAGCATAGAGAACCGGCCCATCGGCAATGGTAAGAACAAAGCCGGTGGCTACGCCAACGTAGTGAGTTCCCTTCTCGTCGTTCGCAGCAGCCGAGTGCTTTGCCTCTACCATGGTGGCAGCCACGTCTCCCAGTTGCACAGTTCCGCCAAGGTTCATGCCGATGGTGCTGGCGACTCCCTTGGAACCGATATAAGCCGCGAGTTCATAGATTGCCACTACGGTGGAGCCATGTTTCTTTGCGGTGGGTACGGCATCGGAGATATGGTCCCCGTGGCCGTGAGTCAGAAGGATGTAATCAATCTTTTCAGGCAGGACAAAATTCCGGGGATACTTCGGATTTCCGACGATGAAAGGGTCGACAAGGATGGTGGTTCCCTTCGCTGTACTAATGATAAATGTTGCGTGGCCCAACCACGTGATGCGTGTGCCTCTCAAGAAGCTCATGGAAATGCCCTCGAATAACTCGTCTCTTACTCTTGCGGTGAAACTGATCTTGCGCGAAACGTCCCTGGCGCGATTGCTTGCCCGAACCTCTTAGAGATGCCAGGGGCCTCTCTGCGGATGCGGATTGGTGCGGTCAGTCCTAGCGGGTGATGAGGACTTCAGAGACAGAGTCCTTGGCGAGGAATTGGCGGAAGCCGGACCAGCGGACGAAGAGGCTCTGGATGCTGCGGTTGGTAAAGGCGCGCTGGATGGGAAACTGCTGCGCGAACTGCATCTCCACATCATCGGTGTCGGTCAGATGGAAGCGGCAGTAAGCGGTCTGCTCGCCCTTGTCGCGGGTGTGGAAGAAGGCCAGCACCTGACCGCCGGGGTTCATTGCGTCGAAGAGTCGGTCAACCACGGGTGCGACCATCGGCTCAGGCAGGTAGTCGAGGGTAGTCCAGAGGAAAACCACGTCGAACATGCGACCGGAAAACTCGAGGGTCTGACTGAGATAGGCATCCACGTCCCAGATGGGCTTGCCGTCCTCGTTCAATCCATTTTGCCAATTGCAGGTGAGGGCGTCTTGCACGGGGTCGGCCAGGAAGATGCTGTGGCCGAGGTTGGTGAGGTAGTTGATGTTTTTGGGAGAGGTGGCACCGGTGTCGATGACGCGCAGGCCTGGTTCGGCCTGGAGACGCTTGCGCAGCGCCGCCCAGCCGCCGGAGTGGCGGGGCACGCGCGGTCCGGCAGCAGTCTGCGCGGCTGTCTGGCCTTCCGGTTTCTTCTCGAACAGGTTGCGAAGCACTTTGGGGGACCCTCCCGTGCCCGCCTGCAGCGGGCAGAGACACCTGCTACCAGTATGAACCACTCGAAACCGGTGACAGGCCTCCGCGGCGGGCACAAAGCCCGGCCGGAAGGACACATCCAGACCTTGGAGAGCCTAGAGGCTGGCTGCGACTTCAGGATGGGCGGCGCCCTGGGTCAAGTCCACCTTGCCGCGGAAGATGGCGTTGTCTTCGATGGCCAGGCGCAATGCACGGACGTCGCCGTCGACCGTGCTGCCGGCGCGCAGTTCTACGCGGCCAGAAGCGACGATGTTGCCCTTGAGGCGGCCGAGAATGAGCACATCCTTGGCGTTCAGGTCGGCGGCCACGTTGGCGCTGGCGCCAATGGTCAGCCGGCCTTCGGTAAGCAGAACGGTCCCTTCCACCTGTCCATCGATGACCAGGTCCTCGCTACCCTTGAGCTCCCCACGAATTACGACTGTCTTTCCAATGCGAGCCAGACCATTCTCGGTTGCCATCTTGGTATCCTTTTTACGGCGAAGATTGGGCGTTTTCGGACGGTTTCCAGTGGCATGCGGCGGCAGTGGTTCCCGGCGTAGGACAGCCGGATCGAACGCCGGGATGCTTGGAAGCGCCAGGAGCCCTGCCCGCACTATACGCAAAGCAACCGGGTTCATTCAATTCCGGCAACCGGCCGGGGCCTGTGGCGTCTAATGGGTGTACGTAGTTCCGCCGCACCGCTGAAAGGATTGATGTTCGTTAACCCTCCAATTGCGCGCACCTTTCTGCTGTTCGCGCTCAGTTTGGCAGTAGTGTGCCCGGCCGCGAGGGCCGAAGATAAGGCCCTGGATCCGGGCTTGGTGCGCCGCGCGCTCACGGCGGAACTGCACAACGCGCCGGACGGCAAGTTTCCCATGCGCTACCGACTGCGCAAGACGAGTCCGCGCATCTCCACGACGAAGGACATTGTGGAGACCAAGGAAGGCGCCGTGGCGCGGCTGGTGGCGGTGAACGACAATCCATTGAGCGCGGACGACGAGCAAAAGGAATTGGACCGACTTGCAGTTCTGCAGCAGGACCCCAGCAGGCAGAAGAGCCGGAAACAGTCTCAAGACGAGGACCTAAACCACGTTCTGAAGATGCTGCGCGTGCTACCCGACGCCTTTCTCTACACCTACGCGGGCCCGGGACAGGGCCCGACGGGAAAGGTGGAGAAGTTCAGCTTCAAGCCAAACCCGAGGTTTGACCCGCCAGACCTGGAGACGCAGTTACTGACGGCGATGACGGGTGAGATCTGGATCGATCCGGCGCAGGTGCGCGTGACGCGACTGGAGGGCCACCTGAACCGCGACGTGGACTTCGGCTGGGGCATTTTGGGGCGCCTGTTCAAGGGTGGCTGGGTGACCATCGAGCAGGCGGACGTGGGAAATCGCCAGTGGCGGATCGTGCGCTTCCAGATGGCAATGAATGGCCGTGTGCTGTTCAGGACCAAGAGCTTCGACACGCTTGAAGAGGAGTCAAAGTTTGTCCAGATGCCGGCGACCATTGGCTCAGCACAGGCCGTCGAGATGCTGCGCGGAGAGCCTGCGCGGCTGGAGCCAGGTGGGCACTGAGGCAGACGACTCAGGACATTTTGTAGCGGAAACGAAACAGCCCCACCGCGAAGGTGGGGCTGTCTGCTTTCGGAAGGAACACCGAAACTACTTGACCTTGGCGAAGACGATGACCAGGGTGAAGAGGGTGAGCGACTCGATGAGAGCGAGGCCGAGCACCAGGAAGGTGAAGATGCCAGCGCGCGCTCCGGGGGTGCGGGCAAGAGCTTCGACGGCCGAACCGACCGCCTTGCCCTGACCAAGACCGCAGAGACCGGCCGCAATACCCATGCCGATACCGGCGCCGATCGGCACCAGGCTGGCTGCGCCCGTGCCGCCGTCTGCGAAGGCCGGAATGGCGAAGCAAAGAGCCGCCAGGGCCATGAACATGTACTGAAGTTTCCGCATAGTTCTCCAGCTTCCCTATGAATTGACCGCCAGTGGGTGGTTGAGGCTCACCGTGCTGGCCCCCTCACGCTTGCGGCCTTACCGTTGATCCGGAGCAGAAGCGTTCTCCGGCGGAATCTTTCTCGTCTGCGGACGAGGGTGGTGGCGGAAAATCAATGCTCGTGCGAAACCGCCAGCGACAGGTAAATCATGGTCAACAGCATGAAGACGAAGGCCTGGATGACGGACACGAAGACGTGCAGGCCAAGAAACACTGCCGGAATGGCGACCGGAATGAGCGAGAAGAAGACGAGCGTCACCAGATCGCTGGCAAACATGTTGGCGTAAAGACGGATGGTGAGCGAAAGCACACGCGCCAGGTGCGAAACGATCTCAATGGGGAACAGAAGCCATGCCATCCACCACACCGGACCAGCGAAGTGCTTGAGGTAGCCAACAAGCCCCTGCGCGCGCAGTCCGTGAAAGTTGTAGTAGAGGAAGGTGAGCACAGCCAGGCCGAGCGGCACCACGGGCGCCGTGGTGGGAGCGGGCACACCGGGGATGAGGCCGATCAGGTTGTTCAGCAAAACGAACAGGAAGATGCAAGTGACGAAGGACTGGAAGCTCTGGTACCCGTGGCCGATGATCTGCTCTGCCTGGCCGCCGATGGCATCGTGGATCATCTCGGCGATCTGCTGCGCGGAACCTGGCTTCTCGACCGAGAGGCTCATGCGGACGATCACGAAGAATGCAATCAGGCCGGCTGCGACAAGAAGTTCCAGCGCGAAGGTGTTGTCGATGGCCGTGGCCGGGTTGGCCGGAATTCCCAAGGCATGGAACAGAGAGGCGACCATGCCGCCGAACAGATAATTCAACAGGCGGGTAATTGCAAGCGAGTCCGACATGAAGATCCGTTCTTTCTTAAGTTTGGCCGGGCCGGGCGCTACGCGCGTTTACTCACGCAGCAGTCGAATCACTTCCCATCCTACGGTCATGACAGCCAGACCGAGGCCACAAAGGAGCGCTACGACCGAACCCTGGAAACATTTTAGGCTACCATAAATAGCCCCTGCGAAGACTGCGAGCCGGATCACAAAGAAGATGACCACGGCGGCGGCACTGCCGGGGGTGCGCTGCTTGTCCATGCGGGCGTTGAAGACGCGGACAAGGTGGCGCCACTCGAGCACGCTGGCCGAGGAGATGGCCGCGCCGGTGGCGAGCATGGCGGCGTTGCGCCAGTTGGAGCCGATCCAGACGGCGCCCGAGGCAAGCAGGCCGAGCACTACGGTGGACCACAGCGCACGCCGGAGCATCTGCTCGAGCGCTTCATCGGTGAGGTCGACGATGGGGTGACTTTCCTGGGTCGTCATTTCGTATCTTGGGATTTCTCTTTTTCTGCGCCGGATTCTTCCTTTGCTGGGCCCGTCCCGGCGCCCTTCTCGGCATCGATAGCCATCCGAACTACATAGAACAGACCGGAGATGCAGCCGAAGATGACCCCGGCGAGGGTCAGCCAGCTCTGGTGCAGCTTGGCGTCAGCCCATGCACCGGCCAGCCAGCCGATGACCATGGCCGAAGGCAAAACGAACGCTACCTGCAACAGCTTTTCCGCCTGCACCAGGCTGTCGAAGCCCACGGCTGCTTTGCCGCGCGGACGGCGCTCCGGGATGGGATTGTGGAAGGGCATGAGGCCAAGCACCAGCATACAGGGTGAATGAAGCAGCAGGTATACTTCCCTTTTGGGCATTTTTCAAGAAAAGCGGAAGGAAATACTGTGTTCGATTCAGAGTTTGAGCGCGGGCTGTTCGAACTGCGCAGGAGCAAGCTGCAGGAGATCGAGAAGCTGGGACAGGCGGCTTATCCCAACCAGTTCCCTGCCTCGCACACCATCACTGACGTGCGCGACAAATGGGATGAGGCGACCGGCGAAGAGTTGGAAACCCACCGCACGACCGTGGCGGTGGCGGGACGCATCATGGCTATTCGCGCACAGGGCAAGGCGGGCTTTGCCACTCTGCAGCAGGGCGGCGAGCGGCTGCAGATCTACGTGCGGCTGGACGCAGTGGGCGAGCAGGGATTCGCGCTTTACAAGCTGCTGGATCTGGGCGACCACATTGGCGTGGTTGGCTACCTGTTCCGCACGCGCACGGGAGAGCTTACGATTCATGCGGAGCGGCTGACCTTCCTGGCCAAGGCGATGCTGTCGTTGCCGGAGAAGTTTCATGGGCTGGCGGACAAGGAGATTCGCTACCGCCAACGCTACGTGGACCTGTTCACGAATCTTGAGAGCCGCGAAGTGTTTGTGAAGCGAGCCAAAGTGCTGCGCGCGCTGCGGCAGTTCTTTGACGAACGCGGGTACCTGGAAGTGGAAACGCCAATGATGCAGCCGATTGCCGGCGGCGCGGCGGCGCGGCCGTTCAAAACGCATCACAACGCGCTCGACATGGATTTGTTTTTGCGCATTGCGCCGGAGCTCTACCTGAAGCGGCTGGTGGTAGGCGGGCTTGATCGCGTGTACGAGATCAACCGCAACTTCCGCAACGAGGGCGTGAGCACGCAGCATAATCCTGAGTTCACGATGGTGGAGTTTTACCAGGCCTACGCGAACTATCAGGACATGATGCAGATGACCGAAGACCTGATGGAGTTTGTGGCACGCGAAGTGAACGGCGTAACCACGACCGAGTTCAACGGGCACACCATCGACCTGGGCAAGTGGGAACGGCTGACAATGCGGGCGGCGATTCAGCAGTACTGGCCAGCGGAAGCAGGTGCGAAGCCGGCGGAGACGGCCTTTACCTCGGTCGAGGTGCTGCAGGCGCGGCTGCACGCGGCGCTCGGCTCGCTGGAAAAAGCCGCGGGCCTGACAACGACACTGACGCCTGAGCGGCTGTCGGAGCTGAAGACAATTCACGACGCGGTGACGGTGGTTTACTACGACTCGATGAAGGGCGCGCCGCTGGGCAAGTCGATCTACAACCTATTTGAAGCAGTGGTAGAACCGTTCCTGATTCAGCCGACGATCATCTACGACTATCCGACAGTTGTGTCTCCTCTCTCGAAGGCCAAGCCGGACGATCCTGAACACGTGGAGCGGTTCGAGTTCTTCGCGGGCGGCTTTGAACTTGGGAATGCCTTCAGCGAGCTGAACGATCCAGTGGAGCAGCACAAGCGCTTTGAGTCGCAGCTGACCCAGCGCGAGCACGGCGACGACGAAGCGCACCAGATGGACGAGGACTACGTGCGCGCGCTGGCCTACGGCCTGCCCCCGACGGGCGGCGAAGGCATTGGCGTGGACCGGCTGACCATGCTGCTTACCGGCTCGCGGTCGATCCGCGACGTGATTCTGTTCCCGCTGATGAGAAACACAGGAAACAAGGATCAGGGATCAGTGAACAAGGATCAGGGCTCGGACAACTAGCTACACTGAGGCTGCGTACAGCTTTGAATATTCTTTTTGTCGGCGACATCTTTGGCAGCGCAGGGCGCAGGATTGTACGCGAGCATATCGGGCACGTGTGCGAAGCCAACAACGTGGAGTTGGTGGTGATGAACGTCGAAAACGCCGCAGGCGGTTTCGGCATTACGCCGCAGATTGTCGAGGAACTGTTCGAGCTGGGCGTGGACGTGATGACCACTGGCAACCACGTGTGGGACAAGCGCGACCTGATCGACTACATCTCAGTACCTGCCGAAAGCCAGGATCGGCCGCGCCGTGTGCTGCGCCCTGCGAACCTGCTGCCGGGGTTGCCGGGCTACGGCGTGTTTGAAGGCACCACGGAGAGCGGTGTGGACTACGCGGTCATCGACCTGATGGGACGCGTGTTCATGTACGGCACCAACGACCCGTTCCACCTGGCGAACGACCTGCTTGCAGGCATCAAGGCCAAAGTGATCGTCGTCGACTTTCACGCCGAAGCTACCAGCGAAAAGGTCGCGATGGGTTGGCATCTGGATGGACGCGTGACGGCTGTACTAGGCACGCATACACACATCCCTACGGCCGACCAGCGCGTGTTGCCCGGGGGAACTGCCTACCAGACAGATGTGGGCATGAGTGGGCCCTACGACAGTGTGATCGGCGTGGAAAAGGACCTGGTGCTGCACCGCTTCCTGACCGGCATGCCTGGCAAGTTTGAGGCGGCGAAAGGCAACCCGAAGATGTGTGCGACGCTCATCGCCTGCGACCCGGCCACGGGCCATGCCACACACATTGAACGGATCATGCTGGGCGAGTAGAGCCGACCCCGACTATTGCGCGGGCGGAACGGGCCGCGGCGCGTGAAGGGCATGGACCAAAGCATGGGGTGCGGCTGGGCAGCCTCGTCAGCGAAGCGAATTAACTCACCGTCGTTGTTCTTCACATCGATATTGGCAGAGAGCGCGGCAAGGGATGGCCCGGCGCGGGCAGCACGGGCACAGGCACCGGCTTTAATGAGGTGTTTGACCTCGCACACTCGTCTGTGCTGCCAGTTACCCGTTGCTGGAGGCGGCAAGGGCCGCAACCAGCAAGAGTAGGGAAACATCCGAAACGAACCATTTTGGGCCCGGACTACCACACCTCGGCAACTCGAACCTGCGCGCAAAAACAAGAAGGGCAGCCTTTGATAAGGCTGCCCTTTTCGATCCCAGGAACGGGCTGAGCGTTTAGCTGGCCTTGCGGTGCGCGGCGGCCGGCTTGTGCGCGGGAGCAGCCTTCTTCTTCTCCGGCTGCACGATGCCGTCACGCAGAACGATCTGTGCGCTCTGGGCGGTGGTGTCTGTGCCGGGAACCTGCGTGTAAGTGTCGTAGGTGCCGTCAAGCTCTGCGGCGGGCTGCGACTTGAACTCAAAGCCAACCGCCGGGATGTCCTTGTCGGCCAGCGGCGTCTTCAGGTTCACGATAAAGTCCGGAATGTGCGCATCCTTGGCGTCCTGAGTAACGGCAACCTTGATCTGCGAAGCGGTGGCTTCGATCACGATGCCCGGGACCTGGGTCGTCTTGTCTTTGAGGACTGCCCACATCTTGTCTGCGTCGTCCTTTGTACCAAAAGCGAGAACGGTTTCCTTGTCGGCGAGGGCCAGCGTGTTAAGGTCCGGCGTAGATGCGATCAGGTCGTGGATCTGCTCAGCCGGGCTCTTCGCCTTGCTGATCTGGAAGGTTCCCGGCGGGAAGGTGGACGCCTGGGCTTGTTGCTTGATGTTGTCCAGACCGTCGAGGCCGCCGTGGAACTTCTTGTAGGAGCGTTCCAGCTCGGACGCGATCTTGGTCTTGAAGTTGGCAGGTGCGTAGTCCCACACGCGAGCGTAGAACCAGGCGGCAAGCTGCAGATCCTGGGCCGGACCCGGCTGGGCGTAGGCCTGGGCCAACAGCAGCGTGTCGCTAAGGCCGGCGGTCTTGCTCTGCTCGTCCGTGTAGAGCATGAGCTCGGCCTTATACTCATCTTCGGCGGTCTTGAAGTCCTTCTTCATCGCCGCGTCCAGAGCAAGCATGGAGTGGAAGGCCGGGTGAGCAATGGCGGTCTGCTTCTTCCAGTCATCGTCTGAGAGGCCGGCGGGCTTGGGCACCTGGAGGCCCTTGGAGGCCAAAGCGGCACCGTCGTCGCAGGTCTGAATATCCCTGCTCTTGCCCGTATTGGGATCGACGCTGCGGGCACACTGGGTCTTCTTGATAAAGACCGATACAACGATTGCCTTCATATTGTTAGGATCGACCTGAAGCAGGCGACCGGCAGCACCGACCGCCTTGTCAGCATCGCCAGCCTGCTGGTATGAGTCGATCAGTTGATCGAGAACGGCGGTCTTGACCACGCTCTGCGGATAGGTGCTCAGGAAGCTCTCCAGTGCCGCAGCCTTGGCTTTTGGGTCGCTCTGCGTGGTGGCCATTTGATAGGCATTAAATTCTGCTGGATCCTTGATGGTGATCTGATCCTGTGCGCGCAACCCGGGCGCCACAGTCAGGCTCAGGCTTGCCAGCGCCATCACAGATGCAAAGACTATCTTCTTCATTCAGAGCTCCTGGGAAATACCGGAAATGGAGTGAAAAAACTGGCACCCGCTTGCGGAGCGAACAGCCATCCAGTCAAAGGATGAGTACCGAAGACATGGATAACGCCGACCGCAGCTTCCTGTTTTGGTGTTGGAAGGATTATAGAAACCCAAGCCCTTGGTGACAAGCAGCGCTCGAGAACGTTCCCAGCATTTGCCAACTCGTTCCGCAAGCGAAAACAACCGCTTGCTCTCTGCCCGTCGCAGGGTGCTCAACAACCAGTGTACTGTGCGCTGTTCGAACACGCCCACACCGCTCCTTCTGCGCCCTGCAAGGTTCCTTCCGTGCACAGCATACCGCCTTAGACACCAATTTGGCGAAAACAGTTCCGAAGGTTTTTTCTGGAATCGGAAATGGTTACTGAAGGAGACGGACGAGTTCGGCCTGCTCGGCCAGAAAAGCGTCGTGTCCGTGGTCACTGACCATCTCCCGGTAGTCGACCGAGACGCCGGCCGAGCGGATGATCTCAGCGAAACTCCGCACGGAGGCCTCGGGAAACAGCCAGTCGGAACTGATACCGACAAAGTTGAGTTTGGCGCGGATGCGACCGAAGACTTCAGCAGGCGCAGCGCCGCTGGCGAGCGGGTCCCAGGTATCCATGGTGCGCAGGATAGCGAGGTAGGAATTGGCGTCGAAGCGGTCGATGAAGCGCTGGCCCTGGTGGTCGAGGTAGCCGGCGATATCGAAACGGCCGCCGACCAGCCCGCCGCCCTCGTCGTCGTGGGCGTAGGGGTCTTCGCCGTTGCGATTGGGGTTGCGGGAGAAGCGGTCTGCAAACAGCTCAGAAGATTTGTAGCTGAGCATGCCAATCTGGCGGGCCAGAGAGAGCCCGCGACGCGGAGGGCTCTGGGGCAGATAGCGCCCCCCCTGCCAATCGGGATCGTTCTGGATGGCCTGGCGCTGGAGGTGGTTTAGGGCCAGGCCCATCGCCTCCAGGGGAGCAACGGCGATGATGGCTGCGCGCTCGACGCGGTCTGGATCGTAGATGGCCCATTCCAGCGCCTGCATGCCGCCCAAAGAGCCTCCAAGGACGAGGCGGAGGCGACGGATGCCGAGCGAGTCAAGAAGCTGCGACTGGGCCCTTACGTTATCGCGAATTGAAATAAGGGGGAAATCGGGTCCGTATACCTGCCCGGTTTCCGGGTCCACCGAGCCTGGGCCAGTGGAGCCGTAACAGGAACCGAGCAGGTTGATACAGATGACAAAGTCGTGTTCCAGCGAGAGAACGGCACCGGGGGCGAAGATCTCCGGCCACCAGGAGTGGACGAGGGCCGAGCCGGTGAGCGCGTGACAGATGAGCACGGCGTTATCCCGCGCTGCATTCAGCCGGCCGTAGACGGCGTAATGCAGAGTGGGATTACAGAGAGTCCGCCCGCTCTCGAGGAACAGGTGGTGGTCCAGCACAAAATCGCCCTCCAGAGTGGGCTTGAGCGGGCGCTGGGAGACCGACGCGGTCGCGGTCTCTTTTTGTGCTTCAGGCATCACCTTCATTGTGCCGCAAGACCCGCCTTCTCTGCTGCCTGGGTGAAGGTGTGACCGTTGGCGGTCTCGATAGCCTGGTCGAGATCGGCAAGAATGTCGCGGACATCCTCAATCCCAATGGACAGACGGACGAGGCCGGGGGTGACGCCGGTGGTGGCCTGTTCCTCTGCCGACAACTGCTGATGTGTGGTGGAGGCGGGGTGGATGACCAACGATTTTGCATCGCCAATGTTGGCCACCAGCGAGAACAGCTCGAGCGAGTCGATCAGCTTCTTGCCTGCTTCGTAGCCGCCCTTGATCCCGAAGGTGATGAGCGCGCCCTGGCCGTTGGGCAGGTACTTTTCTGCACGCGTCTTGAAGGGGCTCGAGGCAAGGCCGGGGTAGTTGACCCACTCAACGCCCGGATGCTTCTCGAGATGCTGCGCAACGGTGAGCGCATTCTGCGAATGGCGCTCGAGACGCAGGTGCAGCGTTTCAATGCCCTGCAGCAGCAGGAAGGCGCTGAACGGCGAGAGCGCCGCGCCAGTGTCGCGCAGGCCCTGCACACGCGCCTTGAGGATGAAAGCGATGGCGCCGAAGGTGTCCCAGTAGGAGAGGCCGTGGTAGGAGGGATCGGGCTCGGTGAACTCCTTGAAGCGGCCGGAGGCCTTCCAGTCGAACTTGCCCGCGTCCACGATGACGCCGCCGATGGTGGTGCCGTGGCCGCCGAGGAACTTGGTGGCGGAGTTGACGACGATGTCTGCGCCCCACTCGATAGGCCGTACCAGCGCCGGCGAGGCCGAAGTGTTGTCGATGACAAGCGGCAGGCCATTCTCATGTGCGATAGCGGCGAGGCGCTCGATGTCGACCACGTCGAGCTTGGGGTTGCCGAGGGTCTCGGTGTAAATGGCGCGGGTCTTGTCGTTGATGGCCGCGCGGATGCCGTCGAAGTCGTCGGCGTCGACGAACCTGACCGTGATCCCGAGGCGCGGCAGAGTGTAGTGGAAGAGGTTGTAGGTGCCGCCGTAAAGCGAGGTTGTGGAGATAATCTCTTCGCCGGCCGATGCCAGCGTGGTAATGACCAGCGTTTCCGCAGCCTGGCCGGAGGCCGTGGCCAAGCCCGCCACGCCGCCCTCGAGGGCCGCTACGCGCTTCTCGAACACGTCCGTCGTCGGGTTCATGATGCGCGTGTAGATGTTGCCGAACTCCTTGAGCGCGAAGAGGCGGCCGGCGTGGTCTGCGTCCTGGAAAAGGTACGAGGTGGTCTGGTAGATGGGCACCGCACGCGATCCGGTGGCCGGGTCGGGCGACTGGCCGGCGTGGACGGCGAGGGTGGCAAAGTGGCGCTTCTCATCGGACATGGTGAACTCCTTCAGTTTCTGTTACCAGTTGGCGGGTGCGGCGGCGGATGCAGGGGATGCCGCACCGGCGCCAGAAAGTGAAAAACCCGAATCCTCGATAGAGGACCCGGGCCGCGTGTCTCAAGATGATCGGTTGCGCTCAGCGCAGTTGCCGCTCCAGAGACACACGGACAGGCCCGCATGCCATACACATGCACATGGCCATCGCCTCAATTCCGCGCTTCTCTTGGTTCAGCATTATGGGCAGTATCGGGGGACGGAGGGCGATATGTCAAATGATTTGAACGCCCACCCGGCCCACCCGGAATGAGAGGGGGAGCCGCTACTGCGGGCTTGCGGTGTAGATAATGGTGAAGCCGCCAGAGGGCAGCAGGGCCCCGACGACGGCACCGCCTACTCCGCCGAGCACTGCCCCTACTCCCGCCTTCATGCCTCGCGTGATGTCGATGGGAAATCCCTCCGACTCCCCGGTTGCAGCACCGATTGCAGCGCCTACGCCCGCTCCCACCCCTAAGCCGATGAGGGTGTTGCGCGTTCGGTGACTGCTCTTTACCAGTTTCACCGCGCGTACATTCGGCTTTAGAACGGACTCTTCGCCTTTGGATGTCTTGATGGAAATGGCTTCGTCGGACAAACTCGCGAAGACTCCATTGTGCGTCTTGGAGCTTGTGTCGACAATCTGAATCCTCTGACCGACGACCAGGCCGTTGAGATTCGTCCAGGACGTGCTGTTGGTTTGGGCAATTGAAACCCAAGGAATCGCGAGGAGACAGATCAATAACAGCTTGATTCGCATACGAGTTCCCCCTCATAAGACGGACGTTCTGTGCGGAGAGAAACCCGTTCCCTTAATCCGCAGGAGGAATGCCTGTGATTATTCGGGAATGACTGTACCGCAAACGGCAAGGCCTGAGGAGGATTTCTCAGCCAATTGAAAAAGGACTTTACGAGTAGAGAATTCGCGAAGAGCTATTCTTCGTCCTTCCACACATACGCGCCGGGCTGCGGCAGGCCGATGTGGGCGAGCACGCGGGCCACGAACTGCCGCGCCATTTCGGTTGAGTCCATGGGCCGGTTATAGAAGGCGGGCATGACGGGAAAGATGGTTGCGCCGGCTTCGGCGGCGAGCGTCATGTTGCGCAGGTGAATGCGGTTGAAGGGAGTTTCGCGCACACAGAGGATGAGACGGCGGCGCTCCTTGAGCGTGACGTCGGCGGCGCGTGCGATGAGCGAGTCCGCAAGGCCGTTGGCAATGGAAGCCAGCGTGCCCATGGAGCATGGCAGCACGATCATGCCCGCGGAGGGATGGCTGCCCGAGGCAATGGCCGCGCCGATGTTCGCATCGGCGTGCTGGACCACCTTCGTAGCGGGCGCGCCGAGCAGCTTCTCGATCAGGTCGTTGCGGCCGGAGAGGCCGAGTTCCTCGGCCATCACACGCAGAGAGTTTTCGCTGGCAACGAAGTGCACCCGCTCCACGCGCGCGTCGGCCTCCAGAGCGCGCAGCATCTCGCGGCCGAAGACTGCACCGGATGCGCCCGTGATGGCGAGAGTGAGTTGCACGCCTTCGCTCATCCTCTGCTCCCTTAGCTACCCAGCACGCGGGTGAAGATGGCGTCGACGTTGCCGAGTTGGCGAGTGTAGTCGAAGGTCTTTGCGAGTTTCTCCGGGCTGAGCAGCGCGGTGATCTTCTCGTCCTTCGCGACTTCATCGCGGAAGACGAGATCCTCTTTCCACGAGCGCATGGCGTGCGACTGCACGAGTCGATAGGCGTCTTCGCGGAGCATGCCTGCTTCAGCCAGGTCGAGCAGCAACTGGCCCGAGAAAATGAGGCCGCCGGTGGACTCGAGGTTCTTCTTCATGCGCTCGGGGTAGACGAGCAGGCGATCAATCAGATCGGTCGTCTTGGCCAGCAGGTAGTCGGCGAGGATGGTCGAGTCGGGGAAGATGACGCGCTCCACTGAAGAATGGGAGATGTCGCGCTCATGCCAGAGGGCGATGTCTTCAAACGCCGCTTGCGCATTGCCACGCAGCACGCGGGCCAGGCCGCTGATCTGTTCGCTGGTGATGGGATTCTTCTTGTGCGGCATGGCCGAGGAGCCCTTCTGTTTCTCGCTGAAGTACTCCTGCGCCTCGCGCACCTCAGTGCGCTGCAGGTGGCGGACCTCGACGGCCATCTTGTCTAGCGTGCTGCCGAGGATGGCGATGGTGGAGATATACGCCGCGTGGCGGTCACGCTGGATGACCTGGGTGGCGACTGGCGCTGGCTTGAGGCCGAGGCGCGCACAGATCTTTTCCTCGTGCTGCGGCTTCAGGTGGCCGAAGGTGCCGACCGCGCCGGAGAGCTTGCCGACGCGCATGTCTTCGGCTGCGGCATCGAGGCGGGCAAGGTTGCGCTCCATCTCGGCGTACCAGTTGAGCAGCTTGAGGCCGAAGGTGGTTGGCTCGGCATGGATGCCGTGGGTGCGGCCGATCGTGGGCGTGTGCTTGAACTCGAGCGCGCGGCGCTTGAGAACTTCGAGCAGGCCGACGATGCCCTCGCGTAGTATCGCGGACGCTTCCTTCACCTGTAGGGCCTGTGCAGTATCCACAACGTCGTTGGACGTGAGGCCGTAGTGGAGCCAGCGCGACTCGGCGGCGAGGTCCTGCGCCTTGAGCGTTTCCGCGACGGCGGTGGTGAAAGCAATGACGTCGTGCTTGACCTCGGCCTCGATGGCGCGGATGCGGTCGACTGTAAAGCCCGCCTTGGTGGCGATGGCTGCGGCCGCATCGGCGGGGNCAACGCCCTCCTCGGCCAGCACGGCGGAGGCGGCCGACTCAACCTGCAGCCAGCAGCGGTACTTGTTCTCTTCGGTCCAGATGCGACCCATGGCCGGGCGTGTGTAGCGTTCGATCAACGGAGGGCTCCCGGCACGGGCTGCTCGCGTGCGCCCGCGCCAACTCTTGATTGTACGGGCAGGCGCAGGCTACGAGCGCGGAATGCCGAGGCGCTTGTGCAACTCGTCGTAGAGCAGGCCGCGGCCGGGCTTGTAGGGCTGGAACCACTCACCATCGATGACCATCTGCGGAATGGCGCGCTTGCCCACGTGGCGGTAAACCTCGTCGAATGCCTCTGCGTCGACGTCCACGTCGATCTCTTCGTAGTCGATCCCGTGAAACTCCAGAAACTGCTTGGCGGCCCTGCAGTCGCGGCACCAGGGAGCCGAATAGACCTGCACGTTCATATGAACTATTTTACCCGCCCGCGCTGCTAGGATCGAAGTCGATGACCGCACTGACCGCTGACGAAATCAAGGCACGGCTCCGGCTGGAACCGCACCCCATTGAGGGCGGATCGTTCCGCCGCACTTATACGGCCGCCGGGGCGGTGGGGCTGGCCAGGGGCGTGCGTGCGCTGGGCTCGGCCATCTACTACCTGCTGGAGACGGGCACCTTCTCGGAGCTGCACGTGCTGGAGTCCGACGAGTTGTTCCACTTCTACCTGGGCGACCCAGTGGAGATGCTGCAGCTCTATCCCAATGGGCGCTCCGAGGTTTTCACGCTCGGGCCGGATCTGGCGGCCGGCCAACATGTGCAACTGCACGTGCCGGCGGGCGTATGGCAGGGGACGCGGCTGCTGGGCGAGGGGACGGTGGCGCTGCTGGGCTGCACGGTGACGCCGGGGTTCGACTATGCCGACTACCGTAACGCCCTCGCCGACGAACTCATCGCCAAGTGGCCGCAGGAAGCGGATCGGATTCGCGCGCTCTGCCGGAGCTAGCGGCGCGCAGAATCGCACCAGGCTATGTGGGAATCCCCGGTTCTGTTGGACACAGCAATAGTGAGCTCATAAGTGGGTTGTTTCCGTATAGCCGGTAATACAACCGAATGGATACTTCTCGGCCACTTGCAGGTGGCCAGTGGAACTCATTAAGGAACCTCTGCGCAGGTGTGTGATTTTGTGGCAGCGACTCGAGCGCAGATGATTTCCTGCTCGTGCAGCAGTTTTCTGTTAGATAGAGCGTTGCTGCCTGCCTTTTCATCTCTGTGAGGCCGTTTTCGGCCTCCGGAGACACTAATAAAGAACTTGTCTGTCGCGGGCTCAGGTGAGGACGCGAGCTGCGATCAACCAGTCCGGCATCCCCGAGCTGCCGATAACGCGCCACCCACTTGGCCGCGGTTTTCGAACTGACGCTGAACCGGGCTGCTGCTGAAACCAGCCTCACACCATCTTCGATCACCAGGCGGGCCAGCCGCCCTCGACTCACAGCCGTCCATGGGGCATTCTTGTGATAGTCCATTCGGTCTCCAGCGTACTGATTGCTCGTCACTATCAGCTTCTCCGGTCCTGATCGAATGGACAACCTCTTGAAAGATCACAGGTGGCCCGCCACCCGCCCGAGATCAGGAGAAACAGGAAGTTACGAATCGATCAACGGTCTCTACGATCTGTCGATTACTCGTTTTTGGTCACATTCTCGACCGGCGTATACCCGTTGCCGTACGGTTCAAGGTGGAAGTGCCCCTTGTTCTTGTCGTACTTGACCTTTGCGGCCGTCATCATCTTTCCGCTTCCATTTCCCTTTTCATCCACAATCACCTGCAGGAATCCCAGCGGGTAGTCGGCATGTGCCGCCTGGCGACTGAGTTCGACGGTCGAGATCTTCCGCGCGGTGATCATCGTTATGATCCACTGCTTGCCCGATTGCATCTTCTGGGCGATGGCGATCTGGTTCCCCGTATCGCCAACCTTGTTGATGCGCCCCGCATCCAGCTTCTTCAGCGCTTCGATCAGCGCATCCTCGCCCTGCTCTTTGAGGATCGTCCCAAGCGCCTTCACCTCTTCATCCGTCGACCACTTCGTTATTGTGAAGTTGAAGCGGACCTGGCTTGCACCGGAATTCCCCGCCAAAGCCATGGCCGAGTAAGACTCCTTCTGCGCCTTCGCCTCCTGGCTGACACCAAGCGATATCAGGCCAACAATACCGAGCACTACAACTGCAAACTTCCGCATACTCTCTACCTCACTCACCCAGATATCCACCCTGAGATGGCATGTACCCGCCTCTCGAACAAGAAGCAACCGAAGACTACGGGCTGCCTGTCCGGTTTGTGAACTGCAAGATTTGCCAGTGCGCAGCGCAAGAGCGGAATGGAGGGGTGGGTGGCCTCCCCGTGGGCTTTTACCGCTAGCCCATCCGCGAGCGGGGGCGCTCATCGACACGGGTTTTGCGAGGGGTGAAAATCGGAAGAACGCTGTGCCCAGCACGGCAAATCAGAGAAGGAGTTACAGCAGAGCGTTAATCCACCTTCTTCGAGATATTCAGCAGAATCCCAATGCTGGCCAGCGTGAAGAACAAGCTGGTTCCGCCGGAAGAGATAAACGGCAGCGGGATGCCTTTGGTGGGCAGCAGCGAGAGGACAACCGAGATATTGAAGAATGCCTGCAGCAGGATGGCTGTGGTGATGCCGAAGGCAGTCAGCCGCGCGAAGGGGTCAGTGGAGCGGTAAGCGGTGCGCAGACCGCGGTACGCCAGCACGCAGAAGAGCCCCACGATGAGCATGGCGCCCACAAAGCCCAGTTCCTCAGCGATGTTGGCGAAGATAAAGTCCGTGGAGGCCTCGGGGAGATAGAAGAGCTTTTGCATGCCCTCCATGAAGCCACGGCCGGTTAGACCGCCGGTGCCGACAGCGATAAGCGACTGGTTGATGTGGAACCCCGCCCCCTGCGGATCGGAGTCCGGGTGTAGAAAGACCAACATGCGCTGACGCCGCCAAGAAACCCAGAACAACAACACAGCCAGCGGCGGCAGCGCAGCGGCCATGCCCATGCACAGATACTTCCACTCCATGCCGGCCAGCACCAGCATCATGGCCGTGACGCCCGCCAACACCAGCGCCGTGCCCAGGTCCGGCTGCTTCACAATCAGCAAAATAAAGACCACCGGCATGATGGCCGCGCGCAGCAGCGTATGCCGCCAGTCGCGTATCTGGTCAAGCCGCGTGGAGAGAAACCACGCCAGAAACAAGATGAGGACAGGTTTGGCGATCTCAGACGGCTGAAAGGTGAACAGCCCACCAAAGCGGATCCAGCGGTGCGTGTTGTGCGAGTCGCGAAAGAAGAAGACGCCGACCAGCAGCACCGTCGTGACCGCGAGCGCAGGAAAAATGAAGCGCGGCGAGTTGTAGCGCGAGTAGTCCACGCTCATGAGGAAGACCATGAGCAGCACGCCGCCTAGTGCCCACCCCGCCTGCCGGCCAACAAAGGCGTAAGGCGAGTGGAAGCGGTCTTGCGCGACGATAGCCGAAGCGGAAAAGACCATGGCCAGGCCGACGACCACAAGCAGAAGCGTGGTGAAGAAGATCCACTTGTCTACGCCGACGCGCTTGGCCATGCCTGTCCCTTACGACTGAGTTACACGGAGTGAATGCGGGCGACAACAGCGGGCAAGCCGCTGAGGCCGCGCCAGTCACTCACCAGTTGCTTGAAGACGTGTCCGCGGTGCTCGTAGCTGTCGAACTGGTCAAACGACGAGCAGGCGGGCGCCAATAGAACAACATCGCCGGGATGCGCAGCGCTGGCCGCCGCGTTTACGGCCTTGGCCAGGGTTTCGCAGGAGTGGAGCGAGACAACACCGCGCAGGTGCGATTCGATCTTGGCCGCTGCCGAGCCGATGGTGTAGACGGCGTGCACGCGCTCGCGCAGCAGCTGCGAGAGCTGCGTGTAGTCAGAGTTCTTGTCTTTGCCGCCGAGGATGAGGTGAATGCCGCCGGAAAAGGCAGCGATCGCCTTGGCTGTTGCGTCCACGTTGGTGGCCTTGGAGTCGTTGTAAAACTCAACGCCGTTGATCGTGGCCACGTATTCGAGCCGATGCTCGACGGCCCTGAACTTTTCGATGGCCTCGCGCGCGGCCCGGGCTGAAGCTCCGGCAAGGCGCCCGGCGCAGACGGCGGCAAGGACGTTCTCCACGTTGTGCTCGCCCTTGAGCGGAATCGAGCTGAGCGGAAGAATGCCTTCGACAGGCGCGTCCTTGGCGACGCGGAAAACCACTTGCCCCTGCTCAACCCAGGCGCCCTGCGGAACGGAGCGGTCCAGCGAAAACCAGTAAACACGCGCCTTGGCGTGCTCCGCGGCATGGGCAGCGCGGACGTTGTCGGCGTTGAGCACCACGTAGTCCTCTTCGGTTTGCGCGGCGAAGATGCGCTCCTTGGCCAGCGCGTAGTTCTCGAACGTGCCGTGGCGGTCCAGATGGTCTGGCGTGATGTTGAGAATGACGGAGATGGCCGGATGGAACTGCTCAGTGGATTCGAGCTGGAAGCTAGAGACCTCGAGGACCGACCATGTATCGGGCGTACTGTCCGGAATCAGATCAATCACCGGAACGCCGATGTTTCCGCCAACCAGCGTGGGCAGGCCGGCGCGTTCCAGAATTTCGCCGACCAATGATGTCGTGGTGGTCTTGCCGTTGGAGCCGGTGATGGCGAGAATCTTGCCCTGCAGGTAGCGCGCTGCCAGTTCCAGCTCGCCAATAATCGGGCGGCCGAAGTTGCGGGCCTGCACCAGCTCCGGCGTATCCAGCGGCACGCCGGGGCTGATCACGATCAGGTCCTGGCGGCGGAAGGTCAGCAGCCCGTGGCCGCCTGCCTCCACGTTAATGCCCTCTTCAAGCAGCGCGGGAATGTCCTTGGCAAGCGCGTCGGCGCTGCGCACGTCTGACACCGTCACCTGCGCGCCCTGGCGGCGCAGAAACAGCGCCGCGGCCAGGCCGGACTTGCCCAAGCCAACCACCAGAACTTTCTTGCCCTTCAGATCCATCATGTGCGTGTCCCTTGCAGCGGGCCAACAACCCTATTGTGCACCGCACGGTGCGTGGAAAACCGGGCCGCTAGCGGAGTTTGAGCGTGGTAAGTGCAAATAGTGCAAACACCAACGCGAGAATCCAAAAGCGTGCAATCACCTTCGACTCGTGCCACCCGCACTGCTCGAAGTGGTGATGCAGCGGAGCCATCTTGAAGATACGCTTTTTGTTGCGCAGCTTGTAGCTGCCCACCTGCAAAACCACTGAGAGCGCTTCAATGATGAAGATGCCGCCGATGAACGGCAACAGCAGCTCCTGGCGGATGACCACAGCGACCGTGCCGATAGCGCCGCCCAGCGCCAGAGAGCCCACATCGCCCATGAAGATCTCTGCGGGGTGCGCGTTGTACCAGAGAAACCCAATAGACGCGCCAACCATGGCACCGCAAAAGACCGTCAGCTCCGCCACCTGCGGAATACGCTGCAGCTCAAGGTAGTCGGCAAAGACCACGTGGCTGCTGACGTAAGTGAGTACAGTGAGCGCGCCGGCAGCAACGATGGTGCAGCCGATGGCGAGGCCGTCGAGGCCGTCGGTCAGGTTGACGGCGTTCGAAGAGCCGACCAGTACCAGCACTACCCACAGCACGAACGGCACAAAGGCGAGAAAGCCAAGGTGCGGAATCGAAAACGCGCCGTGCCACAGCATGTCTGGCCGAAGATGCTTGATGAAGGGCACTGTGAGCTGCGTAGAGAACATACGGAACTGCGCCAGACCACTGAGCGACGCCGCCACAGCCACGGCGGCAACTGCCTGCCAGAACAGTTTGGCCCGTGCCGTCAGGCCCAAACTGCGCTTCTGCACCACCTTAATGTAGTCATCGGCAAAGCCGATGGCGCCGAAGGCCAGCGTTGAGACGACCGTGATCCACACAAAGGGATTTGCCGGGTCAGACCAGAGCACCGTGGGCAGCAGAATGGCGATGACAATGAGCACGCCGCCCATGGTGGGCGTGCCGGACTTCTTCAGGTGCGACTGCGGCCCATCCTCGCGCACGTATTGGCCGATCTGGAACTCACGCAGCTTCTGAATCACGAAAGGACCGATGAACAGCGCAATCAGCAACGCTGTCAGAAACGCGAAGGCCGTCCGGAAGGTAAGGAAATGAAAGATACGGAACGGATGAAAGAACGGAAACAGCTTTTCGTAGAGCAGCCAGTAAAGCAAGTGGCCTCCGGAGCCGGTTTGAGGCGGGTATCAGGATGATTTTACAGGCCGGGGCTGGGCTTTCGGTGAGAACGGGCGGCGCCTCCCGACTGTCGGGCAAGTTCCGCCTCAAACGCCTGCTCCCGGTCAGCCACGTACGCCTTGTATCCGGCCGGATCAACGAAAGCATCGCGGTCGCCATGCTGGAGGCGCGCGAATTTCGCGGCGAGTCCAAAGTAGCCGCCGTGCGCGCCGAGGAAGATGTCGCAGGGCAGCCCCTTGAGCACGCCAAAGCCATGCGCGTAGTCGCGCGCAATCTGCGGATATTCCATGTTGCCGACGAGTTTGTAGCCTGGGTTCACGTTGGGGCTGCCCACAATGACCACGTGCAGCGTGAGGCCGCCTTCCTGCTCGTCGAGCGTCCAGGTCGTGGTGCCCCGTGTGTGGCCGGCTGTCAGGTGCCCGGTCAGCGTAACGCCACCCAGACTCACCGTCTCGCCATCATGCAGACTGCGATCAACGTGCGCAGACGGAAACCACATGGACTTGTCGTTGCCGTAGTGGAAATCCGTATGGCCGCCGGACTCGACGACGGAAACATCGGAAGCCATCACGTAGTACTTCGCGCCCGTCTCGCGCAAAATCTGCGCGCTGCCTGCGCAGTGGTCAAAGTGCCCGTGGCTGATGAGCAGGATCTTGATGTCACTGTAGTGGAAGCCGAGAGCCTCGACGCTTTTATGAATCAGAGCGGGCGAGGACTCGAGGTTGCTGTTGATGAGGATCAGGCCCTGCGGCGTGGTTACAAGATACGCGGCCAGTTCTTCGCTTCCCACGTAATAGAGATTTCCCGCGATGCGGAAGGGCGTGAACGGCTTGCTCCACGAAGAGTCTTCAGCTGGGACGCGCGCAACCGCAACGGACACAAGGAGTGCGAGGAGCAGGACAGTGCGATGCATGATCAGCGCGTCTCCGATGCAGCGGGGCATCCCTGCGCAATCTCGATAGCCTTCTCCAGATGCACTCCGCGCGAGCCCTTCACCAGCACCACATCGCCCGCACGCAGGTTCTTCTGGAGCCACGCGCCAGCAGCCTCCGCATTGGGCAGAAAAAGTGAAGCGACGCCACCCGCAGCGGTTGCGCTGGCCAGATGCACGGCATTGCCGCTCACGCCCACCACCATGTCGAGTCCCGCCTCCGCCGCTGCGTGACCGCAGGCAGTGTGCAGTGCCGGCCCATGTTCGCCCAGTTCGAGCATCTCGCCCGCCACAAGGATGCGCCTCCGCGCAGGCCGCGCGGCCAGCGTGCGAATCATCGACTGCAGCGCCTCGGGGTTGGAGTTGTAACTGTCGTTCAGCAGTGTGGCGCCGTTGAAATCGAGTATTTCGCCACGCTTGTCGCCCGCCGTCAATGACTCAAGCGCGTGCGCAGCGGCTGCGGGTTCCACGCCGGCCTCCACTGCCACGGCCAGTCCTGCAAGTGCATTCGCCGCATTGTGCGCGCCCAGCAGTCGCAGCGTGAACGCTCCCTCCTGCTCGCCGGCGCGATAGACCACGTGCAGCCCGTCCATGTCTTCGCGCGACGAAACAATCTGCGGGTCGCCGCACGGACCCGCGCCGAAGTACACCACGCGACCCGGGAACTCGCGCCCAAACTGCGAGACAAATGGATCGCTGCAATTGAGAAAGGCAACCCCGGTGGCGGGCAGCGCGGAAATCAGCTCGAGCTTGGCGCGCGCAATCCCTGCCTGCCCTTCGGTGAAGTTCTCGATGTGCGCCGTGCCCACGTTGGTGATCACGCCCCAGTCCGGTGCGGCAATGCGTGCCAGCGCAGCGATCTCTCCCGGATGGTTCATCCCCATTTCGATGACTGCGTACTCGTGCTCCGGCTCCAGGCGCAGCAACTGCAGCGGCACACCAAAGGTGTTGTTCAGATTGCCGCGCGACTTGAGCACGTTGAATTCTGCGCCCAGCGCGACGGCAATGGCTTCTTTGGTGGTCGTTTTGCCGGCCGAGCCGGTGACACCCACCACGCGCTTGCCCCAGCGGCGACGCACATGCGTCGCCAGCGCCTGCAGGGCGATCAGCGTGTCCTCGGCAATCAGCAACGGTGCAGCCAGCGCCGCATCGGGCAATGTAGCCACTTTGGCGCGCGACACCACGGCTGCCACCGCGCCGCGCTCGATCGCTGCTGTCACATAATCGTGACCGTCGAACCGCTCGCCGCGCACGGCGAAGAACAGCTCGCCCGGCGCTACAGTGCGCGAGTCAATGGAGTAGCCACGGGCCATCAGCGCACCGGCATTGGCCAGGCTGGCAGGTGCTTCCAGCACTGCACCTGCGCCGACGGCGGCTTCAGCAAGGGTCAGATTCATTGCTCTTCACCGTATCCCAATTGAGCAAGTGTGGAAAGAGCTACCTCGGCATCGTCGAAGGGAATAGTCCCCGTGGCAAGAATCTGTTCCTTCTCGTGCCCTTTGCCCGCAATCAGAACGACATCGTTCGGCTGCGCTGCACTCAGCGCCAGGCCAATGGCCGCTGCGCGGTCGGGCTCGATGGTGTAGTTCACGCCGCTTGCCTTCAGCCCCGGTTCAATTTCGGCAAGAATCGAGCGCGGCTCTTCCGAGCGCGGATTGTCGCTGGTGGCAAACACCATGTCGCTTCCCTCGCCGGCCGCCAAACCCATCCTCGGGCGCTTGGTGCGGTCGCGATCGCCTCCGCAGCCAAACACGGTGAGAATACGCCCGCCCGTCTGCTTTGTAATCTGCCGTCCCAACGCTGCCAGATTGCGTAGCGCGTCGTCTGTGTGTGCGTAGTCCACAATCACCGTGAACGGCTGGCCAGCATTCACCGGCTGAAATCGTCCCGGCACCGGCTCAAGAAGTGGCGCAAAGGCGCAAAGGTCGTCGAAGCGAATCCCCCGCGCGTGCGCCGCGGTGAGCGCAGCAAGCAGATTGAGAATGTTCACTTCGCCAGCAAGACGCGAGGAGAACTCGGCACGGCCAGCAGGTGTCTCCAGTTGCAGAACAGCGCCGCCAGGCGTGAGCTTATAGTTCGCCGCGCGCCAGTCGCCTTCCCCAATGCCGTACAGGCGCACCTCAGAGTCCGCTCGCCGCGCAGCCGCAGCCATCTGCTTCGCGCGGTCATCGTGCACGTTGATTACGGCCACGCGCGGCGCAGGATACACCGTGCCATCAAAGAGCAGGCGCTTGGCGGCGAAGTACTTCTCCATCGTCTGGTGATAGTCCAAATGGTCGCGCGTGAGGTTGGTGAACACCGCCACGTCGAACGGAATGCCATAAGCGCGGCGCTGATCGAGCGCGTGGCTTGAAACCTCGGTGACCAGTTCCGTTGCGCCGCGCGCCGCACCCTCAGCCATCAATTCAAACAAGTCTCTCGACTCGGGCGTAGTGTGCAGCGAGTGCCGCACCTCGCCGCCCACGTGATACTCGATGGTGCCAATCAGCACCGTCTTGCGCGCCGCGCAGTTGAGCAGCGACTCAGTGAGAAACGCGGTCGTTGTCTTGCCGTTGGTGCCGGTGATGCCCGTTGCCGCAAGCTTCTTCTCCGGATGCCCAAAGAAGGCAGCCGAAGCCTCTGCAAGCGCGCGGCGGCCATGTTCGACTTCGACCACAGGCGTGCCGGCGTTGTAGACGATCAGATGATCGAAGGTAGGCGCAGAGTCCGTTACGATGCCCAACGCGCCCGCTGCGAGCGCCTTCTCCACGTAGCGATTGCCGTCCGTGGTGCCGCCCTTCATGGCGACAAACACTGAGCCTGGGCGCACGCGGCGCGAGTCGTATTCAATGCCGGTGATGGGCGCGTCGGAATCACCTTCCGCGCCCACGGCTGAAATTTCCGCGATCAGTTCGTTCCACTTCATCTCAAGCTCGATTGTAGAAGGAAGTACCCTGCCGCCGCTGTGCGCACCTTATCGGCCGCAGCGCACAACGATCCTGGTGCCGGTGGGCACCTGTGTACCGGGCGCAGGAGCCTGCTCGCGCGCCGTGCCACTGCCCACAATCTGCACGTCGAGCCCCGCGGCCGCAGCGGTTTCGATAACCTTGCGCACGGGCAAGCCAACGAGCGAGGGCACCGTGAACTTCTTGCCGTCGCTGATGGTGAGCTTCACCGTTGGCTTCTGTTGCACCAGCGGAGCAGTCACGGCACCAGCAGGTTGCGCCGCGGCCGCAGCAGGCTTTCCAATAGACGCCCTTGCATTGGAGACGACCGGCGCCGGAGCCTCTGCAACCGGGCTCGCGGCCTGCGCAGGCGCACGCAGCGGATCGTCCTCCGGCAGGTCGTTCACCGCGGCGTACAGTGCGTTCACGTTGCTCTGGTCGGCACCTGCGTCGTCTTCCGTCAGCGGCGCTTCTTTCTTCGCCTGCGCACGCTGCGGACGCACATCGATGTCGTGGGGTACACCGAGATACTCAAGCACCTGCTGTGCAACGTCGGCGAAGACCGGCGCGGAGACAGCCGTACCGTAGTAGGACCCGCCCTTGGGGTTGTCGATGACCACGGCCACGGCGATAGCGGGATTGTTGACCGGAGCGATGCCCGCGAACGAGGCGATGTGCATGGTCTTCGAGTAGAGATGCGTGACCGGATCAACCTTCTGCGCGGTGCCTGTCTTGCCGCCCGAGGAGTACCCGTTGAGCTGCGCGGGCTTGCCGGTGCCATAGAGGACCACACCCTCCATCATCTTGCGCATCTGCGCAGCCGTCATCTCAGAGATGACGCGATGCGCGTTCGCCGGTAGCGGATTGGGCAGTTCCTCACCAATGTGGAAGGGTGCGGGCGCAAGCTGCGCGACGGTTCCCTGCCCACCGGCGATCTGACCCGGCATTAGCACACGCGGCGGCAGATACGTGCCTCCGTTCGCGATCGTGGAAACCATCGACACAAGTTGCAGCGGCGTGACGCCAACCTCTTGTCCCATTGCTACCGAGCCGATGGACGAGCCGCTCCACTTGCTGGTGGGGCGCAGAAGGCCGCGGGTTTCACCGGGTAACTCCACACTCGTGCGCGCACCAAAGCCGAAGTCGCGAACGTATTGATAGAAGCGGTCCTGGCCCACCTTGAGCGCGAGCTTGACAGCAGCCACGTCGCTGGAGTGCTCGAGCGCTTCGTGGACAGTGATAACACCGTAGTGGTCGGCTTTGTCGTCGTGGATAACGCGTCCAGCGAGCGTGATCTTGCCGCCCTGGCAGTCAATCATGTCGTCGGGCTTGGCCACGTTCGAGTCCAGTGCGGCTGAGTACGTGACCAGCTTGAAAACCGAGCCTGGCTCATAAACATCGCTCACGGCGTGGTCTTTGAGCAACGCGGGCGTGGTGTGGCGGAAGTCGTTGGGGTTGAACGTGGGCCGAATGGCGAGAGCGAGAATCTGGCCGGTATGCACATCCTGCACTACGACGGTGCCGTTGTCGGCGTGCGTCTTCTCCATCACGTGGTCCAGCGCGTTCTCGGCCATGTACTGGATGTTCTGGTCGATGGTGAGCTGCAGGTTCTGGCCCGGCTCAGGCTCCTGCGCCACAGATCCCAGTACGCGGCGGCGTGCGTCCATGGCGGTAAACACGCGGCCCGGCGCGCCGTGCAGGCGCCCGTCAAACTTCTGCTCCAAACCACCGAGCCCGTTGTCGTCCATGCCCACGTAGCCCAGCACCTGCGCGGCGATCTGCGAGTTCGGATAGAAGCGCTGAAACTCTTTCTGAAAGTAGACGCTCTTCAGGTTCAGCGCCTTCACACGCTCGGCAACCTCTGGCCGCACGCGACGCGCCACCCAGGCAAAGCCGTGGCCTTTGTCGATTCGCTCCGCAATGGCCGCTTCGCTGGTCTGCGTGTCCGTGGGGTCGGTGTGGACAACAGAGGTCAGCGTGCGCGCCAGGACCGGCTTGTCCTTGTCGTCAATCTCCATGGGCACGGCGTAGATGGAGTCGACCTGGACGGTCATGGCCAGCTCGCGCATGTTGCGGTCGTAGAGAACACCGCGGCGCGGGGCCACCTCAAATGTGCGCTGCTGCTGCTTCTGCGCTCGCTCCACGTAGTCTCTGTGGCGAACAACCTGCAGCCAGAACAGACGTGCCGTAATCGCCACCGCCCACAGCAGGAAAAACAGGCAGACGAGCCAGAAGCGCGCCTGCTTCATGGTCGCGGCGCGCGGGGCGGGGGTGCGGGGTCGGGTGGCGC
>WSSedB1CaDRAFT_10000122_pt1 | contig 38067 bp, 38 predicted proteins | sample WetSurSB1Cattail_FD_9460 | JGI IMG/M metagenome (IMG submission 9460)
ATCGAAAGAGCCTTTTGATAAGGCTGGAGCGTATGCTATTCAAGGACGGGCAGCGGCTTTTATTGAAGGTATAAAGGGTTGTTATTCGAATGTTGTTGGATTGCCGCTGTATTGTTTGGCTGTGCTCGCAAAGGAAGCGGGGGTCAACTTATATGATGACAATGGTGAGAGATTTACCAGAAGATGAAAGACCAAGGGAAAGGCTTTTGGAAAAGGGAGCAGCAGTACTGAGTAATGCTGAACTTCTCGCAATTCTTCTGCGCACGGGGACAAGAGAAGATTCTGTAATTCATTTGGCGGAAAAAGTTTTGGCAATGTATAAGGAAAGAGGAATTCTTTCGATTATGCATATGTCTCCAGGTGAGTTGTCAGGGATCAAGGGAATTGGAGAAGCGAAGGCATCAACCATTATTGCTGCTGTTGAATTGGGGCGTCGGCTATCTGAAAAAGTCTCGGAGAAACGTTATGTTATTCATGGACCAGAGGATGCGGCTGCCTATGTTATGCCGAGGTTTCGCTATGAGACAAAAGAACATTTTGCTGTCATGTTACTGAATACGAAAAACCATGTCTTGTCTGTGCATGTTGTGTCGATTGGCAGTTTAAGTGCATCTATTGTCCACCCGCGTGAAGTTTTTCGTGAGGCAATCCAGAATGCGGCAGCTTCTATTATTCTTTTGCATAATCATCCAAGCGGTGATCCATCACCGAGTCGCGAGGATATTTCGGTTACGGAGCGCCTTGTAAAGGCTGGAAAAATCATGGATATTCCAGTATTGGATCATATAATTATTGGTGATGATAAATATATTAGCTTAAAAGAAAAAGGTATGGTAAAATAAGAATACTTATGGGTTTATTATGAAGGGAGACTTTTTTTAAAATGTGGAATCTTTTTGGTGGTTTGTCACGCGATATGGGTATTGATCTCGGGACAGCAAATACTTTAGTACATGTAAAAGGTAAGGGGATTGTGTTACGTGAACCTTCCGTTGTTGCAATTAAACGTGAAAATGGTGAAGTGCTGGCTGTTGGTGAGGAAGCAAAACAGATGATTGGCCGTACACCAGGAAATATCGTTGCTATAAGACCAATGCGAGATGGTGTCATTGCCGATTTTGATGTAACGCAGGCAATGCTTAAATATTTTATTCGTAAAGCAATGAATACGAAATCTGTTGTTCGTCCGCGTGTTGTAATCGGGGTTCCTTCTGGCGTAACGGAAGTTGAAAAGCGTGCAGTTATTGATGCTGCACAGCAAGCAGGTGCGCGTGAAGCGTATCTTATTGAAGAACCGATGGCTGCAGCGATTGGTGCAGGTCTTCCGGTAGAAGAGGCTACTGGAAGTATGGTGGTTGATATTGGTGGTGGTACGACAGAAATTGCTGTAATTTCACTTGGTGGTATCGTAACGAGCCGTTCAATTCGTATCGGTGGCGATGAAATGGATTCGGCAATTGTACAGTATATCAAGCGTATGTACAATCTTATGATCGGTGAACGTACCGCAGAGTCAATTAAGATTACGATTGGCTCTGCAATTGTTGCGATGGATCATGATCAGAAAATGGATATTCGCGGTCGTGATCTTGTTAGTGGGTTGCCGAAGACACTGGAAATTAAAGCCAGTGAAATCAGGGATGCATTGAATGAGCCGATTTTTAAAATTATTGATGCAGTAAAGAGCACATTAGAAAAGACTCCACCAGAGCTTGCTGCAGATGTGATGGATCATGGTATTATGATGACAGGCGGTGGAGCATTATTGACAAATCTTGATAAGCTTCTGAGTCATGAAACGGGGATGCCTGTTCTTGTAGCAGAGGATGCTCTTTCCTGTGTCGGTGAGGGGACGGGTAAGTCTCTGGAAAATATTGAACTTCTGAAACGCGTAGTTATGACTACGAAAAAGCTAAGACAATGAGCAGAGTAAGAAGGGATAGAGATTCCAGTCGAAAAATATGGATTGTTGTTGTTGTCGCAGTCAGTGTATTTTGCCTGATCTTTTTTGCTGCACGTGGCAGATTTACTGTTCCTTTGAGCAGTCGTTTAGTGACGACTGTAATGGCCCCGTTTCAGGGAGTCACATCATGGGTGGGGAATCAGATACAATATGTTTCTTCAAATGTTTGGGAAATAATTACAGTACACCGACAAAACAAAATGCTTAGAAATGAAGTTGAACAGTTGCGTGTTCAAAACAGCCAGGCAAATGAATTTGCTTCGGAAAATGCGCGTCTGCGAATGTTGCTAGGATATAAGCAGGCGGCAAGACAGTTTGATCTTGTTGTTGGCCGTGTTATTGGCCGAGAAGCAGCAACTTGGACAAGTATGATTATTATTGACCGGGGGACGAATGATGGTGTGAATAAGGACATGGCAGTTGTTACTGAACAGGGACTTGTTGGGAATGTCGTTGAGGCATATACATCCTCGTCAAAGGTGGAATTGCTGTTGGATCCGCGTTCTGCTGTTGGTACGATCGTACAGCGGGCGGAGTCACGTGTTGCTGGTATTGTTGAAGGAAATCCGGGAGATGAAATGACCCCTCGTATGGTAAATATTTCGCGTAATGCAGATATTGTTGAGGGTGATGAAATTGTTACTTCGGGATTTGGTGGTATTTATCCAAAAGGAATCGCTGTGGGTAAAGTCAAGGCGATTGAAAATGATGAGGGCGGCTTACTGAAATATGCAGTGCTTACGACGGCCGTTGACTTTCAAAAGTTGGAGGATATTGCAGTTATTGTAAATTCGCGGGAAGCACCACCGACACCATTGACACCACCGGTCCAGACACCGGGAACGGAAAGCAGCGTCAATCCGGATGATACTGCGGCATTAGGAGCCGAAGGTGCTACAAAATGAAATCTTGTCTGATATGGGGTGCTGTGCTTATAGGTGCCTATGTTTTACAGTCGGGATTTTTCCCTTTATTGGCATATCATGGTATAAGTGTTGATTTGTTATTACTCAGTGTCATGTCTTTTGGACTTCTGAAAGGAAGTAAATCGGGTGTTCTTATGGGGTTTATGGCAGGGGTTTTACAGGATGCAGCGTCAGGAACTTTTTTTGGCATGAATATTTTTAGTAAAATGATTATTGGATATTTATGCGGTTCTGTAGCAAATCGCGTATTTAAGGAACAGTTTTTCCTGCCAATCTGTGCAACGGTTTTTGCAACGCTTATGAACTATTTTATTTTAGCAGTGATTGTGTTATTATTAGGTTATCGCTTTAATCTGATCGTTCATTTGCGTTTGGTTCTTTTACCGATGTTATTGTACAATATAGTATTTGCTTTTCCGGTACATACATTGTTTTGTTGGTTATGTGAAAAAGTAAAAGAAAAGTAGAATTTTAATGTGATTAAGGCACCTGTGGGTAGGTGCCTTAATTCTTAATATAGGAGAGATTTCGGTGGCCATAAAAGATTTTGACGGACGGCTAAAAGTAGTATCTGTTTTTGTTAGTATTATTATAGCGATACTTGTTGCAAGGCTGGGGTATTTGCAAGTGTATAATGGAGAGTATTATGCAGGACTTGCCGATGGTAATAGAATACGGCTGATTCCGTCGATGGCACCGCGTGGAACTTTTTATGATCGGAATGGGAATCTGCTTGTTACAAATCGACCGGGATTTACGGTGTCTCTTTTGCCGCTTACGGCACCGATATCGGAGGATGTTGTGACGCGTCTTTCTCAACTGCTTGGTGTTGACCAAAATGATATTAAGGCAAAAATCAAGGCACATAGTGGTTTTGATCCGATACGCATAAAGAATGATGTTGGACCAGAAATACTAACGATCATAGAGGAACAAAAGGCTGCTTATCCGGGTGTTGTCATCGAGGTACAGCCGATTCGAAACTATATTTATAAGGAACAGGCTGCACATACTTTTGGCTATGTAAGCGAAATCAGTGATGAAGAGTTGGAGAAACGTAAAGGCGAAGGTTATCGTACGGGAGATATTGTTGGTAAATTTGGCTTGGAAAAAGTTTATGATCAGGAATTACGTGGTGTAAATGGTGGTGAACAGGTCGAGGTTGATGTAACCGGTAAACCCGTACAAATCCTTGGACGTAAAGTACCTGTTCCGGGTAATGATTTGGTATTGACAATTGACCAGAAGCTGCAGGAGGCAGCGGAACGAGCTGTCGATGAGCAGCTTGTGAAGATTGGAGCAAAGGCAGCTGCAGCAGTTGTGCTTAATCCGCAGACGGGTGAGGTTCTTGCAATGGTAAGCCGGCCGGCCTTTGATCCAAATCTTTTTGCACATGGTATATCAAATAAGGATTGGAAGATTATTAATGATAATCCTTATTATCCGATGGATAATAAGGCGATTACGGGGGAATATCCACCAGGGTCAACGTTTAAGATTGTTACAGGTGCAGCAGCACTTACAGAGGGTAAAGTAACAGCAGAAGAAAAAATCCTTGATACAGGTCGTCACTGGATTATTCCAAAGGTCAATGCAGATGGCGAGGCACTTGGCTGGATCAATTTCAGAGAAGCACTAGCACATTCAGATAATGTCTATTTTTATGAAATGGGAAATCGTCTAGGTATTGATATGCTTGAAAAATATGCACGTATGTTTGGACTTGGTCAGAAAACGGGAATTAATCTTCCGTATGAATCGGACGGCCTTGTTGCAAATCGTGCTTATAAGAAAAAAGTCTTCGATGAGGATTGGTATTTGGCAGAAACTTTTGATGCAGCAATTGGTCAGGGGTTCAATTTGGCTACGCCGCTTCAGGTTGCACTTGTCATGAGTGAGATTGCAAATGGTGGTACGCGGTATCAACCATATCTTGTCAAAAAAATCATGGCACCAGATGGAAGCATTGTGCAAGAGTTTAAGCCAACAGTGCTGGGAAAACTTGATGTCAGTCCAGATATTATTCGGCTTATACAGAATGCATTAAGCGATGTTACGAAAATTGGTACAGCAGCATCGTTTTTTGGTTCAGATTTTCCAGTGAATATTGCTGGGAAAACAGGAACAGCAGAAAATTCGCATGGAAAGGATCATGGCTGGTTTGTTGCGTATGGGCCATTTGATAATCCTAATATTGTTGTAGCAGTCCTTGTCGAAAATGGTGGTTATGGTGCAGAATCTGCTGTACCAATTGGTAAAAGGATACTTGAGGCAGCTTTTAATATACCGGATCCGGAGACAATTGCAAGACAGGAAGCAGAGGCAAAAGCAGCTGCAAAAGCAAAAGTAGCAGAACAGGCAAAGCAAACCCCGCAATAAATCATTTTAGTATTTTAGCAGGATTTTGTAATGAAAGGGCGAAATGGTAAAAGTATGATTAAATTGTAAAGAGCGAAGTGAGGTAGTCATGAGCGAAGATGTGAAGTTTAAAGGCAGCCGGTCAGGACTGCAGCTGGTTTTGAATGACACAGCGAGTTTTTCTGATATTGAAAGGGAACTCAAGACCAAACTGGAATCATCCTTAAATTTTTTTTGTAAGGGAACGATTGTAAAGGTTATTTCGGGTGCATTGAAGAAAGAGGAACAGGATCGTCTGGCAGAATTGTTTCATGGCTATGGTCTTATTCTTCGATTAATGAGTTTGGAAACGGAAAAAGCTCAGGAAAAAAAGATAATAGAAAAAAAAGAGCCGGAGGAAGAGATTCCGGGATTACATGATATGACTGTTATCGATAAAACGATTCGTGGTGGACAGGAAGTTGTCTGTAATGGTTCCATCCTTATTTGTGGTAATGTGAATCCGGGATCACAGGTTATTGCGGGTGGTAATATCGATATTCGTGGTACATGCCGAGGCATTGTACATGCAGGTGCATTTGGTGATACGAAAGCGATTATTGTAGCGGATCATATGATGCCGATGCAGGTTCGTATTGCTGAGCTTATTGCGCGAGCACCGGATGACATGGAAAAGTCAAAATGTACAGAGCGAGCATATATCAAAAATGGGCAAATTGTAATTGAACCGATAGAGAGGTAGGAAGCAAGCGAATGAGTGAAATTATTGTAGTTACTTCAGGTAAAGGCGGTGTCGGTAAGACAACGACTACGGCAAATATTGGTGTGGGTTTGGCCGCTAAAAACAAGAAAGTTGTATTAATCGATACAGATACAGGACTTCGAAATCTTGATTTGCTGCTTGGTCTGGAAAATCGTATTATGTATGATCTTATAGATGTTACGGAAGGTCGCGTTTCCTATAAGAAAGCACTGGTACGTCATAAAAAATATTCAACGCTTTACTTGTTGCCAACATCGCAGGTCAAGGATAAGACATCGGTGAATCCGGCACAGATTGTACGTTTGTGTGAGGACCTCCGCAAAGAGTTTGATTATATCATTATTGACTGCCCGGCAGGGATTGAGCAGGGTTTCAAAACGGCAATTGCTGCTGCTGATTGTGCGATTGTTGTTACGATGCCGGAAATTTCAGCGGTACGTGATGCGGATAAGATTATTGGTGAACTTGGACGTGCTGAAAAAGAAAACATTAAGCTTGTTGTAAATCGTATTCGTCCGCAGATGGTACGCAGTGGTGACATGCTTGATATGGATGATATTAATGATATTCTTTCGATTGAATGTATTGGTCAGGTGCCCGATGATGAAATGGTAGTTACATCAACAAATCGGGGAGAACCGGTTATTTCGAATGAATCATCTCAGGCAGGGCAGGCTTATCGCAATATTGTCGGCCGTATATGTGGTGAGAATATTCCCTTCATGGAGTTTCCAGAAGAAGGCTTTTTTGATAAATTGAAACGTGTTTTTGGTAAATAAGGGAGGGTTACGGTTATGCTGGAGGTTCTTATGAAAATTTTTGGCAAGTCAAATAAATCATCCAGGGATGTAGCGAGAGATCGTCTTAAGGTTGTCCTCATACATGATCGAGCGAATATATCCCCTGAAGTTATGAATCATTTGCGGGATGATATTATTAAGGTGATTTCAAATTATATGGAAATCAATCAGCAGGATATGGAAATATCATTGGCAAATGATGATGATTCTGTTGCACTTATAGCAAATATTCCTGTACAGAAAATGAAACATGTTTCCAAGAATGGCAGATAATCTGAAAGTGGCCTTTTGTGCTAGGTGAAAGGGCCACTGTTTTTCTTTTAGAGTGTTTTAGATTAGGATTGTAGACATGTAGTTTGATGATAAGCAGGGGGTACGGGAGTAAGTATTATGAATAAAAGATGGCTGCGTAGAATGGATTTTACACTTATTTTTACGGCGGTAGCGATTATTGTTATGAGCCTTATTATAATCGGAAGTGCGACACATATTAACGCACCGAGTGAGGAACGCTATTGGTTTGTACAGAGACAAGGAATGTTTGCACTGATTAATGGTGTTTTAGCATTCTTTCTTATGAATTTTGATTATAAAATGTTACAGCGTTATGGGCATCGGTTATATATTTTCAATATTATCATGCTCTTGGCGGTTATGCTGCTTGGACACTCAGCCCTTGGAGCACAGCGTTGGATACAGCTTGGTCCGATAACGATTCAGCCATCTGAATTTTCCAAAATCATTATGATCATATCACTTGCGGCTATGCTGGATGATAAGATTGGCAAACTTAATACATTGCGAGATCTTTTGCCTGTGGCAGCCTATGTCGGAGTTCCTTTTCTTCTAGTGTTAAAGCAACCGGATCTTGGGACATCCCTTGTTTTTATGGCGATTTTTTTTGGAATGATTTTTGCAGCTGGGGTGAATTTGCGCTTGCTGGGTGGAATNTTTATGGCTGGAGTTGCCTGTCTGCCAATTTTGTGGCATTTTTTGAAAGATTATCAAAAAATGCGTATTATGGTGTTTATGGACCCCAATGTAGATCCACTGGGATCAGGCTATCATATTATTCAGTCAAAGATTGCTATTGGTTCAGGCATGCTTTTTGGCAAAGGACTTTTTGGCGGGACACAGAGTCAGTTGAATTTTTTGCCGGAAAATCATACGGATTTTATTTTTGCAGTGGTTGGTGAAGAACTTGGCTTTATAGGAGCTGTATTCTTGCTGGGGCTGTATCTTATTCTGTTGTGGCGTGCAGTCAGAATTGCAAGAGATGCAAGTGATAACTTTGGCATGCTGCTGGCGGTCGGGATCAGCTCAATGCTTGTATTCCATGTGCTTGTCAATGTGGGTATGACGACAGGGATTATGCCAGTAACAGGCATTCCGTTGCCGCTTATGAGCTATGGTGTAAGTTCATTAACAACGAATATCATGGCAATTGCAATTTTATTGAATATCTACATGCGTAAACAGAAACTTTTATTTTAAGTAAGAGAGCTGTTGTATAAGCGGATTCCCCCGAGGGAAGGCTTAATGCGACAGCTCCTTTTTATCGTGAGGAAAAAAGTTGATCCACGCAGTGCATAGAAATGCCACTGCACAAGTTTGCTTTATATGGTACAATATATATAATTTGGGACAGCAGAAGAGGACTTGTTTAGTTGTTCAACGATGATGGAGGAAATTTTTAATGGTAAAACTGGAACCTGCTGTATTGCAGGCTGTAAGCAAGCCTGCACGTTATACAGGAAATGAATGGAATGCAATAAAAAAAGATCATTCGAAGGTGGCTTGTACTTTTGCACTTGCATTACCGGATGTCTATGAAGTAGGGATGTCAAATCTCGGTATTAAAATTTTATATGAGGTACTTAATAAGCGTGCGGATACGGCAGCAGAAAGAGTTTTTGCACCTTGGATTGATATGGAAGCAAAGATGCGGGAGCAGGATATACCGTTGTTTTCATTGGAAACTTTTACGGAAATCAAGGACTTTGATTTAATAGGCTTTTCTTTGCAGTATGAAATGATTTATACGAATATGCTCAATATGCTTGATCTGGCACACATTCCACTGTGGTCAAAAGACCGTTCCAATACGGATACTTTTGTTGTTGGTGGTGGTCCATGTGTTTATAATACGGAACCAATCAGCGCTTTTTTTGATTTTTTTATTATAGGTGAAGGTGAAGAAGTCATTTGTGAGGTTGCTGCAGCTTTTTGCACGTGGAAAAGAGAAAATCGCAAGGGTGGCCGCAACGGATTTCTGCAACAGGTCGCTGAAATTAATGGTGTTTATGTGCCATCTTTCTATGAACCTGTTTATGATGAAGCAGAACTATTCAAAGAAATTAAAATAATTGACGAACATGCAAAAAAGATAGTGTATAAGCGCGTTGTTAAGGATATGGATGCGATTGACTTTGTGGAAAAACCGGTTGTTCCGTATATAGATATTGTGCATGATCGCATCATGCTGGAACTTTTTCGTGGCTGTTCGCGTGGCTGTCGTTTTTGTCAGGCGGGTATTGCTTATCGTCCGGTACGCGAACGTACGGAAAAACGGTTAAAGGATCTTGCACGCAAGCTTATTGATACAACGGGCTATGATGAGATATCACTGACATCGCTGAGCTCGGCGGATTATTCTTGTCTGGGGGCACTTGTTGACGATCTTATGGATGAGTTTAAGGATGAAAAGGTTAGTTTTTCCTTGCCATCTCTGCGCATTGACAGTTTTTCTATTGATCTTGCGCATAAAATGCAGAAGGTACGTAAAAGTGGTCTTACGTTTGCGCCGGAAGCTGGAACTCAGCGGTTGCGCGATGTTATTAATAAAGGGGTAACGGAAGAGGATCTTATAACAGCGGCATCGGCTGCTTTCCGCCAAGGGTGGAAGTCGGTCAAGCTCTATTTTATGATAGGGCTTCCAACAGAAACGGATGAAGATGTTATTGGTATTGCGCGGCTGGCACAGCGTGTTGTTGATCTTTATAAAGAAGTCAAAGGCAGGCGTGGTGTTAAGGTAACGGTAAGCGCAGCTTGTTTTGTGCCGAAACCCTATACGCCGTTTCAGTGGTTTTCCCAGAATTCATTGGAAGAGTTTGAACGTAAGCAGCAGCTTTTGAAGGAACATATTCATGATCGATCGATACAGTTTAACTATCACGATGCACATGTCAGCTATCTCGAAGGGGCGATTGCCCGAGGTGATCGTCGGTTGGCAAAAGTTATTCATCAGGCATGGCAGGATGGAGCGAAGTTTGATGGTTGGTCGGATCAGTTTAAATATGAGATTTGGATTAAAGCATTCGAAAAGTGTGGTATAGATCCACGCTTTTATAATCAAAGAGAACGCACTGTGACAGAAAGGCTGCCATGGGAACATACTTCACCCGGAGTGAATAAGGAATTCTTGCTGCGCGAATATCATCGTGCATTAAAAGGCGAGCTTACAGAAGATTGTCGTCATGGAGAATGTAGTGCGTGTGGTATTTGCCCGAATCTTGATGTGAAAGTTGTAGATTGGGGGAAAAAAAATGAATAAATTTCGTATAGAAATCACAAAAGGCGAGGGAATTCGTTATATTTCTCATCTTGATTATGCAGCGCTTATAGAACGGGCGATTTGCCGATCAGGGTTGCCAGCGGCATATTCGGAGGGTTTTAATCCACATATGAAGATTGCTTTTGCTTCGGCATTGGCTGTTGGTGTAACAAGTGATGCAGAATATATGGATATTGAGCTTGCAAAACCTGTATGCCAGCCGGAATTTTTTGATCGGCTTAAGGAAAATTTGCCGGAGGGCGCAAAACTTCTGAAAGCAAAGCAATTTGAAGAAAAGCACAAAGCACTTATGGCAGAGGTTGATCTTGCAGGTTATGAGATCAAGGTACCGCTTCATGGTGCTTTGGTGGAAGCATTAAAGGCCGTTAAAAAGTATAACGATGAGGCGGAAGTCTTTTATAAGCGGGTAACACCAAAGAAAATGCGTGAAATCGAAGTTAAACAATATATGAAGAGCGACATTCAATTGCAAGGGAATGATGATATGCTTATACTGCATATGCAGGTTACTATCACGTCATCAGGAAGCATAAAGCCGGGTGAGATTTTGGAACTTTTAAAAGACTCATTTGGCATGCCAATTGAACCGATGGAAGCACTAATCAATCGTCAGACGTTATCAGGCAGGGGAAAACCGCTTATCGATCTCGTATGATGGAAGTTGATTTTATGATTTGGGGATGACATAATGAAATCCATTATTGTGAATATTGTTCCGGAAGAGACCAGAATGGCGATTATAGAGGATGAAGAGCTTCTTGAGGTAGAAGTGGAACGGCCGGAAGCCGCACATCTGGTTGGGAATATCTATCAGGGGCGTGTCCAAAATGTATTGCCAGGCATGCAGGCTGCCTTTGTCGATATTGGTTACGAAAAAAATGCATTTCTTTATATTGGCGATGGTATGCCCAAAAATGCGGTTCAATCGATGCCAAAGAACGCCAAGATCCACATTGGGCAGAATTTGCCGATACAAATTGTCAAGGATGCCTTAGGACTCAAGGGACCAAGAGCAACGACGCATCTTTCTTTGCCGGGACGTAATGTAGTTCTTATGCCAACGGCCTCGTATATTGGCATTTCGCGTCGTATTGAGGATGAAGACGAGCGTCTTCGTCTCAAACAAATTGCAGAAGATTTATGTCCAGCGGAAATGGGACTTATTGTACGGACGGTTGCAATGGGAAAGAGTGAAGAGGTCCTTCGGCAGGATGTTATTTATCTTACACGACTATGGGAGTCTCTTATGGCATGGAATAAGGTGGCAGCACCGCCGACTCTTCTTTATCGGGATGCGGACCTTATCATACGCATTGTGCGTGACTGTTTTACAGAAGAAATTGATGAAATGGTTATTGATAGTGAGATTGTTTATAAAAGAGTCTGTGATCTTTTGCAATATGCCTCGCCGGAGCTTCTTGACCGAGTAAAACTCTATAAGGGAAAACGATCAATTTTTTATGAATATCACATCGATAAAGAAATTGAGAAGCTTGGCAAACGTGAGGTAGAGCTGAAGTCAGGTGGATTTATTGTCATTGATAAGACAGAAGCACTTACGGTTATCGACGTGAATACCGGAAAATTTGTTGGTAAAGCAAATCTTGCAGATACGGTTTTTCAGGTAAATCTTGAGGCCGCCGTAGAAATTGCCAGACAGATTCATTTGCGGGATATCGGGGGAATTATCATTATTGATTTCATCGATATGGAAAAAGAGGAACAGAAGAAAAAACTTCTGGAGGTTATGCGTGAAAGAGTTAAAGAGGATAAAACGAAGACGAATGTTGTTGATATCACATCATTGGGGCTTGTTGAGATCACACGCAAAAAATCACGCCAGAACTTTGAAAGCATCATTTACAGTGAGTGCCCATACTGCCATGGACGCGGTCTTGTTCAGTCACCGGAAACGGTAAGTATTAAAATAAGCCGCGAATTGCGGCGTCTTGAGCGCTCACATCATGCAAAAGCAGGTTACATCATTCAAGTGCATCCAGATGTCGCTGATGTGCTTGAGATATCATTACTTTTGACGAAACTGGGTAAAGAACTGGGGTTCACAGCGGTGATTGAGCGTAAGCCCGGAATCCATCCGGATGGATTTTCTATCTTGCAGCCGGGAAATTAATTCATTGACAAGTATTTGTCTATATGATAAAATTCTATGATGTAAACACGTATAAGCGTGTTTTCCCCAACCGCCCGGTGAGGTTTGATAAACAGTTCGGCTGTACCGTAATCGGCGAGTACAATTATAGGGAGGTGTAAGTATATGTACGCAATTATTAAAACTGGTGGTAAGCAGTATCGCGTTTCTGAAGGCGATGTTATCACTATAGAAAAATTAACTGCTAACGAAGGTGAAGCTGTAGTTTTTGATGAAGTCCTTACTATTGTAAATGATGATGATGTCAAAATTGGTAAGCCGTTTGTTGAAGGTGCTAAAGTGACTGCTAAGGTTGAAGCACAGGGCAAGGGTAAGAAGATTCTTATTTTCAGATATAAGGCTAAGTCAAATTATCGTCGTCGTCAGGGCCATCGTCAGCCATTCACGAAGGTAGTTATCGAAAAAATCGAAGCTTAAAATGATTAAGATAGAGATTTTTCGCACATTAGTTGGTAAAGTATCCGGCTATGCAGTCAAGGGTCATTCTGATACGGCTGAATATGGACAGGATATTGTTTGTGCAGGGATATCTTCTTTAGCACAGACCGCTCTCTTAGGTATAGGTAAGCATTTGCATCGCGAAGTGGATTATAAAGTAGCGAGTGGAGACTTACGTGTGAAGCTGAAGAGTGAACCCGATGATCTCACAGAAGCAATTTTGGAAACGATGATTTTAGGATTTGTAGAAATCGAAAAGATAAATCCGAAGAGTGTTCGTATTTTAGAACACAGGAGGTGAAGTAGTATGTTTAATTTTGAATTACAGTTATTCGCCCATAAAAAAGGGGTAAGTAGTACACGTAACGGACGTGATAGTGAATCCAAGCGTCTTGGGGTAAAGGAACATGCCGGTACAGTTGTAACTGCTGGCAGCATCCTGGTTCGTCAGAGAGGAACGCACTTCCATCCGGGTCAGAACGTTGGTATCGGTAAGGATGATACGTTGTTCGCTAAGGTTTCCGGCAAGGTTGCCTTTGAACGCAGAGGCCGCTATAACAGACAGATTAGTGTCTATACTGTAGAAGAAGCTATGTAATCAATGAATACCTGCGCCTTTATCAAGACGCAGGTATTATTATATTTGGAAACAGGTTGTTGTGATGTATAAAAAACTGGTATTGGCATCAATACCAGCTTTTTATACATCACAGAAAGTAAGTGGAGGCAAATATGCAGTTTATTGATCGAACGAGAGTAATCGTTAAAGCTGGTGATGGTGGTCACGGAAAATCCGCAATGCGTCGGGAAAAGTTTGTCCCGAATGGGGGACCTGCCGGCGGTGATGGTGGTCGTGGAGCCAGTATCATTTTTGTTGTTGATAATAATATGAATACACTTTTGGATTTTCGTTATCATCGGAAGTTTATTGGAAAAAATGGCGAAAATGGTGATATAAAGAATCAGTATGGTCATAATGCACCAACATGCTATGTAAAAGTACCTTTGGGTACGATTATCAAGGATGAAAATACAGGTGAAGTTTTGGCGGATCTTACTGAAATTGGTCAGGAAGCTGTTATTGCCAAAGGTGGCCGGGGTGGCCGGGGAAATGCAAAGTTTGCAACGAGCGCAAATCGTGCACCGACATTTGCTGAGNTGGGAGAACCGGGCGAAGGAAGAAATCTTGTTCTGGAACTCAAACTTCTTGCAGATGTGGGGCTTGTTGGCTATCCGAGCGTAGGTAAATCAAGCCTTGTGGCCAGTGTTTCATCGGCTCGGCCTGAGATTGCGGAGTATCATTTTACGACGCTTACACCAGTGCTGGGGGTTGTAAGTCTTGGCTATGAACATAGTTTTGTCATGGCAGATATTCCGGGGCTTATCGATGGGGCAGCGAATGGTGTTGGCCTGGGGCATGATTTCCTGCGTCACGTGGAACGCACAAAAGTTATTATTCATGTGCTTGACGCATCGGGTATTGAAGGTCGTGATCCGGTGGAAGACTATTATAAAATCAATAAGGAACTCAAGCTTTATAGTGAAAAGATTGCAAGGCGCCCGCAGGTTATTGCTGCAAACAAGATGGATTTGCCGGAAGCACGTGAGAACTATAAGCGTCTGGAAGAGTTGGCGAAAAAGGAAGGCAGACAGATATTTCCAATTTCTGCAGCAACAAAAGAAGGGCTTAAAGAGCTTATTGAGTGTGTAGCAAAACTTCTTGATGCGTATATAGAAGAGCCGGAAACAGAAGACGAAGTCAAGGTCTATGATGCAAAAGAGGAAGATGAGATTAAGATATCACGCGATATGAGTGGTGAATTTATTGTTTCGGGCAAAGGACTTGATCGTCTTGTTGCAATGACGAATTTTGGCAATGATGAAGCTGTACGTCGTTTTCAGTACATTTGGCGTGTTAAGGGCATTGATGGATTGCTTCGTAAAAAGGGCATAAAAGAAGGAGATACAGTCCATATCGGTGGGATGGAATTCGAATACAGAGAATAAATTGTGTAGAGATGACAGGAGGAAATATAGTTGATTCGCAATTCACTAACAGGTAAACAAAAGAGCTTTTTACGCTCAATGGGCATGACGATAGAGCCTGTGGTTAATATTGGTAAGGAAGGTCTTACGCCGGCAGTTTTAGAGTCGGCAAAGGCTGTTATACGGAAGCGTGAACTTATTAAAGTNCGTGTTTTACAAAACTGTCTTGAAGCTCCGAAAGATGTTGTTACGACACTTGCTGATCGTGCCGATGCCAATCTTGTACAAGTCATTGGTCGTAATGCTCTTTTATATAAGAGGAATTTTGAGAAAACAAAAATAGAACTGCCATGAGGCGTTTTGGCAGCTAACTTTTCAGAGGTGCAATGTATGGGAACAAGAGATGAACTGAAAAAAGCGAAAAGAATTGTAGTTAAGGTTGGGACGAGTACACTTACGCATGCAACAGGCAGACTGAATTTGTATCGTATTGAGAAGCTTGTACGTGAATTGGCAGACCTCGCAAACCAGGGACGTGAACTCATTCTTGTGACATCGGGAGCNGTAGGGGCCGGCATGGATCGGATGCAGCTAAAAGAAAAACCGAAGTCGATTCCGGAGAAACAAGCCCTTGCTGCTGTGGGGCANGGCATNCTCATGCATATTTATGAAAAGTTTTTTGCGGAGTATGGACAGACCGTAGCACAAGTGCTTCTTACGCGGGAAAATTCTGTACGGCATAAGTTTTACACGAACTCGCGCAATACATTACTGACTTTGTTGGAAATGGGCATTGTGCCGGTTATCAACGAAAATGATGCGATTGCGGCGGATGAGTTGAAGATTGGTGATAATGATACTTTATCGGCAATGGTTGCAACGATTGTCGATGCGGATGTACTTGTGATACTGTCCGATATCGAGGGGCTGTATACAGCGAATCCGCAGGAGGACAAGACAGCCCAATTCTTAGCGGAAATTCGTGAAATTACACCGGATATTGAAAAAATTGCTGGTGGGGCAGGTTCAAAACTTGGTACAGGCGGCATGTATACGAAAATTCAGGCAGCGAAAATTGCTGTGAACTCTGGGGTGACGATGGTGATTGCATCGGGTTCGCGTGATGGGATTTTGCGTGATATAATAGCAGGTGAAGAGTTTGGAACGTTATTTCCGGCAAAGGAGTCGCATCTTAAGGTGCGTAAAAGCTGGCTTGCTTTCGGACGGCATATTGATGGGGACATTGTTGTTGATGCAGGCTGTGAAAAAGCGATGTTGAAGGAGGGATCAAGCCTTCTTGCTGCAGGTATTACTGCTGTAGAAGGAGAGTTTTCTGCCGGGAACACCGTGCGCGTATTGTCGATTACACAAAGAGAAATTGCACGTGGCATTGTAAACTATAATGTAGAGGAACTTAAAAAAATTATTGGCCGTCAGACCATGGAGTTTTCTGGTATTTTGCCCGGGAAAATCCATGAAGAGGTCATTCATCGGGACAATATGGTCTTGATGGTCTGATTTTTTAGGAGGAATAGTTATGGATTTGCAGAATATAATAATCGAAAAAGCTGCGACAGCTAAAAAAGCGGCAGCAAAACTTGCCTTTATTTCTACAGAAATAAAGGATCATGCCTTGCTTGCTATGGCAGATGCTCTGGAAAAACGCAGCGAAATGATTATTGCGGAAAATGCAAAGGATATTGAAGATGGACGCAAAAATGATCTTAAACGATCTTATTTGGACCGTCTTATGCTAAATGAAGATCGTATCAGGGAGATGGCTGAAGGGTTGCGTCAAACAGCAACGTTGCCGGATCCTGTTGGTCAGGGTGTTTACTCGACAATCCGTCCGAATGGGCTGGAAATTCGTAAAATCAAGGTTCCACTTGGTGTAATTGGTATTATCTATGAAGCGCGGCCGAATGTTACAGCGGATGCTGCTGGCCTTTGTCTTAAGTCCGGAAATGCAGTGATTCTTCGTGGTGGTTCAGAGGCGATACGTTCAAATCTTGCGATTAGTTCGCTTTTAGCTAAAGCCGCTTATGAAGCGGGGATTCCGGAAGGTGCGTTGCAATTCATTGGTACAACAGATCGTAAGGCGGTAGATTACATGCTTCATTTGAATGATTATCTTGATGTCATCATTCCACGTGGCGGAGCGGGACTTATTCGCAATGTTGTTGAGAATAGCTCGGTACCGGTCATTCAGACAGGGACGGGGGTATGTCATACTTTTGTCGACGCATCGGCAGATTTTACAATGGCAGTCAATATTGCTGTAAATGCTAAAACTTCGCGTCCGGCAGTTTGCAATGCAATGGAAACCTTGCTCGTTCATCAAGACATTGCCGCAGATTTCTTGCCACTTGTTAATGCAGCCATGAAAGAAAAGCAGGTAGAGATGCGTGGCTGCAAAAGAGCACGTATCTATTGCCCGGATATGATAGAAGCTACTGAAGATGACTGGGCAACGGAGTATGGTGATCTTATCTTGTCCGTAAAGGTTGTTGCAGATATAGATGAAGCAATTGATCATATTACAAAATACAATACAGGTCATTCAGAAACGATCGTAACGAATGATTACAATAATGCTCATAAATTTCAGCGTCGTGTCGACGCTGCAGCAGTCTATGTCAATGCCTCAACGCGTTTTACTGATGGATTTGAGTTTGGGTTTGGTGCCGAGATCGGTATTAGCACACAAAAACTTCATGCACGGGGACCTATGGGGCTGGATGAGCTTACGAGCATGAAATATCTTATCTATGGTGAAGGGCAGATTCGCTGATGGACAAAATTTGTGGGTATATAAAGACGATGATTCAATATTTGCATACCCCGAAAGGGAAATTTGATTTTTTTGAAGATATCAAAGCAATTGTGATTATTGCAGCTACAATTGCTCTTGTTTTTGCGGTATTGGAATATTTCAAGTAAAACGGATTAGGAGCTATATCACTATGACAGAAAGAAAACATCAGGTCGGCATTATGGGTGGTACATTTGACCCGATACATGTAGGGCACCTCATGACGGCAGAAGCCGTACGTGATGAATATAAGCTTGATAAAGTTATTTTTATACCGGCGGCTAATCCGCCCCACAAGCAGAACCAGTCAGTAACACCGGCAATTCATCGATTTGTCATGACACTTTTAGCGACATGTGCGAATCCGTATTTTCAGGTATCATCATTAGAAATGAATCGACCAGGACCTTCTTATACAATTGATACAGTCTATGAGCTTATACATCGCTTTGGCAAGAACACAGAGCTGTACTTTATTACAGGAGCAGATGCTATTCAGGAAATCCCCAGCTGGGACCGTATTGAAGAACTGCTTGGTGTATGTCAGTTTATTGCAGCAACGCGGCAGGGCTGTGTACCAAATGTTGATAATATTAAGGACTATTTTGGTACGCTGGGGAAAAACCGGATTCACCGCCTTGCAACACCAGAACTTGAGATTTCATCGACAGATATCCGTGAACGTGTGAAAAAAGGATATTCCATAAAGTATATTGTGCCAGAGCAGGTAGAGCAGTATATTTATAAGGAAGGTCTGTATCGGTAATCGGGGAAAGGGTTGCTGTAAGATAGCAGCTCTTTTTTTTCATAGGGAATAGAAAAAGGAAATCAGCCATTTATAGCGAATTTTAACTACAAAGAGGGTATTTCTATGGAGTTTAATAAAATGAAGGATATGCTTAGAACCCGATTGAAGGGAACNCGCTATCGTCATTCGATTGGTGTATGTGAAACGGCAGTAAAGATGGCAGAACGCTTTGGCGTCAAGGTGGAAAAAGCGAGGATTGCCGGACTTTTGCATGATTGTGCTCGTGAAATTCCTTTGGAAAACATGCGCCAGGAGGCGGAGGCACGGCATATTCCTTATACAGAAGTTGAACGTCAGATGCCGATCTTATTGCATGCTTATATTGGCGCCTGGCTCTGCAAGGAACGTTATGGAGTAGATGATAAAGAAATATTAGATGCAGTTTATCGTCACACAACAGGTGGAGCGGGAATGACTGCACTCGACAAAATCATTTATATTGCGGATATGATCGAACCCAATAGGGAATATCCCGGGGTTGATGAACTTCGTAACATTGTTGAGAAAGCGAGTCTTGATGAAGCTGTGCTTGCCGGATTTGATCGTTCGATTAGTTTTATTGTTCGGAAAAGACGTATGATCCATCCGGACACAGTCCTTGCGCGTAATGAAATCTTGTTAAGAGGATAAGTTGGTATGGAAAATGATACAAAACAGCATATCATACAAAAAAGAAAAATAAAAAGTCGGCGGCGTCGATTGAAGATGGGACGGCTTTTTGTCTTTTTACTGATTCTGGGTGTCATTGGCTGGTGTATATATCGGTTATGTCTTTGGGGGAATCAGACGTATCAAACGTATTATGCGGTCTACGAAGACTATCAGATGCGTCAGGAACTAAAACGGGCAAAAAGCCCGGATTTGCGTTATGATGATTATACGAATATTCTTATTTTGGGTATCGACGAAGGTACTGGGACTGAGCTGGGACAGCGAGCTGATACAATTATTTTATTGAGCATTGATAATATGGATGGGAAGATGAGAGTCCTGTCCATTCCACGAAATACGCTTTTAGTACTGCCGGGCCGGCAGCAGGAAGAGCGTATAAATGCTTCGTATTATTACGGAGGAGCACCATTGTCGGCACAAGCAGTATCGAGACTTTTAAACGGAGTAATGATTCATCAGTATATAACGATAAATGTAAGTGCTCTTACTGAACTCATTAATGTATTGGGCGGTATTGATATCTATGTAGAGGATGACATGAATTATGAGGATGCTGAAGCAGATTTGCAGATACATCTACAGAAGGGGTATCAGCATTTAAATGGAACAATGGCACAAGAATATTTGCGTTATCGGAGTGATGAGTTGGGAGATATAGGGCGTGTACAGCGTCAGCAGCGTTTTGTTAAGGAGCTTTACAAGAAAGTGCAAAGTATTGATACAATAATAAAACTGCCGGCGCTTGTTGATATCTTGCGCTATCGTATGACAACAAGTGCAGAACTTATGGACACAGCTAATATGCTGAAAATAATAAAAGGTTTGAGTGCAGATACGCCCAAGACCTATATGTTACCGGGAAGCCTGACTGCAAATGGAGTCGATTGGGTGTCGGATAAAGCAGGGATAGAGGCAGAAATGGATGAACTTTTTCCGGAAAAGAAAGATATTTCAAAATGAAAATTTGAACAGAATACAAAAAGAAAAGAAAGATAAACAGGAGGTAGAAAGTATTGTTTAAAACGGTAGAAGAAATGAGCTTGGCTATGGCTAGGGCTGCAAGTGATAAGAAGGCAAGAGATATTGTTACGATGAAGATGACAGAACTTACGACGACAACGGACTATTTTGTAATTTGCTCAGCAAATACAGCTACACAGGTTAGAGCAATTGCAGATAATATTGAAGATGTGCTTAGCAAGGAAGGCATTGAGTTTTTGCATAAAGAAGGTTATCGCACTGGTGAATGGGTGCTGCTTGATTATGGTGATTGTGTTGCGCATATATTCACACAGGAAAGTCGTGAATTTTATAGTTTGGAACGTTTATGGGGCGATGCAGAGCTTACGCCTTATGAAGATTGACTGAGGTCATTATGGAACAAAACGAAGAAAAAAAGGAAATGAAATATGGCCCTAGTACCGTAGAGACATTAAAAGTAGCGCGTCTTGGTGAAATGGGAGCATTTCTTGATGCGGAAACAGGCAGTACGTCGGATGATATTTTGCTGCATCATACTCAGCAAACAGCACCAGTGAAGATCGGCGAGGAGGTCAAGGTATTCCTCTATCGTGACCCGAAGGGACGTCTTACCGCAAGCATGCGCGTGCCGCTTATGGAAGAAGGGCAAGTTGCTCGTATGAAGGTTATTAATACAAGCAAGGATGGTGCATTTCTTGAGGTGGGGGCAGAACGTGGTATTTTTATGCCTTATGCGGGCATGCGTGGAAAGCTGCAGATCGGTGAAATGGTTTGGGCAAAGCTTTATACGGATAAATCGGGTCGTTTGGCTACGACGATGGTTGTTGAGGATGAGCTGCGTCGTGCATCAAAGCCGGCAGCAGCAACGTTGAAAATCGGTGACAGAGTACATGGTGCAGTTTATAACTACACGGATCAGGGTGCATTTATTTTTACAGATGACCGCAATATGGCTTTTATTGACAATAAAGAAATTCCAATCAAACCGCGTGTTGGTGAAGAAGTTGACGCACGTGTTACATTTATCCGTAATGATGGACGTATCAATGTTTCCTTGCGACCGATTAAGGAAGAAGCCTTATTGGCTGATGCAGAAAAAATTCTGGCACTTCTAGCGACACGTAGTGGGAAGATGCCATACAGTGATGCAACTTCAGCTGAAGTCATAAAAGATAAATTTCAGATCAGTAAAGGTGCGTTCAAAAGAGCACTGGGTCATCTGCTTAAAGAGGGACGTATTGAAGAAAAGGATGGCTGGACTTATTTGAAATAGAATTTTTTGGTTAGTAAAGAAGGATTTATACCGGAAATAACGAATAATGCAAATAGGTGTATTTAGTAACAGGCAAGAATGGTAGTTTTAGTAAATCTACTTTATTTTGATAGCAATGGAATTATTAAAAATGGGGGCGATTTGATGGCAGAAAGTAACGCAGATAAAAAAGGGATTCTTTTGGAAACGGGTACGAATGAATTTGAAATTGTAGAATTCAGTATAGGGAAGGTTAATTATGGTATCAATGTAGCTAAAGTACGTGAGGTAATTACGCGTGTTCCAGTAACGGCTATGCCGCAGGTGCATCCATATGTTGATGGTCTTTTTACGCTAAGAGGCAGAGTTATGCCGTTGGTGAATCTGCCTCGCTGCTTGAATGTTCAAGGAACAGAAGAACCAAAGAATATCATTGTAACGGAAATCAATAACTATAATATTGGTTTTCTTGTAGACAATGTATCCCGTATTCATCGTATCTCTTGGAAAGATATGGAAACAGCACCAGAGGTTGGTGGTAATTCGAGAGTTGTTGGTGTCATCAAGATGAAGGATAAGATGGTTCTTTTGCTCGATTTTGAAACGATTATTGCAGAGATAAATCCGGAAATTAATGCAAAATTGACGACAGTTGAAGAAGTCGAAGCAGACGTTAAGGCAAAGCGTACTAATATGCAAGTCGTTGTTGCTGAAGATTCGCCTATGCTTCGTGATCTTCTTGTTACGACGCTGCATCAAGCTGGCTATCGTTACATCCGTGATTTTAGAAATGGTCAGGATGCGTGGGAATATTTACAGAAACTGACGAAAAAAGATATATCGATTGAAGAACAGGTTAAAGTCATTGTTTCAGATATTGAAATGCCGAAAATGGATGGGCATCGTTTGCTGAAACTGGTTCGTGAAGATTCTGTTCTAAAAAATGTACCGGTAGTGCTTTTTTCATCCCTTATTAATGAAGAAATGCGTCGCAAGGGTAAAGAACTTGGTGCCAATGGGCAGATTTCCAAACCGGAAATCAATCAGCTCATTGATCTTCTTGATCAGTTGGTTTTTAATAGTAATACAGGCCGCAACTAGATCTTGGAGAAATCAGATAGAATAGAAGTCCAATGCGTGAAGAAAGCATTGGACTTTTTTTCTGCAAATACAAAAACAAATCTTCTAATTTGTCTGAAAAGAAGGGAACTTATGTGAATATATTAAAGACCTTAAGAGAAAAAGAAAGATTTTCGGCAACAGAGCAGCTCATTATTGACTATATACTGAAGAATTATCGAGAAATTTCTTATTTGTCAGCAAGGGAACTTGCCGAAAAAACATATACGAGTTCAGCAGCGGTTGTCCGACTGTGTCAGAAGATTGGTCTAAAAGGTTATGTTGATTTTAAGATCAGGTTTAGTGGTGAAGCAATGCAGGAAAGTATGAAGACGGGGGAATATCAGAACTCAATTACAAATAGGGATACGATTATATCAATCATTGATAAAGTAACACGCATCAATGTTGCTGCTATTGAAGAAACACGCAAAGATACAGAACCGGGACAGATTATGAGGGCGGCACAGCTTCTTGATCATGCTGGACATGTTGACTTTTATGCAATGGATAACAATTTACATATTGCTGATATTGCCTGCTACTCTTTTCTTCATGCGGGGAAACTGTCGACGGTAAACTCGCATGTAAATGCACAGTATGTGCAGGCAATGGCCGCAGATAAGACACATGTTGCTTTCTTTATCAGCCGAACGGGAGAGAACCGAAAGCTTATTGAAATTGCAAAGATATTAAAGCAAAAGAAAATAAAAATAATTTTGCTTACTGCAGTGAAGATATCAACACTTGGACAGATTGCAAATGAAGTGCTTTGCGTAGCGACGGAAAAAAACTTTAATGAACTGGGCACTCTGGTCTTTCTTGCAGGGGCAAAGTATATGATTGATATTTTGTTCAGCGTTCTTTTTGCACGTCACTATGAGGTGGCAATGGTGCGAAATATGTCTTTTGAAAAACTTTTTCGGGTATAAAACGTTTTTGGGTAAAATTAGAATAATTTGTACAAATGATTCATGATTTCATCAGAATCATCAGAATATAGTGAAACGATTATCCGAAAGCCGTTCAGCTTATTGAACGGCTTTTTTCCATATGATATATTGTAAACATCTTATAAGAAAACAATATACGCGTAGAAAACTAGGAATGGTATTTATGAAACAAAATGGCATGCCAAAAACTTTTTTATGGGGTGCAGCTTCAGCAGCTTATCAGATTGAAGGTGCTTTTGAGGAAGATGGTAAAGGGCACAGTACGTGGGATGACTTTGTTCGTCAACCGGGCAAGACGTTTAAGGGAACAAATGGCAATGTAGCCGTTGATTATTATCACCGGTATAAAGAAGATATTGCGCTTATGGCTGAGGCGGGGCTTAAAGTATATCGCTTTTCGATTGCCTGGACGCGGATTTTTCCCCAAGGATCTGGCGAACCTAATGAAAAGGGTTTAGAGTTTTATGAAAGGGTAATTGATGAATGTCTGAAATATGGAATAGAGCCGATGGTTACGCTTTATCATTGGGATTTACCGGCGGCGTTGGAGGAAAGGTATGGCGGCTGGGAGGATCGACAGAGTGTTGAAGACTATCTGCACTATGCAATATGTTTGTTTAAACGCTTCAAAGGCAAGGTGAAGTACTGGATTACCTTTAATGAGCAGAATGTATTTACTTCATTCGGCTGGTTACTGGGAGAACATCCGCCAGGAAAAACCGGTGATCAAAAAATGTTTTATCAGGTCAATCATCATGTAAATATCGCTCATGCCAAAGCTGTACTTGCCTTTAAAAAAATAATTCCAAATGGCAAGATTGGTGCAAGTTTTGCTTATTCACCCAGCTATGCATTTGATTGTAATCCAAAGAATGCCATGGCGAAGCTGAACTATGATGAAATAAAAAACTTTTGGTGGATGGATATCTATGCTTATGGACGATATCCAAAGAGTATATGGACCTATCTTGATAAAAACGCGCTTTTACCGAAGGTGAAAGCCGAAGATAAAGCACTGCTGCATGATGCCGCAGCGATGATTGATTTCATGGGGGTTAATTATTATCAGACAGCTGTCTGTGAATACAATCCGGTTAAGGGCGGTATCGGGTCTTATGGTAATACAAACACGACAGGGAAGAAAGGTGAGACAGATATCACAGGAATTCCTGGTTTTTTTAAGAATCGACTAAATCCATATCTGCCGACGACGGACTGGGACTGGGTCATTGATCCGAATGGTCTCCGTTATGCTTGCCGCGAAATTACAAGTCGTTATGATCTGCCAATCGTAATCTCGGAAAATGGCATGGGGCTTTTTGACAAGTTGGAAAATGGCAAAGTGCATGATGAAAAACGTATTGCCTATCTGAGCAGCCATATAAAAGCGCTTAGGGAAGCTATCGATGAAGGCTGTAATGTTATTTCCTACTGTGTCTGGTCCTTTACGGATCTTTTGAGCTGGCTCAATGGCTATCAAAAACGCTATGGTCTTATTTATGTGGATCGTGGAGAAGCCGAGCCTGGTACTTTAGATCGTTATAAAAAGGATAGTTTTTATTGGTATAAGCAAGTTATCGCTTCTAATGGGAATGATTTATAAAATCGTACGATGAAAAGAGGAGAAAATCAAAAATGAGTAAGCAGGAGTTATTTGATAAGTTTTTGGAATACATGGTCCGGTTTGCCAGCATTAAAGCAGTCGTAGCGCTAAAGGATGGGTTCATTCTCACGATGCCGCTGACACTTGTTGGTTCACTGTTCCTACTCGTTGCGTGTTTTCCGATAGCGGGTTGGGGTGAGTTTATGACAGGCATCTTTGGTGCAGGCTGGACAGCACCGCTTTTCCAGGTGTCAAGTGCAACATTTAATATTTTAGCAATTCTTTCCGTTTTGGGTATTACATATAAATATTGCGAGGCTGAAAATTGTGATGCAATAACAGCATCTATGCTGGCACTGGCAGCATTTCTGACACTGACGCGCGGTTCCGTTCTTACAAAGGCCGGTGAAGTTGTCGGAGGTGTTATTCCTGGTCAATGGGTTGGTGGGAATGGTGTCATTACAGCAATCATAGTAAGTCTCGTTACTTCATGGGTTTTTTGCTACTGTGAAAAGCATAAGCTTGGTTTTAAAATGCCGGAAGGCGTGCCACAAGGGGTTGCTAATGCTTTTGCCGCTCTTGTGCCAGGTTTTTTTCTTCTTGCCGGAGCATGTATTATCTATGCTGTATGCATGGCCGTAACAATGAAGACACTTCCAGAATTGATATTTGCTGTTTTGCAGATACCACTTCAAAATATTACAGATACACTTATTGGAGGGGTTATCATTGCGGGGCTTCAGAGTGTGCTTTTCTGGGCAGGTATCCATGGTCCAAACATCGTCGGTGGTGTCATGAATCCGATTCTTATGGCAAATTCTCTCGATAATCAAGCGCTTCTTGATGCAGGAAAACAACTTATTGGTAATCCGCAGGCAAAGCTTATCACGATTCAGGTAACAGATATCTTTATCAAAGGCGGTGGCTGTGGTCTTACAATGGGATTCCTTATTGCAGCTTTCATCGCAGCAAAGTCTGCGCAGATGAAGTCGATATCCAAGCTTGCATTTATTCCGGGGCTTTTCAATATTAATGAACCAATTATCTTTGGCCTGCCAATTGTGTTCAATCCATATTTTATTATTCCGTTCATTGGTGTACCAGTCGTTGCGATTATTATTACGTATCTCGCACTTGCCACTGGGTTTATGACACCATTTGCTGCAGTGCAGGTTCCGTGGACGACACCACCAATCGTTGCGGGTTTCCTTGTTGGTGGCTGGCAGGGTGCGATTGTACAGCTTGCTACGATTATTATGTCTGCAATTGTATATTTCCCGTTTATGAAGGTACAGGACAACATTTATTATAAAGAAGAAAAAAGTACTGCTGTCAATAAATAGCAGCAAGAGAAGATGTTCGTATAATAAAATGAATTATCCGAAACTTAGGAACTGAATAAAAACAGTAAACTATAAATATCTTAAAAATTATAAATTAATTAAAGGGGTTGGACTTATATGAAAAAGGCATTGAGCACAATGGTCGCATTCGCTTTGGCAGCAGGAATTTCCGGAACAGCAATGGCAGCGGATTCTGCCGGAAGCTTTTCTGATATACCAAAAGATCACTGGAGCTATGCTGCAGTTGATCAGCTTGTAAAAGATGGTATTATTGAAGGATATGGAGACGGAACCTTTGCTGGTGATCGTGCAATGAGTCGCTATGAAATGGCAGCGATTGTAGCACGTGCTACAGCAAAGCTGCAAGCAGCCAATCCGGCAGATCAGGCACTCATTGAAAAGCTTGAAAACGAATATGGATCGGAACTCAAAAAACTGGATGATAAATACAATGACCTTGATAAACGTGTTGACAATGTAATACTAAGTGGATTTGTTCGGGCAAAGTATGATAATGATGAAACAAATCATGTTGGAAATGATAATAATAAGCATTTCTATATGGACTTAGAAGGTAAAATGAGGGTCGGAAAAGACTGGGATGCACATTTTCAAAGTGAAACACGTAAAGGCTATACATCGAATCAGTCTTGGCGTAATGGTGATAGCAGCTCAAATGATCAGGATGGGACTTTCCAGAGAGTCTGGGTTGAAGGCCATGCCGGTAAGGTTGGCGTAAAAGTTGGTACAGCATGGTGGGGTTATGGCTTCCAGAATGTACCATTTGGTCATGCAGCAGATGGTGCGCAGGTTGACTACAATCTTTCAAAAGATTGGAATGTAAAAGCATTTACACTTCGCCCTCGACAAGGAGATCTTGTATCAATGCCGGCAGGTCAGGATACAAATATCTATGGCGTGAATTTCACGGGTAAACTTGGGAAAAATCTTGAAACAAGTCTTACCTGGGCTGGTAATAAAAACCATAATGATGCTCAGAAGATGAGCAGTATGGGAGCCTTTGAACTTCGCACAAAGCTTGGTGATAATTTCCAGCTTACAGGTACGTATGTAAAGACAAATGCAAACAGCTATAATGCAAGTAAAGAATATAGGCTTGACTATAAAGGAACAGATCTCAAAAAGGCAGGTTCTTTTGGAGCATACTTCCGGTACATTGATTTTGGACGCTATGGTGATATGTCTCATGATGATGAATGGGGTTCTTTGCCAACAGATGCTAAGGGCTGGATACTTGGTGTAAAATATGTTCCATATGCCAACATTGAATGGGAAACATTCTATTCCAGACAGACAAGAAACTATTCCGGAACAGATTCAAGTATGTCTACAGGTGCGAGTAGAAATCTTCTCCGCACACAGGTTGATTTTCATTTCTAATAAATATAAACAGAGACTCACGAATTTATTTGTGAGCCTCTGTTTATTTATAAGCAGGATTCTTCAAAGGTCTGATTTTATATACATTTATATACTTTTATGATATAATTAAAAAAAGATATATGAAAATTAAAGGCGTTTTTATTCTAAAAAAGCAGTTACAAACGTAGCTACTTTTTTTATTTTTCATTAATATGGAAAAATTTAAATAATATTTTCAGTAAATTCAGTAATTTTAACAGAGGAACTTTGTAGAAATTACCTTTAGGAAAGTATCAAGAAATTATATGGACAAAAGGAGATGCATAGATGGAAAAAATTAAGATTGGACTTTTGGGGTTTGGTAAAACGGGTAAAACTGTAGCAAATGAAATTATACAGGATTCTGTCTGCGATTTGTCCTGGGTCGTACGAAGGCAAACTCAGAAGATTGAATATGCGAGTCATTTGCTGGGGCATGAATTTGAGCAAGGAAGGATTTTTTCACGAGAAAATCTTACGGATCAATTTTTTCGGGCACATCCGGTTGATGTTATTGTGGATTTTTCAAAGAGCGAAGCAGTGAGGGAGTACCGCGGAGCCCTTGAGCTGGGAATACCTGTTGTATCAGCGATATCACAGTATGATCCGGAAGATCTGGCGATGCTGAAATCATATGCCGGCAAGGCGGCCGTGTTTTATTCGCCTAATATCACATTGGGGGTTAACATCCTTATGGTGGTTGCACAAATTCTGCAGAAGATAGCACCTCATGCGGATATTGAGATTATTGAGGAGCATTTTCGCGATAAGAAAGAGGTATCAGGAACAGCGAAGAAGCTGGCAGATGTTTTGGGAATGGGGCATGAGAGAATACATTCCATAAGGGTAGGGAAGACGGTGGGTAAGCATAAACTTATTTTTGGACTGCCAAATCAGACGATACGGCTCATCCATGAGAGTGTTAATCAGGCGGCTTTTGGACAAGGTGCCATTTTTGCGGCGAAGTATGTTGTACAGCAGCTTCCCGGAATTTATACGATGGAGCAGCTTATCTCGGAAATGTTTATGAAGAATATTCCGGTGTATTAAGGTGGATGGCTGAACTAATAAAAAAAGCACACCCGAAGGTGTGCTTATCATTCGATGGTGGCGGCGCAGAGATTCGAACTCCGGACACTGCGGGTATGAACCGCATGCTCTAGCCAACTGAGCTACGCCGCCAAAATGGTGGGTAAGGATGGATTCGAACCATCGTAATCCGAAGATGACAGATTTACAGTCTGTTCCCTTTAGCCACTCGGGCACCTACCCATTCTAAAAAAATTCACGTCAACACAAGGTTGAACTGCTTAAGAACAATATTGATTATACGCGATAAAACAGGTGAGTGTCAACTGTTTTTTTTGCGTATATTTTTTGGCTTTGCTGATGTTGGAGCTGCGATAGATACGACGGCTTGTGCTGGCTTTTTTAGCCCGAGCCAGATGAACATGAAGAAAGCTGCCAGAAATACGATCAGACTCGTCATCTGTGCGGATTTGAAAAGGCCAAAAACAAGATTGCTGTAGTCGCCGCGCAGGTATTCAAGAAAAAATCGCGCGATGGAGTAGAGCATCGCATAGAGTGCAAAGGCCTGTCCTTTTGCATGGTTTGTGGTACGAAACATGAGCAGGAGAGCAAAGATGACAATGTCGAGCTGACCTTCCCAGATCTCTGCCGGCCACAAGGGCTGACTGCCATAGGTGTGATAGGCAAGTGTTGTTGTTGGATAGAGAATACCAAAGGAGCTGCCAGTTGGTGCACCGAAGGCATCACCGTTTAAAAGATTGGCACAACGACCGATTGCCTGTCCCAAAATGATTGCCGGAGCCATGATGTCAGCCATTGCCCAGGTATCAATATTGTGGTATTTAGTATAAATGATGCCGACAATGACACCCATGAGGACACCACCTTGTATAGCCATGCCCCCCTGCCAGACATTGAAGAGTTCAGTAAGATGGTTTTGGTAGTAGGCCCAGTCAAAAAAGAATACATCCCAAAGCCGCGCACCGATAATACCTCCGACACCACAATAGATACCCATGTCGACAATGTGGTTGTGCCAGCGGCCGTCCTGCTTTGCGAGAAAATAAGCTACACCTGTCGCGAGGATAATGCTGAGACTTAACACGAGTCCATAGGCGCGGATTGGAAAGTCACCGATAAAAAATAAATATTGATGCAAAACAATTCCTCCCTTTTACAATTCTTATTTATTATACGGCATAAGCATGAAAAGTAGAAGGGTTTAAAATTTATTAGAAAATTATTGAGTTTTGCTGGTGTATGTGATATTATGATGAGTAAATCTATATTGTAGAGATGTTGATGGAGACAGTAGGCAGAAAAGAAAGTCTTAGCGAGCCGATGCGAGTGGGAGATCGGTACGAGTATTTTATGCGGAAGATCACTCTGGAGTTGCAGGCTGAAAGAATTCGAGTAGGCTGTGCCGGTATCCACCGTTAGAAGGATAGCATATGTTGGTATGTGAAATAGGTGGTATAAATGATAGCGAGGCGTTCATCCTGTTTTGGATGGAGGCTTTTATTTTTGCTGTGAGATAGCTTTCGTCCTGTTTTCAGGCCGGAAGCTTTATTTTTTAGGAGGGGTTTTTTTGTATAATAAAGTAGATACAAACCTGAATTTTGTTCAGAGAGAAAAAGAAATTGAAAAGTTTTGGCAGAAAAACAATATTGCACAGAAGACAATCGATCAGCGTGAAGGCAACGAAACCTTCACATTTTATGATGGTCCGCCAACGGCAAACGGTAAGCCGCATATCGGTCATGTGCTTACGCGTGTAATCAAAGATCTTTTGCCGCGCTTTCAGTCCATGAAAGGTAAAAATGTTCTGCGTAAGGCTGGATGGGATACGCACGGTTTGCCAGTTGAACTTGAAGTTGAAAAACAACTTGGTCTTGATGGTAAGGACCAGATTGAAAAATATGGGATGGAACCATTCGTTCGTAAATGTCGTGAATCTGTCTGGAAGTATAAGGGCATGTGGGAAGAGTTTTCCGATGTTGTTGGCTTCTGGGCAGATATGAAGCATCCATATATAACATATGAAAATGACTATATTGAGTCTGAGTGGTGGGCACTTAAAGAAATCTGGGAAAAGGGACTTTTATATAAAGGCTATAAAGTTGTACCTTACTGTCCACGCTGCGGCACGCCTCTTTCGTCGCATGAAGTCGCACAGGGCTATAAGGATATTAAAGAGCGCTCGGCAATGGTCAAGTTTAAGGTCAAAGGTGAAGATGCGTACTTTCTTGCATGGACAACGACACCATGGACGCTTCCATCTAATCTTGCGCTCTGCGTAAATCCGGAAATAAACTATGTTAAAGTCAAAAATGAAGATACTGTCTACTATATGGCGGAAGCTCTTGTCAACACAGTTCTCGAAGGTGACAGCGAAGTTCTTGCAACATTTCCGGGGAAGGAACTTGAATACAGAGAATATGAACCTCTCTATCCATATGCGGTTGGTAAGCTCGATAAGAAAGCCTTCTTTGTTACGTGCGACGGATATGTTACGACAAGTGATGGTACAGGCATCGTCCATATGGTTCCGGCTTTCGGTGAAGATGATGCCCGTGTTTGCAAGAAGTATGATCTTCCATTTGTCCAGTACGTTGACAGCAAGGGACAGCTGTCAAAGGATACGGACTGGGAAGGGATTTTCGTTAAAGATGCAGACCCGCTTATTTTGAAGGATCTTAAGATAAAGGGTCTGCTCTTCAAGGCACCTGTATTTGAACATAGTTATCCCCATTGCTGGCGCTGTGATACACCACTTATTTACTATGCACGTGAATCGTGGTTTATTAAGATGACGGATGTTCGTGATGATCTCATCAGAAATAATGATACAGTCAATTGGATTCCGGAAAGNATAGGCAAGGGGCGTTTTGGTGACTGGATTGAGCATGTACAGGACTGGGGTATCAGCCGCAACCGCTACTGGGGAACACCGCTTAACATTTGGGAATGCGAATGTGGACATCAACACTCCATTGGCTCGATTGAAGAACTAAAATCAATGTCAGATAACTGTCCGGATGATATTGAACTGCATCGTCCGTTTATCGATAAAGTAACGATCAAATGTCCGAAGTGCGGTAAGGAAATGTGTCGTGTACCGGAAGTTATCGATTGTTGGTTTGATTCTGGTGCTATGCCGTTTGCGCAGTGGCACTATCCGTTTGAAAATAAGGATATCTTTGCCAAACGCTTCCCAGCAGATTTTATTTCCGAAGCGGTCGATCAAACGCGCGGCTGGTTTTACTCGCTTATTGCGATTTCAACATTGCTCTTTAATAAAGCACCTTATAAGAACGTTATTGTCCTTGGACATGTACAGGATGAAAATGGTCGCAAAATGAGTAAATCTAAGGGAAATGCCGTAGATCCAATGGATGCGCTCGGTAAGCATGGTGCAGATGCAATTCGTTGGTATTTTTATGAAAACAGTGCGCCGTGGCTGCCAAACCGTTTCCATGATGGTGCCGTACAGGAAGGGCAGCGTAAGTTCATGGGTACACTTTGGAACACCTATGCGTTTTTCATTTTATATGCAAATATCGATACGTTTGATGCAACGAAATATACACTTGACTATAGTAAGCTCTCGGTTATGGATAAATGGGTACTTTCGCGCCTTAATACACTTGTAAAAACGGTCGATGACGATCTTTCGAACTATAAGGTAACTGAAGCGGCGAAGGCTCTACAGAAATTTGTCGATGAGCTCAGCAACTGGTATGTAAGAAGAAGCCGTGAACGATTCTGGTCGAAGGAACTTACACAGGATAAAATCAATGCCTATATGACACTCTATACAGCACTTGTTACGACGGTAAAAACAGCTGCGCCGATGATTCCTTTTATGACAGAGGCCATCTATCAGAATCTCGTCCGCAGTATTGACAAGACAGCCCCGGAAAGCGTTCATCTTTGCGATTTTCCGGCAGTTCATGAAGATTATATCGACAGTACCCTGGAAATGAATATGGAACTTGTACTCGAGATCGTTGTTCTTGGTCGTGCGGCTCGTAATACAGCCAACATTAAGAACCGTCAGCCAATCGGCAATATGTATGTAAAAGCAGAGGGAACCTTTGATGATTTCTTCAAGGAAATCGTTGAAAGTGAACTTAATGTGAAGAACGTAACCTTCAAGGATGATATGGAAGAATATCTTAGCTATAGTTTTAAACCACAATTTAAGGTGCTTGGACCGAAGGTTGGTCGTCAGATTGGCGAGATCAAAGAAGCTCTTGGAACGGTTAATGGTCATACAGCCAAGGAAGAGCTTGACAAGACAGGAAAGCTTACACTTACACTTAAGACGGGTGAGTTTACGCTTGTGTCGGAAGATGTTGAAGTTACAATGGCACAAACGGAAGGTTTCATGGCACAACGCTATAATGGCGTGACCGTTGCTCTCGAAACGACGCTCAGCGAAGAGCTTGTCGAAGAAGGTTTTGTCAGGGAAATTATTAGTAAACTGCAGACCATGCGGAAAGAAAACGATTTTGAGGTTATGGATCATATTACGGTCTATGCGACTGGCAATGATAAGATCAAAGCACTTATGCAGAAAAATGAAGCAACCATCAAAGACATCGTCCTTGGTGATGCAATCGAATATGGCAAGATTGATGGTTTCACGAAAGAGTGGAACATAAATGGTGAAGCAATTACACTTGGTGTAAAATAAGATGGAATTATAAGAAAGAGGCAGTACAAGGATAATCTGTTCTTGTACTGTCTCTTCTTTTGCTGCTATAATAAGCAGTAAGCTTCCTGAAATATTGACTTTTCCTTGTTGCATAGGCTATAATTAAAAATAATCATATTTATTTAGTAGGATTGTAACTTTGTACAATATAGCATAAATCTTTTGAAGCAGAGTAGTAGATACTTTCTTTTTGCCTACAGAAAACCGACGGTTGATGAGAGTCGGTGCGATGGGGGTATTGAACTCACTGTGGAGGAGCGGCAGGTGCCGACGTTGATTGCGTTAAGATTTAGAGAGGACGGCAATGCCGTTAATCAGGGTGGTACCGCGATGAATTCGTCCCTGGCTGTTATGCAGCCGGGGACGGTTTTTAGTTTAAAGAAAAATTTAGGGGGAGTTTTTAATGGAAAGATATTCGCCGCAGAATATTGAGAAGAAGTGGCAGGCTAAATGGCAGGAAGAACATGCATATCAGACAGAAATGGATGCGAGCAAGCCGGAATACTATGTGCTGGAAATGTTCCCTTATCCATCGGGAAATTTACATATGGGTCATGTACGAAATTATTCTATTGGAGATGTGCTCGCCCGCTATAAAACAATGGAAGGCTTTAATGTGCTTCATCCGATGGGCTTTGATGCGTTTGGTATGCCAGCAGAAAATGCAGCAATCAAGCATGGTGTGAAGCCGTCGGACTGGACCTATTCCAATATCGAAAATATGAAGCGGCAGCAGCGTGAAATGGGGCTGTCCTATGACTGGAACCGCGAAGTCGAAACATGCCGTCCTGATTATTATCGCTGGACACAGTGGCTTTTTGAACTTTTCTATAAAAAGGGTCTTGCATATAAGAAAAAAGCTTCTGTAAACTGGTGCAATACATGTAATACGGTCCTTGCGAATGAACAAGTTATTGATGGTAAATGCTGGCGCTGTGATGATGATGTCGTCAAAAAGGATTTGTCACAGTGGTTTCTCAAGATCACGGATTATGCTGATGTGCTTCTTGAAGACCTCAAGGAGCTAAAAGGATGGCCGGAAAGAGTTAAGACAATGCAGGAGAACTGGATTGGCCGTAGCGAGGGAGCGGAATTTAGTTTTGCTGTGCCGGATTTTAACGAAAAAATTCCGGTTTATACGACTTGTCCGCATACAGTCTTTGGTGTAACCTACGTTGTGCTTGCTGTAGAGCATCCGCTTGTAGATAAGCTTATTAAGGGACGCGAAAATGAGGCGGAAATCCGTGTGTTCATGGATGAGGTCCGTAATCTGAGTGAAATTGAACGGACATCGAGTGAATCCGAAAAGAAGGGCATGTTTACAGGTGCTTATGCAGTGAATCCATTCAATGGCAAGCGTGTGCCAATCTGGATTACAAATTATGTCCTTTATGAATATGGTACAGGCGCTGTCATGGGGGTCCCAACACATGATGAACGTGACTGGATGTTTGCGGATAAATATAATTTACCGAAGGTTCTTGTTGTGAATAATATAGAAGGACCTTAACGCTTGACACGATGGAGGGGGCTTATGTCGATCCTGGTGTACTTGTTAATTCTGGCGAGTTCAGCGGTATGGATTCGGAAAAAGCGAAACCGGCTATCATTAAATGGATTGAAGAACATAAGGTTGGAACGAAGCGTGTAAATTATCGTCTGCGTGACTGGCTGATCTCACGTCAGCGTTATTGGGGCGCACCAATTCCGGTTATATATTGTCCACACTGCGGGGAGGTTCTTGTCCCGGAAAAAGATCTACCAGTTAAATTACCAGAAAATGTAAAGTTTGAAGCAGGTGCTGTATCACCACTGGCACAGGTGGAAGACTTTGTTAATTGCAAATGTCCGAAGTGCGGTGGCCCGGCAAAGCGTGAAACCGATACGATGGATACGTTTATCTGTTCATCATGGTATTATCTGCGCTATACAGATCCACATAATATGGAAGCACCATTCGCAAAGGATAAAGTTAATTATTGGGCCCCCGTCGATCAGTACATCGGTGGTATAGAGCATGCAATTCTTCATTTGCTTTATTCACGTTTCTTTACAAAGGTACTGAAAGATGCAGGTCTTGTCAACTTCAATGAACCATTTACGAATCTTCTGACACAAGGGATGGTTATCAAGGATGGCTCGAAGATGAGCAAATCGAAAGGTAATGTTATTTCACCAGAAGAAATCATCGGTAAGTACGGTGCCGACACGGCTCGTCTCTTTATTCTTTTTGCTGCACCACCGGAACGCGATCTCGAATGGAGTGAGCAGGGTGTTGAAGGCGCATATCGTTTCCTTAATCGTGTATGGCGTATTGTTGGGCACTTCGAAGAAACCATCAAGGCTGGTTCTGATATGTATGATGTGGGTAAGCTGACAAAAGAGGAAAAAGAACTTCGCCGTATTTTGCATGTGACAATTCGTAAGGTAACGGAAGATATCCGAGATCGTTTTAACTTCAATACGGCGATCAGTTCGATCATGGAGCTGGTCAATGCGTTTTATCCCTTCCAGGATGATATAAATGTCAACAGCAGCCTTGTTCGTGAAGTATCGCTCGATCTTATCAAGTTGCTGGCACCTTTTGCGCCACATATGACAGAAGAGCTATGGACATATATTGCTGGTGATGGCAGTGTACATAAGAGTTCTTGGCCAAAGTGCGATGAAAAGGCTCTGATCATGAATGAAGTTGAAATTGTTCTCCAGATAAATGGAAAAGTTCGTGATAAGATTGTTATTGGGGCGAATCTCAGTCGTGAGGAAATGCAGGAAATTGCTCTTGGACAAGAGCGTGTACAGGATTACATTGCTGGCAAAACCGTTGTCAAAGTTATTTGTGTGCCGAAGAAGCTTGTGAATATTGTTGTAAAATAGAAATAAGATAGATACGTTGTTTGATTCCATAGGACCCAGGCACGTATCTTGTTTTTTATTTGTGTGATTTATGTAAGCAGGCAGGATAATAATAGAAAACGTCAAATTCTTAACATAGAGAGCTGGCTTTATAAAACGAATTTTTGTGAGGCTGGAAGAGGGGTGTTGAAATGAACGAGGGATTGAAAGAATATGCAATAGAGGAACTACGTGCAGGGATGATCGTAGGTCGTTCGGTTTATGACGACAACGACAATGAACTTATTGCCGAAGGAACTGTATTAACAAATAATATAATAGTGTCTCTTTTAGACCGACCCATTTTTTGTATCAATATAAAAACAAATGATCCGGTAAAAAAAGAAGTGCCGCAACAAAAAAATGTAGCGGCGATTTATGATGGACATGTTTTGGATACACGTTATGTGGTGAAATATCAAAATTCATTTAATGCCCTTCATCAGATTTTTATAACGGCACGACGGACTTCTGAGCTTAATGTTGAAGGTATATTGCGTATTGTAGAGAATGATTTTTTTATCGAAATGATTGATGGGTTGAAGGCTATTACGCAGATCCATAATATGGTTCGTGAGGGTGACTATTTAATCCATCACAGTATTCATGTAGCTATACTTGCAGGCCTTATGGGACACTGGCTTCATATGCCAGATGCCCGACTGCGGCGTCTTGTTATTGCGGGAATGCTGCATGATATAGGGAAGACACGTGTTGCGGAAAATATTCTTGATAAACCGGGCAAGCTGTCTACCTCAGAGTTTAGGATTGTATCCGGACATGTTGATTTTGGTTACAAAATGTTGTGTCATAGCAGTCTCAAGGATGAAACAGAGCTTCTCAGTGCGGTGAAACAGCATCACGAGCGTATGGATGGNTCTGGATATGCTGAAGGNCTTAAGGGAAAAGATATCAGTGAATTTGCTCGTATTATAGCGATTCTTGATATTTATGATGCGATGGCAGCAAATCGGGTTTATGCAAAAAAGAAATCACCNTTTGATGTGTTTAGTGTTCTTGCNGATGATATCATGGCAGGAAAACTTGATGCNGAGTATGGTGTGCTGTTTATTCAAAAAATTTGTCATTCTTTAAATGGCAACTGGGTTGCGCTTAGTAACGGAAAAAGGGGTAAGATTGTTTATCTTGATGAGAGTCGTATGCAGTCTTTGCCGATTGTACAGACACGTCAGGGTGAGTTCATTGATCTGAATAAAGCATCTGATGTGAAAATAGTAGCTTTGCTCACTGAAGATGAAGTCAATTAGTTTATGTTAAGAAGTACCGTGATGTCGTTTCGCGGTACTTCTTCTTTTTTTTTGAAGGAATTTCAGAATATTTTGGCGAATATTGTTCGGAGAAAAAGAAAAAGGACGTGACGAGGATGCCGATGTATAAGCGTTCGATGCTTATTCTTTTGCTTTTAGCAAGTGTAGTTATCGGAGGAACTTTGTATGGCTATCATGAAAAGGATCTGCCG
>WSSedB1CaDRAFT_10000123_pt1 | contig 38058 bp, 50 predicted proteins | sample WetSurSB1Cattail_FD_9460 | JGI IMG/M metagenome (IMG submission 9460)
AACCTCCGCCCCATCCCCAGCCGTTATAACCCATGCCGAGCGCGGTCTGATCTGTGTAGATAGTCGCCGTTCGATCATTGGTGTACTGAACAATGGTTCTTCTTTGTATTAAATTTTCTTGTTTCTTAAACTCGGGCATGATCAGCTGAACACTATCCATGTCCATACGATCTTCAAATACTTTCTTTGCTGCTCCATAAGCAAAATATTGCCACCATTCTTCCAACTGCGGACTTTGGCTAGATGAAAGTAATTGAGTTGGCCTCTGGTACACTTCCATCTGAACGCGATAAGGCTGGTCTGGAACCGGACGCAGGATAAACTTTCCATCATAAAAACACATAGCCACAGGACGGGTTGGCGCCTGGAATACCACCTGGCTATTTATGAGGACCCCTACTGCAGGAGCCGTAGGGAATGTCACCGTAAATGCGCCGGTAACATAGTTTATGTAGTTAATAGGATCTTGTATGGTGGTCGAAGTGGGAGCCCCGCCAGGAACATACAAGTTTCCAATGAGAGGACTGATCGGATAATCGATCATAGCCAATCCGTTACCCGCAGTATCTACCGAACTAAATAACACTTCGTTGCGAAGTATACAGGTCAGCTGAGTGCTATTAGGCGGTACCACTGTCTGACTAGTATTAACTACCCCGCTAAATTGGGTGTTAATACCATTACCTATGCCAGGAATGCTCGAAATACTGTTGATCTTAGGATATATATTAAAGAACTCTTGACGGGATTGCGTATAAAAAGACTGGAATCCTGCTATATAAATAGGCGGATGAACCGTAAGATACTGCTGTACAAATTGATACAGTGGACTCGTAGGATCCGTCGAAGATTCGTAAACATCAACAAATGGCTCTGTATAAAAGGTAAATGTTGTTCTTAGATTAAATAATCGTAAGTGTTCCGGTACGTCGTATGCGATGAACGTATTAATATACTGATCCAACTGATCAGTAGTGAGTTGCGCTTCAGACGGACTACGAGTTAATCGACGAACTTTCTGCTCTATCGTAGCCAGTGTATTGGTTGCCGGAACTGCCATAGGTTGCCCTCAGTATGGTAATACGTTATTGGTGGCCGCCTTAAGCGTGTCATTATCCTCGCCGATAGGTATCACCTGGGCATTATTATAGTCTAAGGGGAACGATGAAGGTAAAATAAAAACATCAAAAAATGTTGTATCAATGTCCACCGAAAAAGTCGTATTAGTTAAAACAATAATACTTCCCGTTAATTGATTTGCCTGTGTCATACCAAAACCCAGAGGGACCATTAATCGCACAATAGTCCCATCCAGGTATTGGTGATTTATGGTTGTTGTCACTACCGCCGGAAATCCGTTAGTGATATTGGATATAATACGCATTGCCGGTTGATATACCGGAAACGGATAGGAATAACTCGGCGTGTAGGGACACATAACAAACCTATAGATGTTGAACGTTTATTATAGACTTACCCGGTTGTGGCAAATCTGCAATATCTATAAATTCTAGACTCTGAAATCCCGTACGATGAACCTTCTCATTAACGCGCATTGAAGGTTTGCCGTGCTCATCCGTCATGTATCCATGTATAGGATAATTACAGTTACCGTTCAAATGCTTGGCAACACCCAAAGGCAACGAATATTGATGGCCATCTAATAGATCATAACGCTCTACCGGATCACCTTTATATTTATGAAATACAAATGACATGCATCCGCCGGGTACTTCGTAATAGTGGAATATTCCGCGAACAATTTCACGGTCCTGGGCTCTTTGGTACTCCAGACCCTTAGGTTTTACAGATTTCTCTTTAACAGGAGCAGTATCTTTTATATCCATTTCCATATTAATCCTTTTTAAAAGGGTGGACCCCCTAGAAAGATCCACCCGGTCATACCTGTTATAGTCCGCCGTACGTCGATTTACCAGCTACCCAATACATAGTATCGGGAGCGCTAATCACACCAGTATTGCTTGTTGAACCACTACCGGCAGGGCCGAGAATAGGTGTACCAAGAGCAGTACCATTACCACCAGATCCAAGGATCATTCCAAGATATCCAACGTTAATGGTAGAATCCGCAAGGATACCGCTATTAGCATTGAAGATTGGATTACCCAAAGCATCCAGAGGGACTTGGGCAGTGTTAGAAGCTAATGCCGTAGCAGTATCTTCGCCCACTGGGGTCATTTCTGGGAATGAACTTGGTTGCTGAGCAATCGTTGGGAATGTAAACGCTGTATAACCAGTCGTATCAATATTGATAGTGAAGTTATACGCATCTACCACCGTAACAACTGTAGCCGTCACGTAGTTATTCTGAGCGGTAGGATTCAGCTGAATCATTCCTGATACCGTCGGAATGTTAAAGCGAATCGCCTGACCAGGAGTCATCCCATGAGATACTGAAGTGCTAACATTTGCGTTAACTGCTTGAGTAATATTGGTAATGAAACGACGACGTGGATAATACAGAGGATCAACATTGATAATGCGGTAGAAACCAGCACCACCAATAGCACCAGGAGCTGTAGCTAAAGCGTTGGTAGCAGTTAATAACGTAAAGGCTGATCCAGCAGTAACTGCACCCACTACCATGTCAACACCGTCAACATCCGTCTGAGCGGTATTACTCATACGGACAACAGATCCAACAGACAATCCGGTTGTGCTACCTGTGGATACCACAGGCCGTGTCGCATTGGTAGATGCTGTAGTTGCAACTGCAGCGCTTACTAATGGGTATGACCCTGCAGATTGACCAGATGGGTCGTAAATGGTGAATCCGCCCGAGACAAGCGTGTCAGACGAAAGAACAGCAGTTGTAGCACCTTTATAAATAACAGTACCTGTTCCAGCCGCCATACCTCTTTGCCAAAAGAACTCAATACCTATAGAACCATTCGCAGTTCCTTGGAAGTTGGCCGTAGTGACACCAACTGCTCCATAACGCGAATAGTTACGTACGATCATCCAATCAGCATTAGAAGGGATCTGAACAGTGTAGGGGACGGCATAGGTAGTTACTGCGCCTAAGCCGCTTGCAGCAATAGGAGTAGAAACAAAAGTTCCTTGCCCTAATATAGTTCCATCCATGGTTTACTCCTTAAGCTTGTGTAGCGCGTAAGTTTATAACCCACAAGTCGTTAGTGATCCGAGGGACCTCTGCGAACTTATAGCCGACGGAAGCATTGAGAGCCAATGGACCATCATAAATAGGCGGACGGTAAATGAACGATGCAGAATATCCATCTTGCTCGATACAGGCATAGGCCTCCATCCCCACACAGAAGATATTAAACACCGTATTGCCCAAGTTTGAGGCATTAGCAATTTGTGATCCGATCGAAGAGATCAAGAACCTCAAGTTACCAATAGCGCCCCACTCAGAGCGTAAAGCATTCATAGGCGCAGGATATTGGTTCTTCTGAATGAAACCATTAACCGCATCCAGGTTGCCCGTCAGCTGAGTAGAACATAATGCGAAGTACGCATCACGAACCGGAGCTGTACCGAATTTATCTTCACCTTCAATGTTGTCCATGATGGTATACGCATTGTTGTTAAGCAATGAACGAACCACTTGATCAACGTCTGAGCGAGTTATTTCGGTCGGATTGTCTCCATTTACGCCACCCGTACAGTTAATAAATGATGCTGTTGATGCCAACATATCACGCGTTAACTGATCTTCTGTTTGACGGAGCGAAACCCCTAGCCTCGCTGCGCATTCATTGAGAACAGGGTCTTGGTTTTGCAATGTCACCTGTTCATTTAGCACAACATATGTCCCGTAAAACGAGATCTTCGCGTCGATGTCCACAGCGGTTAGATTTTGCGGAGGGGGAGTCACGCCAGAGTTGCCTAATGGCACCATCGCCGTGTTTAAAGGGTTATACCTACGCATACGAAGAGTCGTACCACCATTACGGGGCATATTCTTCTTCATCGCAGGAATTTTATGGATCATATTCGGCACAGGTACCGAAAGAAGCTTATAGCTAAAACTTTGCTGCACTGGTGCAGGTAAAGTGCTAGTTGTCGTTATAGACATAGCTTTTCCTCAATATTGGATATTAAGTATTACTATGCTGACGAGGCATACGTGCGTCACCCGATGGGCGAGACCGGAATTCAGCCGTGGGAGGACGACATCCCAATTCAGTCCGAGTTGAATTTGAGTGAACGACGCTCAGATTCGGTTCAATAAGTGTTATACATCAAGTGGTTGATAATGTAAAAGTTGTATAAACTACATGCCTATTACTAAAAACCGCCGGGATACATCAGTCCCGACGGTCTAACCACTAATCCCTCTGTTACTTATAGGAGCATTTGTGTCTTCACCTACAGAGGGATGCTTATTTTACACCAAAATCTATCCAAAAAAAGGGCTACAATAGGTACCAACTTATTGTAGCCCCCAAGGAGAGTAGTAATGAAGCGCTTGCGTCCACACTCGGGATAATTTAGTAGCCCTTACGAGCCGTGTTCATCTCTTTAATGAGCTGTGCTTGCAACTCAGCTGTTAACCCATTGGCAAAAGCATTAGCCTGAGACAGGGGAGTGTTTCCTTGCTGAGGAGATATACTGGTAACCGTTCTTGGCTTTACAGCATTCTTGAGCGCTTGCTGTCGCTCTCTTTCAGACTCATCAGGAACACCGATCTTTAATTTCTTCATGATAGTATAGGCCGAGGCGGCTTTGTTGTACATGTCATTACTGGAGTATATCGTCTGATATATTTCAGGGTGCTCATCTTGTAGCTGCTGTAAGGAATCCTGTGTAACAACGCGATCAAAGTCAGGAAATTGAGATTTGAGTCTCAGTTCGATATTAGACATTTCAAGCTTTGATTCAAGCTGACGAATCTTCTGGTTTACCTTATTAAGATGCTTACCTTCTGCTATATCGTCGGACCTTAAATCATATTCTGATTCATCTTCTTGAGGCTTTGCTGATCTTTGCTGACTTTCCCTAATAAGTCTTTCATTCTCGGCTTTTAAGCGACGCGCTTCTTCGCGTATGGCACGTATATTACGATCATTGTCATACTTACGGGTTTCTTGCGCTATAGATTGATCTACTGGTTGCTCTTCTTGCGCGACAGATGATTCCTGCTCTTGGGCAACTTCTTGAACTGGTTCTGGTTGCTGTGGTTCTTCAGGGGGAAGGGGCGGCATGGCTATTTGTGGGGCGATTCCCTTGTCTTGATTCAATTGCCAGTCACTCATACATTTATCCTTCGACGATCAGAGGAGTTTCTTTAGATTCACTGTTAAGCTTCTTACTCAGATGATAGAGCGTTTCATCCGCAAAATCTAACACATACTGTAATAATTGCTTTTCGGATTCATGAACTCGGGGAGCGTTGGCGCGCAGATGTATACACGCGTCTTTGGAAGGGATAACCCACAAGAGAGTGATTTCTTCACCCTCGCTATCAAATTTATATACCGCTTGGTCATATTCAGGAGTAGGGCAGCTATACCTTGCGGTGAAATAGTTCCTAAAGACATTAGGCATTAGTCTTTCGTTCTTAGTAATGACGATAACATAGAAATCTCCCATGGTTGTTTCACGAAATGACTCAACACACTCAAGAAGATTTCTAAGGTAATCCTGCGTCATTTCCCTTTGGAGCTCAATTGGATCTTGAGACTCAACGGGCTTTTGCGATAATTCTAAAGATACTTCACCAACCGTCTTATGCACAATCAATCTCCTTTAGTGTGGTGGTACTATATCACGATAATTTTATTGTGCTAATTATTAATCTTGATTAATATACCGGCTGATTCATGCATGGGATGGCTCATGTGCTCGTATCATCCCCTCCTTATCAACCGGGAGGGGTTTTTATTTACGTTTCTTAGGAATCTTCGCTCCCGATTTTCTGGCCTCAGAAAGACCTATTGCAATAGCCTGTTTAGGATTAGTTACTTTAGGACCCTTTTTAGATCCACTGTGTAATTTACCTGCCTTAAACTCCTCCATGACTTTCTTCACCTTCTTTTGCGCAGGCTTAGACTCATGGGCTTTTGCATACTCTTTATCAGCTTTTTTGTATTCTTTTTTAGCTTTTTTAAGCATCTTTTTTTTCACTTTTATCCTTTATTGGCATGATTCACAAGGATTGGGAACATTTCCTGATCCGAGCGGCAGACATGGCGTAGTAAAGGGAACACATGGGATAGTAACGGCAGGACACATCGGACATGGATTTTGATCTCCACCGCCACACAATCCTGATAGCAGGATTATTTTGAACAGTGAGTTACCATCTTCAATACCCGCGCCGCCGATATCAACTGTTCCCGTCACTGGAGTTCCATTGCCACCCAATACGTCATACTTCATAGTTACCTGATCCCCCTGTTGAAGAGTTATCAAGCTATCAAGAATAACTTTTTGTGTGTTAAAGAATGACAAGAATGGAGAATACATTTCCCGAACCAACATACCATTTACATAGATCTGGGGATTGGCTACCGGAATTCCCAAGATAGGGCCACTGGAAGACACCAGATTTGTTACATTGACCTTAAAGGTAATATCGTAGTATCCAGCGACCGGAGCTGTATAGGTTGTATTAGGAACGAGAGTCACATTCCCATTAGGATCATCCACAATGTTGGTAAAATTGAGGAAGTTTCCCAAAGTATACACCGCATTAACACTGTAATTAACCGTTGCTCGTTGCTTAATGCAGGGCATAAAGTTTCCGATGGTCAAATTACTGATACACGCCGTACCGATATTGGCATTCGTCGCACACAAAGAGTTGGTATACGAATTAGTAGACCAAACCTGAGAGGCCTTCACCGATCCAGGAACGCAGAGATTATTAAGAGTCGCATCTTCAGCAGACAATTTCTTAATCTCACCAGCCTGGCTACAGACATCGTTAGTTATGATTTGCTTTATTTTGCCACAGCCTGCAAATATGCAATCCGAGCACAATCTATCGAGATCGAGTTCGCTTCTGCAGCAACCACAATCACTACTTTTATTCAAAACGTTATTACACATGACAAACTCCAATGTAATAATACTCAAGAGATAAGTCTGTTACGGTCGGAACACTCAATCCCTTGCAAATCATACTAAAACCGTCTTTGCGGTCCCTTCTCAAGCATCGCTACCTAATCCTCCTCTGACTTTGGTTATACATAGCCAGTCTTTCAGGGTATCTATTTGCGTCAAACTGACGATTTATGACCCTTGGCGAAAGATTGGCCACTTTTGTATGATCCTCAAAGATCATATTCGAATCTGCAAGCTCCTGCCGTCGACGTGGGTCAACATTAGGCGCTCCAATCCAATATAGTGTTTCATCCATAGCACATTCCAGAAGAGCGCTCGTAACAGGGCGCTCTTTTTTTATCTAACCCGTATTGTCTCATCAAAGAGAAGCTTTTTATTTACCTTACGCATCGGCTTAGGCTGCTTATAATCAAAGTTCGCCGGGCGACCAATGATCTTAAAAGCAATCTTTGTAGCCTTCGTGTTAGGTCTTGGCATTGCGGGCATATTAATACCTATTAATATTTATGTGGCTTCAAATGACGCTTCATTTGGGAATAATCAGCACTTTTCTGCTCATTAATTCCGCGTATCGTGTCATCAAGTTTTTCTGGCTCATAGCCTCCGCCATCTGGCCATGACTTCATCATGACTTCTTGCGGCATGTTGGCTATAGCTGAATGATCTTCATGGATCATGCCACCATCTTGCATTTCTTGTCGTCGACGACCTGCGTGGCCTTCATAGTGACCTTCGTGATAACGTTTCGCCATATCGGCTCCTTTATCCCGCCATAGCTTTTTACGCGTAGGCGGATTGGTAGTAACTGCCCATAAAGAGCAAGGTTGTTCCTCTAACTACCTACCGCTGTAGGTACTGCTGATACCTTACCATCAAGGAACCATTTTCAAGAAAATATTTTTATGCCAAGAGGATTCGAACTAACCAAGAAAGTTCTCTATCTTACCCATGAACGGCTCAGAATCGTGGTTAATAAATGTTTCGAAGTTAATCGATTTGTCCTCAAGCACAGTGATTCTTTTGAATATCCAGAGTATTGGTCTGATATTGTGCGTGCAAAATATGACACCCTTGGACTTCCTAACTACCGCATACATATTTTTATCAGATATATCCTCAAGAGATACCTCCCTGAAAAAGAATCCTATCTCAGACATGATAGTTAATTCTGCAATATTAAGGGAATGCTTGGAGCATCGGTAATATATATACTTACCTTTTCTCTTATATCCACTCAAAATACCATTACAGGAACCGCATCTCAGCATTGAAGCGAAAATAAAGTCAGCTGGAATGTCTTTTTTGCGCGATCTCGCCCTAGAAGCTAATATCTCCTGAACTCGATAGAACAATTCTTCATCAATAATATTGCCGTAGTAATGTGGATACTCCGCACCCTCAAACTCCATAATTCCGATATAGAACTTACATCTCAATATCTTGTCATATCGAGATCTCAGATGTATGTCATATTCATGAGACAATTCTGACAACTCTTTCTTTCCAAGACCTCCCCGACTGTATAAATAAAATAACTTCCTGACCAGCTCTGACTTTTTAACACATACCCTTATGGATCTTAGATGCACTAATCTTTTTCTCGACCCCAGAGTCTTGTCTTCAGTTATTCTATGCTCCATCTCGCCAGGTCCAGCAACATACCCTAATGGTGGATCAAAGGGCCAAATCGTTCTCTCCAAGGAGCTTTTAAAGCTTTCTATCATCTTGTTCATAGACACCTCGAACTATAATAACTAAACTGGATATAGTTTATATTATGAAAGAGGCCATCTCGAGAATGATACAAATACATTCAGCAGTATGTAGAGGGCTATCTCCCGTAATAGTTCATATTGAGAGCTATATACGTCCCGCCAAGACCGAGGGAGTCAATATATATGGACTTGCATCTCTTGGCATGAAAGAGGGCAAAATCCGCATAACTTCTTCCCTTAGAGATCTAGGTTTTCCAATAAAGGGAGAGGGGGTAATTAATCTATACCCAGCCAACATAAAAAAGGATGGCTCTTCACTTGAGTTGGCGATAGCCTTATCCCTTTCACAATATACCTTCACCGACTTTGATAATTCCATGCTAGTGTCGAGCATTTTCATCGGAGAATTGTCGCTTTCGGGAGAAGTTAGACCATGCGGCATGGAAGAAATTGTCATTCTGGGTCACATTGAAGATAAATTCGATACAGTCTTTATATCCAACCTATCTTCTATCAATACCTCAAGAACCAAGTTGCGCGTAGTCAAGGTGAGCAGCCTCAGTGAGGTAATCTTGATACTCAGAAATCAGTTACCCATAAAAGCATTACCCGTTGAGAAATTCATCAACTCAATTAGTTACACATCAACAAAATCAACCGATTATAAAGACTATTCTGACGTCAAAGGATGCGAAGATGTTAAAAGGGCTATGCAGGTCATCGCAGCGGGCAGACACCACAGCATATTAATGGGTCCTAGGGGCTGCGGAAAGACCATGCTCATTCATCGATTGCCCACTATTTTGCCACCCATGGAAGAAGAGGAAATATACGATTGCATGCGAATCTCTGCTGCTTCGGGAAGTAAATATATTTTCAACTTCAAAAGACCGTTCCGAGAAATACACCCAACCATATCTCCCATCGCATTAGTAGGTGGCGGATCTGAGATATGTCCTGGTGAAATATCGCTGAGCCATCATGGAGTTCTATTTCTTGATGAGTTAACTGAATTCAAGAGATCAACCATAGATACGCTGAGACAGCCACTTGAATCCCGATCCATAACAATCAGCCGAACCATGGAATCGGTCACCTATCCCGCCGATTTCTTATTCATAGCCGCATTCAATCCATGTCCTTGTGGATTAGTCGGGACATCTAAAAGCAAATGTACGTGTTCCCCTTACGTTATAAACAACTACATATCGAGAATATCATCAGCCATCCTTGATCGTATAGATATACAGATAAGCATGAGTTCCTCAACAAGTGATTTAAGTAGAGCATCTAAGTCTTCTGAGGAGATGCGTCGAGAAATAGAACATACATGGGAAATACAAAGAAAGCGCGGAGTCTTAAACTCTCATCTTGAAGGGACGCAGTTAGATATGTACTGCCATCTTGATGAAGAATGTAGCGCTGCCATAGATTTTATTAAAAACGATAGCTCCATCAGCAATCGTGGCATCACCAAGGTGATACGGATAGCAAGGACTATCGCCGACATAGAAAAGAGCGAACACATACAGTTGGCCCATATCAAAGAAGCGCTTTCTTATCGAACACTTGATAAGGTCCTCCGATTACTATCTATGTATACCTAATCAGTCATGTTTATCAGCGCTGATAAACATTATCGGTACTATGCAACCTGCTGCAGAGGCTTAAATAATTCAGGATTGAGATGCAAGTTATCATAAATGATAAAGGATTGGGGCTGGAAAGTTGACGCTTTCCAGCCCCGCAAAGCTTGGGATTACCAAACTATTACTGGTAACTCCATTATATCTCTACGCAGTAAGTTGCATAGGACTTTCTTGTTGCGCATTAGCCAATTGCTTGTTTTCTACCATATGAGACAGTGCTATTAATTTCTCGAGTTGTTCAATATCTACGTGTTCTATTTCTTTAAGCGCTTTCACCAAGTTTAACAGACCAGTCTCATGATCACGCTCAGCCTGTGCGCGACGTTCGACCGCCAGAGCACGATTCTCTTCAACACGACTAACACGCTCAAGACCAAGACCTTTATCAGCCACTGCGCGAGCCCCTGCAAGGTCAATACGCGATTTAAGCTCTGCCATTTCAAGTTGTTGTTGTTGCTGCAACGCTTGTTGTTGCTGTTGCTGGGCCTGCATGATGCGATCAGTGAGCTCTTTTTTATGCTGTACTGTGCAAGCATCGAGCAAGATATCATCAGGGACAGGAACGCCAACCTCACGTAGCTGGAGTAGCTGGGCAAATTGCATCTGACGTTGCGTAGATGTATTAAGACCCTCTTCGACAACCGCATCATACCGACCAAAGTTTTTATTATAGAATTGCTCAGACGGCTCTTCTCCTAATATTCTCTTAATCTTTCCTGGGGTGAAGTTAGTCTGTATGAGATCGATCATGATCTTGCCCAAAAGCTTCTGAGAATGGTCTAGCTGATCGAATAATATCTGTAGAGTGGTAAGTCCCGCACCCTGGCGAAGCATCGATAGTATGCCCGCCTTGTCATCAAGGGCAGATCCGAGAAGCTCTTCATTAACACCCGATATAGACGGTATCTCTTTTCCGAGATTCTCCGAAAGCTGAATCATCGACGGAGGTATTGCTGGCGCAAGAATCTGCTCAACGTCAGTCATCTGTGCTTCATCTTTGAGCGCAAGTCCCCGGCCCTGACCAGAAAGGAATATGTCTTTCGGGTTAACGAGCGCGTTCTCTTTATACTTCCAACCCGAGTTGATCTGAGACTCTAAGATATCAAGCTCGATTACCTTACGTCGATTGTAGAGATACTGCGCATCTCGCAGACCACGAACCACCCCTTGTATCCTATTAGGGAAGTACGGCATCTGTGGATTGTAGTACGCAAAGACAGGAACAAATGGATATTGGTCTATGCCCATTGGCTGAGGGCCATCGTACATCACCTTGCCCTGCACCACGATAGCCAAGCGCACCGTAGGTATTTCCTGATCTATGAGAGTAACGGTAGGATAAGCCTTAAGATAACGCCTAAGGACATCATCATCGGTCATTCTCCATTCCATGGTCTCACCCGTCTGGGTATCACAGAGCATCTTCTGGGTTCGATAGTCACGGTAATAGAATTCGTCATAGGTAAGTAAATTTTTATACGCATAACCGTAAGACTCAGGCATGAACTGAAACTTACCATCGCGACCAGTTCCTGAATCAGTTCCCCAAAGCCCTGCTATTTCTTCGGCATGTTCAGGCAAAAGGGATATAGTGTCTCTCTTAGTCAAGAATGAGCGCTTCCAGACTGCATTACAGTCAGAAAGATCAGATTTCCTAAAGAATGGATCTATTAAAAAACCGTTATAGGAGGTGTTATCTACGCGTATATTTCCAGAAACTGGATCCGATCGATAATCCATCCATACATGTAGCAGGTTCATGCCCGTTACCAGGGCTCCATGGAACGCCTGCGATATAGTCTCAAGAGTATTGTCTTGCTGATGGATCCACATGAGTATCTTAGTGAATTGGTCAGCAGTCACCTCATCGCTATTTTCAACCGGGGTGACGATGGTTGATTTACGATTCTTACGCTGGTAACCACCAATAAGATTGATAGTCGGCCGTATATGATTGAACTGGAAGTTTTTGCGACGAGTTGCAGGAAGGTTTCCATACAGATCATTCCAGAGCGTTTGATCATTCGCTTCAAAGCGCGTATCAGTATCCGCCTCACCCCAAAAGGATTGATTTATGGTTATCCCCTCAGCATAAAAGGACTCCATACGGGACAATATGCCTTTATGGGCCTCGTTATAGTATTGGGGTCCTAGCTCGGGAAATATCATAGTTAAGCCCTTACAGGTGGGTGAAAAGTTATACTTACCCTGCATTATAGAACTTAACTATCGATAGGAACAAAAAAAGGTGAAATAAAGATCGGGAGTAGGTTAAATACCCCCGATCAACTAGAAAGGTCTCTCATCGGAGATGACGAGATATGAATCATGCAAATAATTACACAGACATCATGAGTTGTAAACCAACTCTTTTTAAATAGAAAAGGCCGGATATTTTAATAATCTCGGCCTTTCAGGGGTGCACCGTGCATCCAGCGCTCCCTATTCTTGCATGGAATAGATTAATGGTAAACTTCTTGTTTTTTCTTTAATCGCCCTACGTTAATCTCATAGAAAGCATCATTCTCAAAAGTAACTATGATATCACGTGGATCAATATTCCTTATCGATTCTTCAAATTCTTTCACCTCATCATCTCAGTTGTTATTTGTTCCAACCTACTTCCACTCCATGAATATACCCTTTGCCTTTGAGTAATCTCGGGCATATGGACGAAGTTCACCGTCGGTGAAAATCATATCGTCGCATCCAATAAGTCTCAATATGCATTGATCCAGATCATTTTTGTATCTTCTTTTTAAGATCGACACATCCGAAGTGAACAGCATCTTGTCTTCTTCGATACATTTAACTATGGTGGCGGTGGCTTTAAGATCGGCTATAATTTCTCTCTTTAGCTTAGAAAATCCATCTTGCCTCAAGCTATTGGCCTGCTCTCTCCTGCAGTATTTATATATCTTATAAACTACAAAGATTAAAACAGCCCAAAACAGAGCCGTTTGGAACCATTCTAGCGGCAACTTAGCCAGCAAATACGTCTGGTTGTAGCTGAAGTTATAGTCTCCAGGAACTATCAATGGTCCTAGCAATTGCATATTATCCCGCATCATCTTCTTTATATGCAACAGAATTAATATTATCAGATATGGGTACTACAATTGATTCAAGCAACATCCAATGGGTAACTTCAATATCGTTATACTGACAATAATAGACTGAAGAGAATAATTTATCCGGCTTACTATATGTGGCAAAATGTACCGTCGAAGGGTCTTTCGAAGGGTCTTTACCCCACGTAGTTATTTCTTTCCCATATACAATTACCTCAACACCATCTTCAGAGGGTAGTCTCTCCGAGACACTTATCCATTTCATTTAATATCCTTATTATCCTTACGGATTGCACTATCTCTCTCTAATATGGCGGTAAATCATCCCTAAATACGCTTGGAAGTGTGCTCTTATCTCCATATATAGCCTGCATATATCTTTTGTCCAATTCTTCGGGCGTTAGGCCATCTCGAGTCTTTGGGAGAGATACACAAAGATATCTCATGCTGTCACAAGCGTGCGACCATTCATTATGAAGTGGTTGCTGTTTGTAGACTTTTCGCTTTGAATCGAACTCTTGTCTATAATTCTCTAAAGCCCTAATCAATCGGTGGCACCTGGATTCATCGATATAGATCTTACTTAGAGCTGACCGTACCGCCTCGATACCATCCATGATTGATACGTCGTTAGATGTGATAAATTTAAGACCTAGGTTCTTCGCTTTCTCTATACGCGTCATACCACTACCCCACTCACGAACGGCTATGTCATGGGGCGCTATGTGCTTGCCATAGGTGTACGGTTTGTTATCTAACACTTTAATATAATGCTCAAGACCTTCTTTACTATTCTCATAAAAGTCTATGATCCTAACAGTCGCCCCGATGGCTTGAAAGAATATGATCGAGGTGCTATCGCGCACACCAATATCCCACGCAGTATGTACTTTGAATGAGTTTTCCCAGGGCACATCACCGATCTGTCTGTTGAGACGCATGCGATCAATGTATTTGGTATAGTAAGCGCCCTCTACACCAAGCTCAAAGCTATTGTAATACTCTTGCTGTATGAGGTCCTCAGACATGATGCCCTCTTGGCGCTCACGTTCGATCTCTTGCATGGATATATGCTGGGTATCTTCGACCGTCAATCGATAACAGAACCAATTAGGCGACTCTTTAGCTATGTTGTACAGCTCCCAAAGATGATTACGTCCCCTCACGGTTGATATAAATACCGCCCATCCTCCATTGTGTGTCAGGATTGGACGTATGTATTGATACGCACGAGGATCCTGCAGGGCGTATTCAGAGAAGACACACCCAATCGGATTCGAACCCACAAGTGAATCTACGTTGTCTGAGCCAATAATCTGTATCAGAGATCCATTAGATAGCTTGATCTTCATCTCTTGAGAGTTAAGTGAAGTGATTAACTGCTTCGGAATAAAATCCAGGAACTTCATGCCATCACCAAGCATGCCGTCCCATATTACTTTTTTCCCTGGGCGTACGTTGGCAGTATATACCAATACACACCAGGCCTACGTATAGCCGAACGAACCATTAGATTCCAACAAGCTACGTCTTTACCCGCGCGTCGGGGAAGTATAGCTACCACCTTGGTATATTGCTTCTTCTCAATGGAATCGAGCAGGGGGAGCTGGTACCACCTTGGTAGGAATTTATTGAGAGTTATCTTAGATTCGACTGATAGTTCCATGGGCTACTCCTATAAGTAGCCCAATAGTACTACAAAGAAACATTACCGGTTAGTTATTTTACAACTTACTGTACCTATCAGGATCTAATCTCCATGTGAGGTACATAGGAACTACGATGAATACTATGCATAATAACCATACAGTGTGCACAATATTATCTAACATCTCTTGGGTCATTAACTACCTCTGTTCTCATATAGGACCAGGAATCATCATGAGAAACGCCGCAATTTTGACAGCAAAAACTTCGCCAGCAGCTGCATAAGTTCCATTCCATATGCCAGAAGCAACGCCTGACATGACCACTTCCTTAGCTGTCACGCTGCCCCCTTCTAGGCCCTTTTGTACTACAGTCTGAACCATGGTTTCTGCAAATCCTTGAGGACCTCCATACATGTCCCTAAGGTCAAGTATAGGGTCAATAACATCGGTCTTAGTATGGGCCATGATGGATATGGACCTAAAGATAAACCTTCTAGTCGCTGCATCCCTTTCTGGAGACGCACGATCAGGAATATTAAAAGTAAAAGGCTTGAACGCTGCGATCATATTATGTCCGTTATGAGCATACTGATTTGATGCATCAAACTTCTGAAACGAGGCAACTACGTTATGAGATAGATGCAAAGGTGAAGGCATGCCAGCACTAAAGCATGATACATGGGTGTCAGGATTATAACCATAAGACTCATGCCTTATAGATCCATGTTTAGGGAAATTTAAATTGATAGGGTCAAAGTTTAGTATCTCAGGCTGACCTGTTACGCGTTCACCCTTTTCATTAAGGTGCCATCCTAAAGATTGAGCGGCGACAACTTGAGGCTCTATAAATTTCATATAGGGCTTCTCATTGATTATTTTCTCCAGAGTCCTGCGCTTATTTTCTTCAGATATCCTAAGCATATCCTGATAACTTTTCTCATCGTTATCAGTCCACATCCCCTTCAAATAACCCATACCGGATGAAATCTCATCCTTCATCATCATAACAGGAATAGCCCACCAGAATAATTTAGCAACTACGTAGCCGCCCGCAGCCAAAGTGGGACCGCCTCCGGGACCGCGTACTTTAGACTCAAGGGAGAATGATACTTTTTGGGCAGAATGAACACCCTTTATGACACGGATATAGCCACTTGCAAGAAAAGAAACGAGCTGCTCTCTGGTAATATCACGAATATTCTTATCTACATCCCAACTAGGAATAGTATGACTACTTTCAAAGTTGTGAATCCTGTATCCTCCTTGGGCCCCTCTAACTAGAAGATAATCCTTCATACCTTCAGGAAACTGGACCGAAGACCTAGGTATGACCATATGAACAGGCTCAAGCTCAAATGTATCAGGACCAACGGTATAGTCATGCGCGCCCCACAGGGGGATGGCAAAGAGTAATGTGAGCGATAAAGTACGTAAGTGCATAGATTCTCCCTAAGCACAAGTGGTTTAGCCCAATAAGGGCAGACGTTAACATTTTTAGTGTAACTATCCTAAAACTAACGTGAATAGAAGAAATATTCGGATAATTATTTCATTTTTAAGCGCCGAGAATATACCTTGGGGACATTATTCTGGTCTACGTTCAAAATGATTGCCATCTATCAGCTGTTTATTAAAGTGACCACCCCACCTATTGGCAACCGATAGGCCCTCCCAGTAAACACCAAAAGGCTCATAGTATTTACTATCAGTGAGGTACTCGCCCTTATCATTAAAGACATTCAGGTCTATAGCAAGCCTCAAGCAGTGTAAGCTATCCTTAATACCTATAGCGTGTAGTAGATCTAAAGATGCTTGCTCGGGCGTTCTGAAAGCTTCACCCAATGTACAGCTATACCCATAATCAAAAACGTACTGTATGAGCCTTGATACATCTTTGGCGAACATCTTTTGTTGTGCACTTAAGCTCATGGATACTCCTACAGCATGGCGACTGCTAGTTCCTTAAGCTCGGCACGCATGAGTCGAACCACATCAGCAGCCTCGGGACATGCATATTTAGTTCGAGCGCAGTCATGGACCATAAAAAGGGGGTCGTTTTCTATTTCGATACTAATGATATCGAATTGGACTATATTCATAAAAGGGTGTGTATTAGATGGAGCCCTAATAACTCCAGCTCTACATAGTAGGTTGGCGCTTATATTACCCTTGGCCATAACATTAATCATGACCTTCTTTTGCCACAAAGCATCGTGATAGCACTTATGCTCCTTATCCATAATGGTAAGAATGCTCGTAGTTAGCTTGGGATACACAAAATAAAGAGGAGTAGTATGTGGCACTCCCTCCTCACTAAATGTTGCCAGTAAGGCGATAGCGTTATCTTCCTCTAAGGTTTTCACTATAGCATCGGGCATCTTCATACCCGCAACACGTTCATGTGAACGATACTTCATACCATCTCCTTATTCACTTTGCTTGGCCGGAACCAATGGCGAGCCTGGAAAATCTAACATCTCAACCGTTATGCTACCCGTCTTATTTACATCTGGCTTATTAAGAGACGCCTTCCACTCCAACATCTCTTTCCACTCTGGATCTATCTTAGCCAAAAGAGCAAAAGCTGCTCCGGTATCATACTTACGCAAGATAGCTCCGCGCTCTCTACGCTCTGCTATCACCATATTGGCAAAGTCATGGGCATCTGAAAGATCCTCATTGCTCGACTTCCATCGATAATAGGTATTTGTTGGTATCTTCTTAAGCCTCAAAAACTTATATATCCTAAACGCCTCTTCATCATCTTCAACCCATTTGACCAACTCCTTAGCTAATGCGAGTAGATATTGCGCCGTGGGCTTTATACTTCTCCAATTTCCCCAAAAGATGCCGTATTGTAAACCCGTATCTTCGTTACCATCTTTTGATGACTTCTGCGGCTTTTTTTCTATGATGGGGGGTTTATTGTCAGACTTCTTTTTCATTAATCAATCTCTTTTATTACTATTTCAGTTCGTGGATTTTCGTCATACATTTTAATCATATGCAGGTCTACGATAGTATTAAATCTCTCAAACAATATGCCACGAGCTACCTCTTGCATAAAACGGTATAGAAATAGCAATGAAGGACTCGTTGTGTAATAAGGTCCTACACCTTGCCGTTTTTGAGACTGTACCGGATACTTAAAATAGAATGTAAATAAAACCTCTACCGGTCCTGTAAATAGTGGCTTGCCATCATGCTGGTTAACCAAAGATACACGCGCTAACTTGTGCGCCTCCTTTTTGGGAGACCATTCAACCCCCAAGCGCTCACCCTCAGTGACATAGGAATGGGGCTCACCCCTCAACACATATAGCATTTCTCGCTGCATCTATATCTCACAAAAACATGGGGATAGCTAGAACAAATTAACCCTCAGGAAGATCTCATCCAACTATCCCCATGGGGCTCAATGATTCCCTAGCATTGGAGGAATCGCGATCATACTAACCCGTCAATTTATAATCGTCCAGAAGGATTTTGCTTTCTCAATTGCTCCTGCTTGTATTGAAACAATTGTCTCGCCTCCCGGTCATATTGCTCCCTCTGGGCATAGTGCCGTGCAAGCATCTCTTCCTGCTCAGCAGTTCGTCGATACACACGAGAACCATAAACAGATGGTGTCTTAGGCACAGACCCTGATTTGTATACCATCTTTGCAGGAGCAGTGTCTTGCTTCACTTTCTTGATATCAGCAGAGAGCTTTTCTTTCCATGGATGGGTATCATCCCAATCACTGAAAGCTGATCGCAGTGAAGCATTCTGATCATTTTCCATAGGCTGCTCCTTAGTAACACCCCAACGAGTGCGCTCTGAACAAACAACATGCCATGCAGGCTTAACAAAGTTATCGTTACACCATTGCCAACATACTTTCACAAACCAGTTAAACCGGTTCCTAACCCTTGTACACCATGTAAGCTGTCTCTCCGCATGCTCAATAGCCGCAGCCGGAAACCCCGATAATGTCACACGACCCGATTGAGTGAGATTAAGCGACGTTATCAGACCAATAGCCCGCATAGTATCAGTACTAGGTATAGTATTATTAATATATTTATATCTATATACTCCTAGAGACCTTAATTTAGAGTCTGGTTGGAAATTATTAGCTATAGATTGTATGGGATTTGTTACGAGCAGAAATAGTGATAAGTACACGAGGGACTTAAAGATAGGAAGAAGTGCTTGCCTGACTTCGGGCTGATAGAACCATGGATTAATAGATAAAGTCTTACCTGATATGTCGCCATAGCTTGTAGCAACAATATTAAGATTCCTAAGGGCCCTTAATTCTCTGTCTATTGTTGAGGGATGCACTCCACAAACCACCCCAAGTTCCTTAGAGGTAGACTTAAATCCAGGACCACGCTCAGATTGTAGTTTTATAATGCCATCAATTACTTGAACCCGCGCAGCAAACCAATTTTTACACTCATTGTAGGGGTCCTTGGTAATCTCTTCAGGAATATTACCAACTGTACATTGCTGTCCTAATAAAACTTTTTTATTAGGTTCTTGCTTTTTATAAATATGTGCTGTATGATTAGAGAACATTAGCGATAGATCCTTTCGGGGGTGATATAGCGATAGATCCTTTCGGGGGTGATATAGCGATAGATCCTTTCGGGGGTGATATTGTTGGTGGACGCAATTCCTTTCGGGGATGTTGTGTAAGCAAGAGATCCTTTCGGGGATGTTATTGTGAAATTGCTACTTATCTGTTTCAAGGTTTTTATCCTTGGTCGGTTAAATAATTATTGATTAAATTTGTAGCATTTGGGATGTAGGGCGTCAAGTAATTGGCGCCTAATCTTTTATAAAAGGGGATCATTATGGATATAGCGTCACTCAAAGATCTCATAGAAGGCATCTCTGCCCTTACTGAAAAGAGCATCAATACTCGCATAGAACAGTCCCTAAAAAATTTATCACAAAGATCTTCTCCACAAAGATCAGAACTAATCAATGAGCTTGCAGCAGCACTCGCCAAGGCACAGTCCGAAATGAGTACCGCTACCACATCAAGCGACAATCCTTACTTTAAAACTAAATACGCAGACCTTACTGCTATTGTTAATGCTTCCCGTCCAGCGCTCACTAAGAACGGGCTAGCCGTCGTTCAACAAATAGTCCTGAGTGACGATGGGTCACAGGTATTATCAACGGTTATGACGCATTCTAGTGGCCAATGGATAGAATCTCGTATGCGGATCATTCCTCCTAAAAACGATGTACAATCCATTGGTTCATATATCACCTACCTCCGTCGGTATTCATATGCAGCTCTTGTTGGAGTTGTTGCCGCAGATGAAGATGACGATGGTGAGCGCGTAATGGATAGGATACGTTCTGATTTGAGTAAGCCCAATATAAATAGCTACAGGGGAAAGAATCAAGCTGTTGAGGTTGTCACCAAAGAGCAGATTGAAGAGCTTGAATACGAGCTTAAGGATAGCCCCAAACTTGCTGAAGATATTATGGAGGGGCTTCATATACAGTCGCTATCCGATATGCCTAAAGAGTTGTATAATCGCTCAATTAGGCGTATACGTGAGATCAAAGCAGCGTCCACGGCTTCTAAACCATGAGCCAGATTGGACCAGACATAAAGGGCTTTGAGATGGTCAAGATAACTGAAAGATTTAGCGCCCCTACCAAACTTGATTTCGCCGAGTATGGCTCCATATGTAAAACAATAACTGATCATGGAACTGATCTGTATATACAGACTTGCAAAGATGAGGAAAAGCCCCACTGGATATCCATGGGGCTTTTCTTTGAAAAGGCGCTCATCGAGCTGATACAGAAAAAAGATTTCATGGATGAGTGCTTAAAACTCTATGATTCCCATGAATCTTTCCCTTATCGATCAGTGGCTAAAATTATTGATATCATGAACATCAAATAAATATAATTATTGATGGCTACTGCGATATACCATAAAGACTAAATACACCAGAAGATATAAGATCGGTCACCCCTCCTCCCACATTAAACTTAATGTCGGTCATAGAGGTGTCGCCAGCTACTCCAGAATAAACCCATTGCGATTCCGATATACAGAAACCACCAAATGCGCCGGGCGTAGCGTCGTAGCTTAATCGGGACATCATATAACATCCTGAATTAGCATCTCCTGAGCTTATGTTATAAAACCACATAATACCATTGATAGGCGTATCGGCATTAGTACCACCACAGATCGTATTGTCAACCCCTACAACTCCATCCTGACCATTATTGCCCGTAGGGGTCAAAATAGACACATTACCGTTAAAGTTATCTTTAAAAGTTGATCCATTATCATTGGATAACTGAAACTGAAAGTAAATATTATTATGGATAGGATCACAGATGACGCTCTGGAATAAAACAACATACGTTGCGTAAGTATTATCTAAACCACTAAAGGTGATAACCGAGCTCGCTGCTGTCTGAGTGTCCAACAGAACCCAGCCGCCTGCTCCCATAGGAGATGCCTGAAAGCTTGGGGGCAATAGCGCTCCATTTGACCTCAAAACATCGGTGGCTGATCCCGCGGATGTCGTAGTGACTTGAGTGCCACTGTAATAAGAAACCCCATAAGTAGTCTGCGCGCTCGCAAAGGTGCCCCCTGAATTGATGCCTATCGGGTTGGTTGTATTGATCGAACTATTAGACATAATCTCTCCTATTGAACCAAGGCATAAAGGCTTGCCGTACCACTAATTATAGGGTTACCACCTGTATATATCAGCCGCAGCGCATTAACATTTAGTGTATCTGCCACAGTAGCCGCATAAACTTGCGTAAATCCCGTTACAAACGCGCCTGCTTTCTGGGGAAATACCGTTGCGCCCACAACCGTCGGATAAATTCCAGCGCTATTCTCGCTTGGATTATATATATAAATAGTTCCACTATAACCACTTGTAGTAGATACAGGAGTAGTTGCGTTAGAAGGTCCCAAAAGAATAGTTGTTGAGTTAACACTACTAAAGGATGCAGTTATGGTATCACGCCACGCTACAGTTCCTCCGGTATATGAAGAAAGGTAAGTAGATCCCCCATCAGTGGACATGAGAAGCTGAAAATAGACAGCAACGTTATTGGTAGTATTTAAATTAGATAACAAGAGCGCATAAGTCTTGTAACCCGTTATACCAGCATTAAAGTCTAGACTCGATGAATTAGTAGCAGTAAGTGTCTGTATAAGTATCCATTCACCAGCTCCCGCTACTGTCTGAAATGATGGAGGTGATCCCGCACCATTAGACAGAAGCACTTGACCTGTAGTGCCTGGAGATATTGTAGCCAGCTTAGTACCATCGTAGTACACCGTACCATTGGTATTAGCAAACGACGCTGTGTTAGTTCCGCCTGAATTAATACCGATCGGATTAGTAGTATTTATAGCACTATTCGTCATGTGGTTATCCCAAAGAAGCTAATGGTTCCTGATGCTATATTTCCCGAGGTAAATTGAAAGCTAATATTAGTAATTGCCTGAGTGTCTGCAGCAAGCCTGCCAAATCCAGTAACCCAGGATAAGTCTCCACTTATCACTTGCACTGCATCACAATAGTACGAAGGATAAAAAGTAGCTGCGCCCTGGGTAATACTTGTCAAATAGGCAGTTCCACTTAAGGGTATTCCCGAAGTGGTCATAGTAGGAGCGCCTATATAGTTATAAGTGTTGGTAGCAGAGGCACTTTGTGTTAATGAGGGTATTCCAGCAGCTATGCCATACACATAGTATCCAGACTTATAAGAGGCCAAATAGGTCATTCCACCATCTGTTGACCACGTCATGCCAAATGTCTGTGTAGCCGTATCAGGCAATATGCCATCAAAGATAAATGCAAAGTTGCTATAAGTATTATCAACTACAAAGTCTAAAAATGCCGAAGCAGAGGCAGTCTGCGACTGTATAAGCACCCACGCGCCCCCTCCAGAAGTAAGAGCTTGATAGGAAGGTGATGATACGCCACCATTGCTCGTGAGTGCCTGTCCAGCGCTACCCGTTGATGTAGTAGCTAACTTAGACCCATCATAGTATACAGTACCATTCGTGGTAGCCATACTTGCCGCATTAGTACCACCAGACACTATACCTATGGGATTGGTTGTATTAATTTCACTATTGGTTACCACACTACACCACCGTTATATTGCCAACAGAGTTGATCACATTCCACTCTGTGTTAGCAGTGATACATACCAAGTCAATAGTATCCCTTTGTTGAGTCGACGCTAAAGAGCCACCAGCTCCCGGCGTTGTGGTAGCTATACCGTAGTAGACCGTTTGGCCAGCATTTTGTGCCATAAGCCATCCACCAGACCCTTTGCCAGTGATAGTAAGTCTTGTTCCCAAAGTAGCAGTAGAGGGCAACGTCAGTGTTACTACACCCGCGTTATTGGCAATATATCCGGTATTGGCGGCCATCGCCTGAGTTGTTCCGGTAACCTCAACCCATAAATCTAAAACTCCTGATGCAGAAATAGTAATCGAGTGGTCGCCCGTTGCGATACTTATACCGGTTCCTGCGGTAAGATTCGCCCATGCTGCAGTCGTTGTACCACCTATGATCAATTGCCCCGCTGAACCGTTCTTGATAGCAGTAGTAACGGTATTTCCCGCAGCAGTGGATACGGTGAGTGAGTTGTCGCCCACTATATTGAGTATTCCTGCCGCCGGGACCGCACTTCCCGTGTTGCCATCATAGGTCGTAGCTATACCACCACTGAGGCCCAAGGTGATTGTATTACCAGCTGCGGTTGTGGTAATAGTACTCCCATTACCAAAGATATTAATGATCCCCGCAACCGGGAAGGCTGTTACCGCATTGTCAGCAGTGATACCCAGTATGTTGCCTGATCCATTGATCAATAGAACCCAGGTGGCTACATTACCCGCCAGACTCACGAGCATATATACATCTTCAGTGGCCGTATCTATCCATATAGTCCCGAGGTTGAAGTTTTGCCAGTCCGTAGGTATAGGAGCTCGGGGATTAAATACAAGCGGCGTTGGATTTAATCTATAGGGAAGTGCATTAAGTCCGTCATATAAAAGTGTCATACATTAGTCTCAAGATAGTAACAGGGTATCAATATGCCCGGATCATCTAAATCTATAATAAATGTATCAGGCCACTCGTAATTATTTTCAGGCTCAGGAGTACTTGTACATTGAGGGAGAGTAATAAATAAAATAAAAATAAATACATTCATAGGTCTCCTTTTTATTTCGCAGCTTTGTGTAGATCGTAAGGGACAAACTCATTAATACACAAAGCTGCGAAGTAGCATTACTGCTATTTTATAAATACTTCACAAGACAATAGGCTTCGTGAATTTCTTTCCATCAGGATCGTAAGTGTTTCCAATATTTGCTGTGTCTGATTGGATCATAATACATCCATCTGGTGGTGACCATGGTCCATTATCACCTGTGTACATGACTACATTAACTACCATATTATTGCCATCAATAATTGCGTAACGCATGACATATTCCCTTAGAACCATTCCATAACTATAACCTGTCCATCAGCACCAGCTCCTCCAGCTCCCGAGGAAGTCCCATTAAGAGATCCCCCGCCACCACCACCGCCACCTCCCGGAAATCCTCCCGCGCCACCAGTTCCTGCAGAGCCGCCAGATTTTTGACCACCGCCGCCACCGCCTCCAGTTCCGCCTAAATATCCTGCGATAGTGCCTACGGGGTTGCCATTGCCGCCATTGATAGTTCCGGTCTCTATGCCACCAACACCGCCAGCCAGTAAAACAGTGCTCCCATTGACTGAGTTGACACTACCAGCCGTTCCGCCCGTTCTTGCTGTGGTAGAATCGGCTCCTCCTCCGCCGCCACCAGAGGTAGGCTCGTAAGCACCCGAAGATGTTCCCCCCGAGTTTACTGAGTTGGCACCCACAGTCAATGTCCCATTGCCTCCTCCTCCAAGGCTTGCCGATGGAGTAAATGTTGTTCCCGCACCAGTTACCGCACCACCACCATTAGCATTACCAGAAAGAGATCCTGCCGTCGCGGCAGTTCCCACAGTTCCTGATATTGTTCCGAAAGATGTGGCTCCCCCTGTTCCTCCAGGATTTCCAGCGGAATTAGCACTCGCCTGTGTTGCCCCAGCTGTACCCGCAGCGCCGATAGTTACTGTAACACCGGAATTACTCCAGGTAGCGGCAGGACCTTCATACATAAATGCATAGCCTCTAGAACCCCCACCACCTCCACCCGAGAGAGTAGTGAGACCCTGTGCTCCTGAAGCTCCACCTCCTCCACCAGATACCCCAATAACGCGTACATATATAGTACGAGGGCTCATGGTCCAAGTACCGGAACTGTTAAATGTGGTAACTAACATTGAATGGTTAGTTGCGTTATTATTTGCCATATAAATCCTATACGTAGGTTATATTTCCCATAGATGCTTTAATAACGAAGTCAGTATTGGCAACAGTACAGACCATCTGCAGGCAATCATATCTATTAATAGAAGACAAAGAACCTCCAGCCCCTGTTGTCGTATTTACATTACCAAAGTGAACAGTCTGGCCACTATTTTGCGCTATAGTCCAGCCCCCGGCCCCATTACCAGCAACTTCAATAACCGAACCAACTGCTGCAGTTGCGGGAAGTGTTAAAGTAACCAGACCGGCATTGTTAGCTATATAGCCATTATTGACCGCCATCGCCGAGCTTGTACCTGTGACATTATTCCATGGCAATATTCCAGAAGGTATAGTGGCAACACCTAACTGATCAGTAGTGCTATCTATAGTGACCATCATTGAGTTTGAAGTTGTAACCCCATTGATACCGGCGATATAAGCCGCTGCCAGCTGACCAACACCTACACTGCCCGTACCGTTGCCGATTCTGAGAGTGTGCGCTTCTCCGCCAACTCCGGGAATTTCAGAACCGATCAAGATATTACTATTTTCAGTACTTCCATAACCAGCTCCGGCGGTAAATCCTAGAACTATATTATTACCACCACTGGTTATATTGGGAACGACTTGAGCCCCTATATATATATTCTGGTTTCCCGTGTTGTTAAGGGCGGGCTGATCACCTATAACCACATTGTTTGAACCAGTGGCATTAAGAAGTGCATACCTACCTAATGCGGTATTTCCAGTCGCTAAAGCAGAACTGGCACCTGCCTGTAGACCTATAATAGTATTACCCGATGTATCGGTAACATTTAGCTCCATGGTATCGGCAGCTATACGCTTAAATAATACTGTCTTTCCGCAGTCTGATGCTGCATTACTGGCCAATATGTTAACATTACTTCCCGTTACAGAAAGTCCGTCATCTCCCGTTAGAGTCTGTATGCCGCTAGCAGGAATAGTAGCCGTTCCCCATTGCTCGGTGACGCTATCAAGCACCACCATAAGCTGATTAGATACCGTAACACCATTTACGCCGTATATAAAAGCGGCTGCCAGATCGGCAGCTCCTACCCCAGACGACTCACCGATTCTTAAGGTGTTACTTTCACCCACGACGCCCGTACTATTGAGCAAAATATTGCTTGATTCAGATGAGCCAAGATCAGATCCTGCAGAAGATCCTATGGCAATGTTAAATACACCCGTAGTCAATGTTTCTAGAGAGTGCGATCCTACCGCAACGTTGTCTGTAGACCCATTTGCTTGATTCATAGAATTCAAACCAATGGCCACATTCCCGACACCATTAGTTTCATTATCTAAAGAGTCCGCACCTATGGCAATGTTGGCACTTCCCGTGGTGAGAGCACCCAAGACATCCTGACCAAGTCCGGTATTAAATATACCGGTAAGGGTAAGATTGCCCGAACTATTACCTATGATTGTATTTTGAGATGCGTCACTGACATTGAGTTGCAGCTCGGTAGCGCTTATAGCATCAATAGATACCGAACTGCCACTATTAAGCGACGCGTTTCCCGCATCTATAGTTACTGCAGATCCCGTTACCGATCCAGTATCGCCATTGATGGTTTGTATGCCACTAGCGGGGGCTGCTTGGAAGGTGGGTGCCACACCAGCGCCATTACTGGTGAGTATTTGACCGGCAGTACCTACCGTTGTATCAACTAATCTCGTTCCATCAAAATAAACTACACCATACGTATTGGCGAAAGAACTAGCATTGGTACCCCCATTAGCAATAGCCACTATACCCGTAAGTCCATAGTTTACGGTATTACCTATTGCAGACGATGAAATATTAGTACCACCTAGAAAGTTTATTACACCCAATGCGGGCGTAGCACTACCCGCATCAGCGTCATAGGTAATAGCTACCGATCCACCAGAACTTATAGTAAGCGTATTGGTACCGGGATTTCCTACCACATTAACAGTGGTTCCGTCTCCAATCACATTAATATTGCCCGAACCATCTGGTGGTACTGGTCCGCCCGTGTTACCAGTGAGAGTCTCTACATAGGTACCAGGAGCTATGCTGTGTTGAACTTTTCCACTTTGTGACATAATTTCTCCTTTAGGCACCTACTCCATAGAACACTGTCAAGTATACTGATCCCGATGATGGAGATCCCTTAACATACAAACGCTGTCCCTGGGCGAAGTAAAGCGCACCACCCGGAAGTGATGAATTACTTGAAACATCAAGTAATACAAAAGCCTCAGAGGGAAGCACAAAATGATCCGTAATCCCATCAAAACTAAAGGTTAAAAGCACATCTGTTTGATTCTGTAACCAAAATATACGCACTGGATTTGCAAAAGGCGCTCCCATTCCAGCGTAAGTTCCTGATATGCCACCAAAAGCAACCGTGCGAATAGCCTCGGGATACATCCTAAGGCATAGATTCTGCGCCATAACAACTCCCTCTAGGCCTGTGGTTGATAATAAGCAGCAAGATATAAATTTCCGGTACTTAAAGCCGTTCCATTTAAGTACACAATTGTTCCTGCCCGAAAGTTAGCTATAGAAGTATTAGGCTGAGCATTAGTCTGTGCATTAATAGTGAGTACCCCGCCACTTTTAGTAACGAAATCATGATTAGTGCTCCCGTCATAACTAATAAGCACATCAGAACTACTGTTATTAATAATACGAAGAATACAAACCCCTTGAGGAAGTCCAGATGAGTTGATTGCTTGATAGCTTCCCGTAAACGCCGATCCCGCAACCGAAGTGAGCGGTATAGGAAGAAGCACATTTTTAGTTGCCATCCTGGTCTCCATCAATAGGCGATACCTCTTTAGGAGCTGCTCGTTCCGCAGCGGCTAAAGCTTCAGCTGCTACTTTCTGGAGCATTTGAAATAGCACATCATACACTTCTCCATGAGGAGCCCCTATGGGAATGTGTAGCATGTATTCACGATCATTCTTAGTGACGGATAGCCCGATTATATTTTTAAATTCCATAGTCAAATCCTATGCATCGTAGCTTGCAAATAGTGGCACATAGTAACTAGTTCCCGCTACGTTAACCTGCAGGAATCCCGAACTAACGGTATTTCCAGCACCGCTTACTCCCGTTATCACATATACACCGCTTCCGCCAGCACCCAATGTGGGATTAGATCCATAAGCAACTTGTCCAGCTATGGCAGTAGGAGTGGCTCCCCCGCCAGCAATAAATCCACCCGCAGTAGCCGTCATATTGCCCGTCTGTGCAGTTACATATCCACCACTTATGGTACCCACAGATATACCACTGTTAGGCGCACTAAATCCACCACTGGCTCCACTGGCTATAAATGTTCCAGTAGCTCCAGAGGCTGTTATATTACCCGTAGTTGCAGTGATCCCCGTACCCGCGGTCATTGTTGTACCTGCATTCACTTGTCCGGCAGTAGCAACTATATTACCTGTAGTTGCGGTGATACCTGTACCAGCAGTCATGGTCGTAGCTGAGTTAATGACCCCTGTTCCAGTGGTAACTATATTAGCTGGAGAAGTTATTCCACCCGTTGCGGTCAACAATGAAGCAACACTCGCGGTGCTACCCATAGTGACAGCGCCATCAAGAAGACTAATTCCTGTGACATGAAGGTTCGTAAATACCCCGGCCCCACCACTTAAGTTTTCCCAGGTAGCCAGGTTGTTGACAATAGAGGTTAGCACATAGGCTGCATTACCCGTGGTATATATCCACAAGGTACCAATCTGGGCCTTGTCAGCCGTTGTTGGAGTACGCAGACTCACTATAGGCAATGGAAAGACGTTTATAAGGGGCGATGATAGCCCATACGCAATTTGATTTGGTTGGTTTACTGCCATAATTATTTCCTTAGGTAAATTTATTATTCAATAGTTTGGTCAAAATAGGGCACCCAGTAACGAGTAGATCCTATAAATATTTTTACAAATCCTGTGTTATTTGCAGGGCTTGCAGAACCTATTGCCTTAACAGTTAGAGTTCCTGATCCCGATGCAGCATTTGTTTGACCTGTAATAGCAACTTGACTTCCAGTAGTGGAAACATCCCCTGCCACAATAAGAGATCCAGAAGATACAATGCTACCACCAAGGGTAGTTATGGTGCCAGAAGTGGATGTAATATCATTTTCAGCCGTAATATTTCCATTTCCCGAAGTGGCATTACTAACGAAGAGGTCTCCATTTGTAACAGTTATATCTCCTAAAGTAACCGTTACATCACCACTCTGAACACTAACACCTCCCGATTGAGCAACAATTCCCAATGCTCCTACAATTTGATTGCCTGCGTTAATGCTACCAGCGTTAGCATTAATATCACCGGAACCCACCGTTAAATTATGCCCAACACCATTCACAACCACGGAGGCATTAATATTCACCTGCCCGTTAAAGGTAGACGTTCCATCAACCAATAATGTTGAAAAGTGACCATCTCCTCCACCAGTGCTGAGCCATACTGCTGAATTATTAACTATAGAAGTCAAAATATAGGCAGCATTAGTTAATGCACTCGTAGTTCTTTTAACCCATATCGTCCCCAATTGAGCTTTATCTAGGGCAGTGGGGGCCCTACTGCTAATTATAGGGCTAGGGAACACATTTATTATGGGCTGACTAAGGCCATATGCGTCAAGATTATTAGGATTGGTGGACATAAATAATCCCATTAAAAAGTTAATACTCCTATATAACCATATAGTTCTCGATGCGATATAAATTATTTGACAAATTCTGTCATTAATTTAATATATTAATAAGTTAATAATTTATGAGGATTTATGGACGAACAGAAATCACTTACGGCAACCCTATCCGCGAGTGTTCCTAAAGAAATTCACACGCAGGTCAAGATGATGGCAGCCATGAAGGGTATAAGCGTACAGAGGTACATCGCGCAGGCGGTGATGATTAGGCTGGCAGAAGATCAAAAAGCACAATAATCCTGAGGAGGAAACATAAACAAAGAATCACATAAGGTAATGCCACTTCGCAAAGTTCAATTTATTATAAAAAATTTCACCGATGAATCCACGAAGGATAATCCTATATTGCTAGAAAAGATCCCCTGGGCAGTTGGAATAGCTAATCTTACTAGACATGACATATGCGCTCTTAGTTGTGAATTTGGGTGGTCATTCATTCCAGCATTTGAATGCTCATTGGTGACCTACGAAGGAAATGAGACAATATTCAAGCATTTAATGGGAGATCGTATCTTCTTAAGGATTCAAGAAAGCTATGAAACTGGATTAAGCAAAGAAGAAGTTATTGTAGATATTTATTATAAAGAATAAATCCCGAGGGGGAGACATGGAACTACAGAGCCTTATACGGGACTATAAGCAAGCTCTATCCGAATACGAGTTGGCTTCTAAGAAAAAAGAGTACATCAAAGAGCAATTCCTGAAGGTGATCGAATGGCAACCGGGGACTTATGGAGATATCTTAGTATCTAAATCCAAGCAGCCCCCTATAGTTGAGTGGAAAGAGCTCATATCTCACTTATGCATAGAGCAAGAAGTTATATCTAGGTACACGGTTTACAGGCCTGAGATATTAAAGGTGACCGTTAAGAGATCTATTATATAAGCGGCCCACTAGACTCCTCTTCTCGCTTCACCTTACCCTTTTCAAGGTCTCTGAGGGCCCTAAGCAAACCGTGTTTATCTCCGAACATTGCTTCAGTAAATGCCTTTGCTAGTTCCCTTTTTCCAGCAGGAGATCGGGCGAAATCTAATGTTTCACTCAATTTTTTACCACCCAATACGGTACCTAGTTTTCCAAGGGGGGCCCATGATCCACCACCCAAAGCACCTAAACCGTTTAAGATAACTTTAGAAAGATAATATTTAGAACCAGTTACGCCCTCCAGAGCCTTAGTCATACTACTCATGAATCTAAGGCCAGCGGTATATGATTCTCCTTTGGCAAATGATTCACCAAAATCTGGAAATTTCTTTCCGATTCCGGTCAGCGTGTCCTTTAATAATTGAGATAACTGTATATAGGGAACTTTGAGAGTGGGGTCATCAATTTGAGATATAGATCTATTAAGCATCTTCTTAAGATCCCATATTTCTTGAGCCCCTACTTCTTTGCCCCTCACTGCGTTTTCAACCTTAATAAAAGTTTTTCGGAGGTCTGAAGTCTCCGCAGGTGTTAAAACGGTCTCAAATTTCTTGAATATATTATTAGTTTCATTTCTTATGGGCTGAGCTGGAACGGTTATTTTATTATCAACTATAGCTTTCTGGGCAATATTGTATGCCTCAGTCTTCCCTTTCTCAGACCTTGCTCTGGCAACGGTATAGAACGCATTACCGCCCTTTTTCCAGAAATCATACCCAGCGCTAGCCACTAAACTTCCTATCAGTTCAGCCCATGGTCCTCCAATCGCATCTTTAGCAAGTGTAGATCCAAACGCTGAAACAGCAGCTTTCTCTGCGGCAGGCAATATAGCAGTCGTACCACCACTTAATATATGTGGTGCGAATGCACCCACATTTTCAGCGAAGGTCTGAATTCCGGATTCTAACTTATTTCGAGGTTCTAAATATCCCTCAGGTAGAACCTTCTCAGCAGCACCCTTAACCCTTTGCTGGATATCATTCATGGTTGGCAATATCTGTCCACCACTCTTAGGCAGCAGAGATTCTATACTTCCAGGTATACCCAGCAGACCGGCAGCTCCTTGTGCTCCCTTGACGATACCAGATACTGCATTCCTGCCCAAAGATCCAAGTATTCCTTCATTTTGTTGTTGAGGGGCAGATCGGGATCCAGCGATCAGTTCATGCTCCGGTTGCAGCGGAGGCTGAAGTAGGGATTGCTCCTTTTCTGATCGGTTGCCTTGCGAAGGTTGCTCATTACCAGAAAGATAATCTCTAATTTTAAGTTCTAGGTTAGCTGGCTCATTTCCATTATTACTGTTAACCAAATTTTCATAAGCGCTATATCTATTCAGAATATCATCGGATGATTGATCCAATTTTTCTAGAGCTCTTTTCTGTACTCTTATGTCTTGACCAATTTCAGGCTTCGTAGCCCGTATCATACGTGTTTTATAATCTGTTGCTCGACCGGATTTTGCAACTTCGGATAAGGCAAGACGTTCATATATCTGCGCCAAACGCTGAGTCGGCGCACTCCATAATTCTTTAGGATATTTTGAAGCGAAGTATCCAGATTGTATATCAGGATTTTCCAATAGTTTTCGTGCCTCTGCAACATCATCTTTAATAGATTGGGCTACAGGTCTATTATCACGCAGGTCCTTAACGATAGGGGAATTTTTCTTATCTATATACTGCTGTATCTTCCTAGATTCTTCACGCCTATCTCGTTGCTCCCTTAATGGTAATTGTGTGAACGCTCCAAATGCCCCAGATGACTTATTTGATCCCTGGGGACCAAGTTTTCCCTCTGATCCTGATGTATTTCCCTCGGATTGAGCAGATTGCTGTTCTTGTAGAGACGCAAGAGCACCTGACTGACTTAAAGCCTTTATCAGATCTACTTGCTGATCAGGAGTATATCCAGAAAGAAACCCCGCTATGTCTTTAGGAAATCCTCCCTGCTCGAATCTTTGCTGACTTTTCTGCTGCACACCTCGAGCCATAAGTTCATTTATCTTATGCTGAGCGAGCGCTTGCAACCCAGTTCCGAAGGATGCGCCCAGTCTGCCACCTATTGATGGTATGTCTAATATTGTGGCCATATCAATATCCTTTCGATAAATATTCGATGATTGCCTGCAGTTCATTACCGCTTCCGCTCATCCTTGGAGCACCCTGTGGGGACATGGCTCCATATTCCTGCTGGGTGAACGGATTAACTGTCTGAGGCAATGGATTTCCGCCAAACTTATAACCCGTAGGTAGCAGCTCCTGGCTGGCTGACCATGGCTCCTGAGAGCCCCTTGATTTGTTTTGGTCTAGGTAATCCATAAACAACTGAATCCACTGAGGACCATACTGGGCAACAGCATTGGCAGTATTTTCAGCAAATGAAGGCTGTTCCTTCTTATATATGTTCTCACCCTGGTTACCCAGATTGGATAAGAGGGCGTATAGTCCATACTGTTGAGCCGCAAGATCCTGATCTAATTGAGCCCCGGCTCCCAGAGCTTGACCCTGAAACGCTGGAGATGATAATAAATTGGGAGTATTGGTCAAAGAAGAAAATCTATTGGCCAGCGAAGGAACTGTTTCTGTTTGGAATCTTCTCTGGGCCTGCTTTGCTATAGGATTAAGACCGCCCTCGCCGCTGATTATGCCCTGGGCTAGTTTAAGATTTAGATCCTGAAGCGCCTGTTGCTGAGGCGTCAGATTAGGAATGGATTGCCCGGGAGTTCTATCAAATATGCCGCCGAAAGGGCTGGATTGTTGGGTCTGCCCGGGTGTACCATTATTTCTTGAAGGATATGGTACTGGATTATTTTTTGATCCTACAGGACCAGGATTCTCTTTGTGTTTGTTGCCACCAAACCAATCATAGAGAAGGCCGCCTATGGTCCCCACTCCTGTCCCTATTGCCGTTCCAACTCCAGGTATAAAAGACCCTACGGATCCTCCGTAATTTGCACCTTTAACTGCCGACCTAAGGGCTCTTCCTGCATCTGCCATATCAATCCTAATTTTTAAGATATTCGAGTATCACATATGTGACATTAAAGTTAGTTCTATCAGATACCGTAGTAATAGCCACGTCGGTCGGAGTTATACGGATTTGTATATTATCAGTACCCGCAGCATCAGCATAAGGTATGGGTATATAGGCTAGCGTAGTGGTGTCACTTGCCGTGGCATATATGCGAGTAAAGGTTACTGCAAGATTGGTTGATATATTATGTGGCACCAGCTTAGTCGCTGTATTTGGGAGAGCTCCAAAGTTAATCACCATTCTAAACACTTGGCGCTGGGTGGGCTGCTGAGATGTCTGCGAGCTCAGCGCTGGATTACTAAAGAATGTCTGACCATTCACAAACTCTTGGTTTTGATAGATACCCGTGTCTTTAACATTCAGCACCAAAGCCATGAGATTAAGGTTCTGATACATACGAACCAAGAGCTCTTTAAACTCTGGAGAACTTACATCCGTCTCATTAATTTGAGATATAACGTCGTATACACTGGTCGTTGGAACATAAGCACCAAATTGTGTTGCGTCGGCCATTACATCATCCTAGAGGTTGTTGGCTGTGTGTAGAAAACGAGCGCCTCGAGTTCAAAGTCTGACATTGATATGGAAGGCACTACCATTTGATTAGTAGTCATATATAGATACAGCTGGATACAATTTCCCGAACTTTGGAAATATATCGGGTGCCATAGCCTATCCTGGAACTGTTCAAGCGGATAATATACGGGGCTATACGGCTTGGTTTCCAATACCGAGTTACCCATTATAGAAGCAGTTGCAAGGCCGCCCTGTATCATAGATACGGAGCTGTCTGAAGGATAATAATCGACCGTTATTTCTCCACCAGTTATCACATATTCATCGTTTATGAGCTGAATCGAACCCGTTTTTTGTACCGCAAAGTCTACCTTATGCAGAAATACATTCCGGTCAGACTTCATGTAGGGATTAATCTGCTTGGTGGCTATCTGTATGTTGGATACGCGGGCCGCGGTTCCGCCTCCGGTATACTCTCCATCGGTCAATATAAGTCCATACCGAGTGGGATTAGTATCAATACGTATGGTATTTACATCTACAAATTCCACAGGAAATATAGATCCATTCAGGACGGTCTCAGTAAATACATCACCCGTCACATTCTCGATGAATATAAAGTCAGAATTTTCGGTAAATCCTTCAGAGTTGTCTGCTGAAAAGTTATGATTCTTAATGGTAAGAAGCAACTTCCCATTGCCATTCACCCACGGGTTGGTCGGAGTTACACTATCGTTCGTTATATTACTGATCTGCAAAGACGGCGCATTGCGAGATATATCCGATGATATTCTCAAGACAAATCCCACTTGGTTTCCTGCAAGTATCTGGCGCTGATTAGCCGCTATGATATTAGAAGTCCACGAGCCACTGAAGTTTGCCCAGGTTGAGTTAGTGGTAGCCCAAGTTAGATCCACTTGCTGCTCAAAATACCCAAAGGTCGTGAAGCAATCATCAAAGAGAGCCCATGAACCATTCTTGTAGTTATAGATCAAGAGTTGGTTGGGATATGTCTGAGTAGCAGTTGATGTTGTCTCAACAAAAGTCCAAAATGCTAGCTCGTTGTAGTAGTCGCGAATACCCGCAGTGCGTATCGTGGCATTATTTTTGGTCTCAAAGCTATCAAAGACTTCATTAGGTATCTTATCATCAATACGAACGACGTTTGATCCATTGCACGAATGTATTCCGGTGTTGCCAACGGTAAGGACTTGCTTATCAAAGGGCACTGTGCTGAACGTGGATTGCGATCCCAGCTCGGTATTGATCTTCTGAAAGGCAAAAGGTGTTACTTGGTTACCCGTAAAAACGAGCTCCCAGGTAGATCTTTCAAAGTAGACTATCAGGCGATCTTTTATAAACTCAGCGCTTATGATTTGCTCATCGGTGGCCGCATCAATTGCCGTTCCGCCCGCTCCAGGATTACCCAACGAATCTAATTGATTCCATTCATACCATGCATTGACAGCGAAAGGATTTCCGTACCATGACCAACGAGCTCGACCGGGATAAGCGGTATTTACGCCCGCCCCACCGCTATTATCATTCTCGATGGTATTAAGAAGAACTAATCTATTCTTAAATGGCACTATTATTCGAGCGGTCTTTACGTATGCCCCCGTGTGGACGGCGCCACCGGCAGGCCTGAAGTAAAATGCATTAGCGCCACTTGCAGCAACCCATGTAGATCCATCAACAGTATACCAAATAGGGTCATCGGTAGCTGCAGGAGTCGGAACTGTCGCATTAAAGTTTGTAGTGAATAGTACTACAGATCCAGGATCTGCCTGCCAATTGGTAGACCAGAAAAAGTTAGTGTCAGTTCCGTGCCAAACGGCGGTACCCGATCTATTCCACCCGCTTGCCGGCGTATAGAGGTATACGAACTTAGTATCAAATGCATAGGTTGGGTGGTTGTTGATAGCACCGGTCTCATATTGGGTTATGCCCATCACTGGCAAACCGGGATACCAGTACACGGTAGTGAGAGCTATCGCTATATCACTACCGCTAACTTGTAGTTGGTACACATTAGGAGGCGTTGACAAAAGTCTGAGCGTCCCCACGGTAGTTGTATTGCTTAGTGTAGGAAGATCCCCCCCAGCGCCCACTACTGTTGGAACCTGATAGACAGTTAAAATAGTAGCCCCTATGGAAAACATAGCTCCAATTTCCAGTACATTCCCCGGAAGGGTAGTGAATGCCAAGTCTCCCGAGGCATCCGTAGTGCCAATATTTACCCGAAGTCTACTGGTAAGTACGTTGGACCCCATGACCAATGACCCGAAACGCTTCCTAACTCTTCCCCTGAATACATAAGCGTTCTGAAGTTCGGTGAACGCATCATCCAATACGAGGAAGGGTTTTAAATCTGTTTGCAATCCGGTATTAAATGGTGCGATTAGAAAGCGATCAAATGCCATTTGTGATTCCTAGTAAGCCGTTGGGATGCCGATGGCCTGCCAAAAGAACTGAGTGAAGCTTGTACTTGATGCTGCTGATGTTCTTCGCGATTGATACACGGTAAAGTTTTGTCCGGCCGTTAATACCGCCTGGGCATTGTACGAGGAGTTTGGGTCTGCGGATCCCAGTGCAATAGGCGTAAGCATCAGATTGAATATACGGGAGAACTGAGGGAACCCAACCGGAAGAGTAATCACATATGATCCTGCTGCGGTATTTCCCGTATCAGCCTTACCCCACATAATCAATAAACCTGAAGGAGTATAAGTCCATCCATTTGAGTTATTGGCGGGAGTTGAAGTTGAGCTTAGTATGGATCCCGTCATGGGAACTTGTACGACAGTTGCTTGATTAGTCTTATTGACGTACAGCTCATTCTGACCGCTTAATGTATCCGAAGCCGAATAGAGGCCTATATTTCCTGCAGGAAATAGGGCTGCCGGGGGAGGAGTTGCCCCCTGAGGCGGCAGATATACCCAGTTAAATCCGGAATTAGCATTTAAGCTAGAGCTGGAAGCGTTAGTATTGCCGGCTATAGCGCCCAATATCGTAAAGTTGTTAAGTATCTGTCCCTGAGATACCGATATATCGTCAGTCGGCTGAGGTATATTTGGGATAAATGGCATATTATTGTCCTATATTTCTATTATCCATGTATATATAGATAGCTATTGCTATAGCGACTACCAATAAACCACCCAATAAAACTAACGTTGTTGTATCCAATCCAGTTGCCATAGTAGTTGGTGCACTTGGTGAAATTTTCATTAAAATAAACCTCCGCCCCATCCCCAGCCGTTATAACCCATGCCGAGCGCGGTCTGATCTGTGTAGATAGTCGCCGTTCGATCATTGGTGTAC
>WSSedB1CaDRAFT_10000124_pt1 | contig 37913 bp, 31 predicted proteins | sample WetSurSB1Cattail_FD_9460 | JGI IMG/M metagenome (IMG submission 9460)
GTGAAATAGACAAACTGCAGACAGACGCCATACGAACGGTGCTTTCAAGCGGATTTATTCCGATTTTCCCGTGCATCGGCTGGAGCGCAGCGGGAAAGCCGTACAACATTTCATCAATAACGCTTGCGGAAGAGATTGCCGTACATCTGCAGGCCGACAAATTATTTTTTGTCATGCCCGATGCGGAAATCAGCGCTGCTCATTTTACTGTACCTGAAGAAATAGGAACGTCCGATACCGGAGAAGTTCCTGCCCTGAATCTAGACGAACTGGAAGAGTTTATTACTGCAAATTCCGGTTCGGATAACACAAAAATTCTTTCCCTGCTGCATCTTGCAAAAAATGCGTGTACATCAGGCGTTTCCCGGGTCCATATACTGAACGGTTCGCTCGACGGTGCCCTGCCCTGCGAAATTTTCTCCGACCTCGGTTCCGGCACTATGATTTATTCAAAAAATTACGGAGGCATACGTCCGGCAACAAGGGAAGATGTTCCTGCCATCCTTTCGCTCATGCGCCCGTTTGTCGAGCACGGCAATCTGCTGCCGCGAACCGACAAGCAGATTCTCGACAGCCTTGCAGATTACATTGTGTATGAACTGGACGGCGGTATCCGTGCGTGCGCCGCGCTTCATATCTATGATACACATCAGGCGGAAATTGCTGCAGTCGCCGTCGATGAATCATGTGCGAACATAGGTATTGGTCCAAAACTTATGGAATACCTGATTGACCGTGCCGTGAAAGAAAATCTTGACAGCATATTCATACTTACAACGCAGGCTTCGGACTGGTTTGAAAGCCTTGGTTTTGCTCCCGACGATATTTCCACACTGCCTGCAAAACGAAAAGAAAAGTGGACGCCTCACCGGGGTTCAAAACTGTACAGAATGAAAATTAAAAAGTGATAAAAAAACGGCAGGTGTATTACACTGCCGTTTTTTTATCTGATTTCTCAGAAATTTTTAGTTTTTCTTCAGTTCAATATCAAAAGCAATATATGCATTTTCCGGTATAACACCAGGATATCCACGTTCGCCGTAAGCTAAATCCGGCGGAATTACGATTGTGCGGCATTCACCAAGTTTCATATCCTGCGTCATCACGTCAAACCCTGGAATCATCTGTCCGGCAGCAGTAGTAAACGAAAGCGGTTCCCGGCCTTTCGATGTGTCAAAAACAGTCCCGTCTATAAGGTAACCCTTGTAATCGACGGAAACATTTTTTTCCTTTCCTGTTTTATTGCCCGTTCCCTGCTTTGTAATTTTGTAGTAAATACCGTTGCTGTCTTTTTCATAACCGGGAAAGTTCTTCTCTATTGCTTTAATCTGTGAAGCAAACTGGGCTTCCTTTGCATCCGCTGCAGCTTTTGCGGACGTCATAACAAGACTGTCAAAATCGCTCTGCGTTGCAGTAAACTTTTCAGCATCATCACCCTGCCTGACGATCGTTACTTTATTAATAACGTCATCCTGTTTCATTCCGTTTACTACATCCTGTCCTTCCACAACCTGCCCGAAAATCGTGTGTTTTCCGTTAAGCCATGTTGTGGGAACAATTGTCACAAAAAACTGGCTGCCGTTCGTATTCGGTCCTGAGTTTGCCATTGCAAGCACGCCCGGTTTATCAAAACTGTATTTGCTGACTATTTCATCAGGGAATGAATATCCCGGGCCTCCGGTTCCATTACCTTTCGGATCGCCGCCCTGAATCATAAAATCCTGTTTATCACCGTTCGCTTTGCTTATGACACGGTGAAATTTCAAACCGTCGTAAAAGTGTCTGCCTTTTGCAGCATCAAGCGTTCCCTCTGCAAGTCCGACAAAATTTGTTACAGTAAGCGGTGTATCTTTGTAATATAGTTCAAAAACAATATTACCCTTTGACGTTTCCATAACTGCAAAAACGCCTTCTTTGCCTTCAAGTGATTTCATGCTTTTGTCCATAGGACTGCATCCTCCAAAAAATGATAATACACAGCAGAATAAAACCAAAAAAATTGTTTTCTTCATATTTATTTTATCCTCTTTCTCGTTTCAGAATTGTGCTATAAACCATCCATACAAAGCATCAAGCCGCGAATTAAATGCATCATTTATCTGTCCGTCAATAATTGCAACGCGCGGACAATTTGCGTCTGTCGATATATATACAAGATACTGTTTGCCGCAGTCCATTACAATCATGTTTACTTTGAATTGCTCTGCATCTACAGCTTTAATAAATCCGAACATCATTTTCGTCATATTATTCAGAATCATATATATATCATTAACTGACTGGTAGTAATTAATTTTGTATATGCAGCCGCCGAAAGAATTATCATGCTGATACGCATAACTGACCTGTCCGTCTGCATTGCCGGTATTTTTATCGGGCACAGGCGTTCTGTCATCAGGACCTGCTATCATATATGTCTCATCGTATAAAACGGTTTCCCTTCCTAAAAAATGCGAAAAGTACTTCATGCCCTGCATTTTTGAAATGGAACGAAGAATACGGGCTGCAGCTGTCATAGACGTATCTACAGTTTTTTCACCTCGTGTACTGTTTTTTCCAAGTGTATCCTTATCAACAAGAAACAGGCTTTCCGTTATATACCCACCGTTTGATTTATCTGATCTGTTTGCCAACGCCCGTTCTGCATATATAGTTTTCGGCAGTAATTTTAAATTGTATTCTCCCGCTTCATGAACGTATCGTATTGATTTTTGTTCTTTCAGCTGTGCCAACAGAGGCTTCCCAAGCAGCTGCTCAGGAGAATACGGTTTGGCTGCGCTGTTTTCCGTAAAACACGGAACAGCAGCTGCCATTAGTAATACTATTAATAAATAATTTTTTTTTCCCATTACAGATATCAGCACACACCTTTGTAACTTACGCGGACCTGTTTATACAGGCCGTCACCTTCTGATTTTGTGTCGATATCAGGAATATCATTGAGTGTCGTATGAATCAGGCGTCTCTCAAACGGATTCATCGGTTCAAGCAGAATTGAATTGTGGGTCTGATGAACTTTATCCGCTGTCGTATATGCAAGGCGGACAAGCGATTCTTCCCGGCGGATGCGGTAGTTTTCAGTGTCAAGAATAATGCGGACATCTTCATGACCAAGGCGTCCTGCATAAATATTTGCAAGGAGCTGCAGGGCATCAAGATTCTTGCCCTTGCGTCCGATAAGGATCGATGAATACTGAGAATCCATCTTTACCCCGATTTTCTGCGGCTCGCGGAATACAATTTCGGTTCTTACCTCGTATCCCATTTTCTCGACCATTGTCTTTATAAAACCAAGGAGCTTTGTTTCAAATTCATCCTGGGGGAGAGGATCCGCAACTATTTTATCACCTCTTCCGGGCATAAAATTGTCATTACTTTCCTCTGCCGTATCCAATGCATCAACAGGATTAACACGGATCTTTACATATCCTTTTTTGAATAAAGAATTTTTCTGTGTCTCAAGAATTTCAACATCAAACTGATCACGATCAAGTCCAAGTTCTCTTGCGGCCTTTTCTATAGCTTCCTTTTCGGTTTTTCCATCATATTCATATGTCATAATCTAATACCTCTCGCTGGTAATTATCTCTTTTTGCTATTCTTAGAGACAGTAAAAGCTTTTTCGTTTTTCCGGACAGCCATTTCCTTTTTCTTCTGTTCCATAATCTTATTAATTACAAGCTGCTGACCCATCTGAATTAAATTGCTCACAGTCCAGTAAAGCAAAAGTCCTGACGGAGCATTGTAAAAAATGAAGAAGAAAACAATGGGCATACCGTACATCATAAATTTCATCTGCGTAGCACTCGTTCCGGCTCCTGCTGCCGTCCCGCCGTTTTGTGTAATTTTTCCGTACAGCAACTGAGAAATAAGATAAATAACCGGAAGAATACGGATTGCGTTCCCGAAGAACGGGATACTCTTACTGAATGTATGGACACTGTCCCCTGCAGAGAGATCCGGAATCCAGCCGGGAATAAAAGAAGCCCCGCGGAATTCAAAATAATTGTTGAACAGATTATACATTGCAAAAATAATAAGGAACTGAATCACCATAGGGAAGCAGCCGCTTGCAGGATTGTAATTATTCTCTTTATACAACTTGCCCATTTCTTCCTGCATTTTCTGCGGATTATCCTTATACTTTGTCTGAATTGCAGTCATCTGAGGCTGAAGATCCTGCATTTTGAGCGTACTTATCGACTGCTTTTTCGTAAGAGGGAACATAGCAATCTTAAATAAAACAGTCATCAGGATAATTGAAACGCCCCAGTTCGGAATAAGCTTATAGAACATCTGCATTACCCATTTGAGTATGTTCTCAAGCCAGGAAAGCCAGCCGCTTGACTGAAGAGATTCAGGAAGTTTTAAACTGCTGAGCTGCCATCCATTATTTTCAGCAACATTGTAGCGCTTTAAATCCTTCTCATTGCGCGGCCCAAAATACAAATAATAGGTATCCAGCAGGTCAGATCCGGAAAACTGTTTACGCGTCAGATATAACTGGGCATTGGCATAATCATTTATTTCTGCTTTTGAAGAATAATAAGCCTCTCCCATAATTCCCGTATCAGCAGGAACTACAAGTTCCTCAAAATATTTTCCGGCAATACCGCTCCACGTATATGTTTTGTCGTATGATTTAAACTGCTTCGATCCTACATTTATTGTCTTTTTCTTTTCGCCATTAAATGAAAGGAACTGTCGGACTTCGTATCTGTTCGCTTTTGAATCGAAATGAGGCCCAATCTGAGGTGATGTCCTAAGGGTATATGCAATACCATTATTATTCAAAACGGCATTCCCCTCATCGCTGTGCACAAGAATCTCAAGCTTGAAAATATACTCGTCCGGCATAAACGTATACCTTTTGCCGAACGTATATCCTTTGTAATGTTTTGTAAAAAGAACCGTATTTGCATCCGGACGTTCAACATTAAAGTTATCATTTATAAGCATATTATCCGGACCGCCAAAGGATACAGCACATGCCCGGTTGAAATCGGAAATATTATCCGCCATCTGGACACCTTTTTTAGTATCAGTGTCGATATGATTCAGCAGTTCGTAATCAATAATATCGCCGCCCTTATTCGTAAGGACAGCCTTTACGTCGTTGGTGGTGATTACAACTGTCTGCTCAGGAACAAACTCGCCGGAATCTGCCGCCTGCGCAAGAACATCATTTTTCTGCACAGATGCTGCTGTCGATTCCGTCCCTGCAGTATCTGCGGACCGTTCAGTACTTTGAACTTCTGTTTTTCGGGATACTACGTTTTTAGGAAACAATATCGGCTGTAACAGCATAAACGCACCGATAACGACCGTTGAAAGTACTATTGCCCAAATGGTATTTTTATCCATCCGTTTGAATCTCCATTAGTTATGGAACAGGATCGTATCCTCCGGCATGATAAGGATTACATCGGAGAATACGTTTAATTGCAAGAAAAAGGCCCTTACCAGGTCCATATTTTTGAATTGCCTCAATTGCATACTGTGAACACGTAGGCTCATACCTGCAGCATGCGGGAAACAAAGGAGAAATACAAATTTGATAAGCACGGATGCAAAGATAGAAAAATTTCGTCAGAAATTTTTTCATTTCCTGATTAATCCTGCCTTTTCACACAATGATCGAAATTGAACACATCGCTCGTTGAACGAATCATTTCCGGGATATACCAGCAACAGCATATCATAACCGGTGTTCAGATGTGTTTTAAATAAACGATAGACTTCACGGCTGTACCGTTTAGACAGATTCCTTTGCACCGCGTTACCGTATCCGCGAGGTAAAGGAAAACCTATACGATTTTTTTCCTGTCCGTTTTCTGCATAAAACAGTTTCGCACCGGAAACACCTGTCTTTTTTCCTTTTTTAAACAGATTCTTAAAATCAGCGGGATTTTTCACACGCTCATTACGTTTAAAAAACCCCATTTTTAATAGTTCTGTTTCCATCTTTGATGAATATCAATAAGGCTTCTTCTCGTCAGAAGCAGAAAGCTTTTTGCGGCCTTTTGCACGACGACGTGCAAGAATCTGACGTCCGCCTTTTGTTGCCATGCGGGCTCTGAATCCAAATTTTCTATTGCGTTTTACTTTGCTGGGCTGATATGTCCGTAACATTGAACATGCTCCTTGATATAATTAATCTGTACATTTCTACACAGATTTTAAGATTTCGAATTAATACTCCCGATCCAATATAGTATGGAAATATACCATTATTTTGAAGAATTGGTCAACATGCTGCTTTTCAGTGCATCAAGCTTTGCTTTCAGCTCCGGAGACAATTCTACTTTGTTTTTTACGGCTTTTCTGTCGGATATTTCAAGTTTCTTATCCTCTTCCTCCAGTTTTCTGGATAAAGTTTTTCTGTCTTCCCTTATCTGATCATCATACGAATTACCGCAGAGAGTTGCGTCACTTCCTTTAAGCCGGAAGGCAAGTGACAAAATATGAAGATCCGGAAGAGCATTCTGCAGACCGGTCAGTATGAATTTGGAATACAGCTGCATTATCTGAATCCATCCGGGATGATCTGTTTCAACAAGCAGTATACCGTTTTTCAAATCAATAAGTTCCGTATGAGCGGCAATTCTTTCTCCGTATTTATGGACTTTTGAAACAATGCTTTTCCATGTCCCCAACAGTTTACTGCTGTTTTCCATATTCGATTTATCGATATTTGAAAAAACCTGAGCTATCATATCGGCGGCTGTTATTATTGACTGATCATTAATCATTCCATTCACCTTTTTCAATATGATATATGCGTGTCGTACTGTGTTTATAACGCTCGTACGGTTCGCCCGGCAGAAATGTACAGAATAACTGGTCGTATTCGGGAAGCAACGCTGTCATTTTCTGGCGCTTGTCAGGATCAAGCTCAAGCATAACATCATCCATAAGAAATACCGGTTTAGTTGCCGTAATCCTCGAATAGTATACAGCCTGAGCGACACGAAGGAGAAGGGCAACGAGCCGCTGCTGTCCGGTCGATGCAACCGGAATAAATTGTCTGCCTTCATGCATAAAAATGATTCTGTCCCTGTGAGGACCGGACAACGTTGTTTCCATTACTTTGTCCTGATCATGTTTTTGTGCAAGAGCGGCTGTAATATCGTCTGCAGTCGGAAAACGGGTGCCTACAGTATCGGGAATTTCTTTCCATGACGGTATATACAAAATACTCACACCGCTCATACCGGAAATATTTTCATATAATTTTCCGAAAATGTCGTTAAATTGAAACACCGCATTTTTGCGCTTCTTTTGTATTTCAAGACCGCTTTTTGCCAGCTGTACATCGTAAATAGCAAGCATATCGTATGATTTGTCTTTAAGCAGCTGATTACGATTCTTTAGAACTTTTTTATAATTACGCATATCGTCGATATACAGCGGATCAAACATCGTAAGCGACTGATCAAGAAAAAAACGACGGCATTCGGGCTCTCCTGTAGCGAATCTCATATCGTCGTGACAAAAAAGCACACACGGAATCGTATTAATCAGTTCTTTCCGATCCTGTATGCGTTTTTCATTTTTTTCAATACGTTTCACGCCGTTCTGATACGTTATACCGATTTTTTGTACACTGCCTCTTTCCTGCTGATAGAGTGCATTAATGCTGAAACTGTCTGTTCCGTGTTTTATAAGCTGTGCATCCACATGTGTACGAAAAGAAGCGCCGTAAGCAGAATAATACAGTGCTTCAAGAATATTGCTTTTTCCCTGTCCGTTTTCTCCGACAAAATAAATCTCCTTCGCAGAAATATCTATTTTGTCGTTCTTCAGATTACGGAAATTATTCAGTGAAAGGGACAGGAACGGCATTAGTTAAGATTCATAGGCATAATGATGTGAAAGAAATCGGCCGCAGGTTCCGGGAGGAGTGTTATTGCCTTCATCGATTCTGTAAATTCAAACACAATATTTTCAGTATTGATTACTTTGATAGGTTCGGTGACATAAAGATAATTAAGGGCAATTGTAACTTCCTGACCGTCATATTTACACGGGATTTCCTCTGCAGCAGTACCTATATCTGTTTCAGGTGAAATAAGAGTCAGTGTTCCCGGTGCTACTTTAAAAAGCAGCCGGCTTACTTTCTTGTCAATCATAATCGTTGTACGTTTAAGAGCGGAATCAAGATCAGCTTTATTTACCTGAAATGAATATAACTGTTTTTCAGGAATTACTTTCTGATAATTAGGGAACTGCCCGTCGAGCAGCAGAGAAGAGAACTCGTAATTGCCGAAACGCACAAAAATCAATTTGTCTATAACGGCAAGAGAAACATTACCTTCATCCGGCGCATTTTTGAGAATACATCCAAGTATTTTTACAGGAATTATAGCTGCAGGAAAATCTGCTATTCCCTGAGCAATTGCTTTACCTGCATATGACAAACGGCGGCCGTCTGTAGAAACCATTATCAGTTCATCATCTTTTTTCGTAAAATAAACGCCTGTCATAAAATAACGGTTTGCATCTTCAGAAACGGAGAATATAGTCTGAGAAATCATTTCCTTGATATCTTTTGCAGGAACATCAAAGAAAGGTACTTTTTCCGCATTGTTTACAGGTGGGAATTTATCGCTTGCAATACTCTTGAGCTGGAATTTTATTTTTTTTGCAATCGGCCTGATCGTTACTTTTACATCTTCCTGATCAAATTCAATTTCGCCTGCAGGAGACGAAGCAAGTATACTCATGAATTTATCGCAGAAAACTGTTGTTGTACCGTCTTCTTTTACATCGACAGGAATCTTTGTTGTAAAATTAACAGAAGAATCAGATGCTTTGACTGTAAGAGTGTTGTTTTCAGCACTGAGAAGAATGTTGGAAAGAATTGAAATAGGACTTTTGTTTGTAATGATTTCCTGGGCAATAGCAATTTCTCTAATCATTGCATCTCTGTCAAAAGAAAACTTCATTTTATATCTCCTTTAACTCGGCCTTTTCTGCGAGTTGTTCACGTTGTTATAGTATACTAAATTTATATATAATTTAGTAATAGTAATAATAAGGTCCGGCAAATTGTGGATATATGGTGTAACTTGTTATTTTACTTTAAGTTATAGTGTATATAACTTACTATGTTATATTCACATGTTATACACTTATTCACAATTATTCTATTTATTCACTGGTTATGCACAATATTGTAACATATTATACACATTTTTGTCTTTATTTTTTGTAGTCTTTTATCTCCTTTATGAGCAGTTGTACGCGGGCATTAAGAGTTGAGTCTATTTTCATTTCCGAGCAGATTTTTTCATACGAATGCATTGCCGTTGAATGATCGCGTCCGCCGAATTCGTTTCCAAGTTCGGTAAAAGAGTACTCTGTAATTTCACGCGCTATGTATAATGCTATCTGGCGTGGAATGACGAATTTTTGATCGCGCTTTTTATTTTTTATATCAGCAACAGAAATCTGGTATTCTTCGGCAACAACTTTTTGTATTGTTTCGATTGTAATTGTGCCTGCTGCCGGATTGCTGAATATATCGCGGAGCTGCTGCTGTGCAATTTCTATTGTAAGAGGCTTCTGGATAAGTTCGGCATATCCTATCATTTTTGTTAAAGCTGATTCGAGGTCACGGACGTTTGTTTCTACGTTTTTTGCAATATAGTCGATGACATCGTCAGGAATTTTTTTATCGAGAATCTGTAGTTTCTTCAGAAGAATTGCACGTCGTGTTTCGTAATTCGGCGGCTGCAAATCTACGCATAAACCGTTTGATATACGGCTTTGAATGCGGTCGGCAAATCCTTTCAGTTCAGTAATAGGGCGGTCGCACGTAAAGACCATCTGTGAACTGTGATCGCGGAGTTCGTTGAATGTATAAAACAATTCTTCCTGAAGGGCAGGTTTGTTCTGGAGAAAGTGTATATCATCAAGGAGCAGCACGTCGAGATGTCTGTACTTTGATTTGAATTTTTCAGTTGTTTTTGAGGCAAGCGAAGAAGTAAATTCGTTTGTAAAAGCTTCAGCTGATGTGTAACATATCTTGAATCGGTCATCGTGTTCTTTATAGATATAATTACCTATAGCCTGCATAAGATGAGTCTTTCCAAGTCCTACGCCGCCGTAGAGCAGTATAGGATTGAATTTTTTACCTGGTTCTTTAGATACTGCTATAGCCGCGTTATATGCAAAGTTATTGTTGTCGCCGGAGACAAATGTATCAAACGTAAAGTCTTCCCTTAACTGAGGATGCTTTTTGTATTCTTTTTCGACAGGTTCCCTGTTTTTTTCCTCGTCTTTTTTTTCGGGCTGTTTTACAACGGGCACCGGTTGTTTTTCTTCCGTTTCCTGGGAAGCAACCTTTGAATTGCTTACAGTATGGTCAATTACAATATCTTTCTGACCTGTAATTTCCTGTATTTTTTCAATAACTTTATTGACATTGCCTTTTTTGACCATTGTCAACCACATGAATTCAGAGGGAACAGACACAATAATTGTATTATCTGTGTCTTCTACATATTGCATGTTAAACCAGAGCTTAAATTCTGTTTCCTGCTGAGAGCCTTCCTTTTTGTATTCTTCGTGTATCTGATCCATTGCATACTGCCAGACTTCACGATAATTATTGTTGGACATGGTAAGATTATAAACCGCCTTTACTTTTTTCTTCAAGACAGGTATACTGTAAATTACTAATTCGTTCTATTATAGCTAAAAAATCAAGGAAACATCATGAACCCTTCTGAAAATTATTCAGCCAGCAGCATTCAAGTATTAAAAGGACTGGAAGCAGTACGCAAGAGACCTGGCATGTATATAGGCTCGACGGGACCTCAGGGTCTTCATCATCTAGTATATGAGGTTGTTGACAACAGTATTGATGAAGCTATGGCAGGTTTCTGCGATCGGATAACTGTTGCGCTTGAAAAAGGCGATATCTGCCGTGTTGAAGATAACGGACGAGGTATTCCTGTCGGGATGCATCCGACAGAACATATAAGCGCTCTTGAGCTTGTTCTCACAAGGCTTCATGCCGGTGGTAAGTTTGATAAAGGTGCGTATAAAGTTTCCGGCGGTCTCCACGGTGTAGGTGTCAGCTGCGTTAATGCTTTGTCCACCTGGATGGAAGCTACCGTTGACGAAAGCGGAAAGCGTTATTTTCAGCGCTATGAAACGGGTATCCCAAAGACAAAAGTAGAAGAGATTGGAACATCCGAACGCCAGGGAACGACAATCCGCTGGCAGGCAGATAAATCGATATTCACAGAAACGACGACGTATGATTATGATGTGCTGTCAAAACGCCTTCGTGAGCTTGCTTTTCTTAACAGCGGCATTACGATTATATTCCGTGATGAGAGACTGGAGACGCCGAAAGAAGTTATTTTCAAATTCGAAGGCGGAATCAGGCATTTTGTCTCGTACCTTAATGAAGGGAAAAATATAATCCCTGCGGAACCGATTTTTCTTGAAGGCGAGCAAGAAGGGGTTATTGTCGAACTTGCCATGCAGTACAACGATGGCTATTCGGAAAACATTTATACATATGTCAATGATATCAACACAATAGAAGGTGGTACGCATCTTGACGGGTATAAAAATGCACTGACGTTCGTTTTTAACAAATTTCTTGAGAATAATCAGAAACTTTCGAAGAAGATGGACAAGGATGAAAAACTTACCGGAGATGATGTCCGGGCAGGTCTTACAGCCGTTCTGTCCCTAAAAGTGCAGGAGCCACAGTTTGAAGGTCAGACAAAAACAAAACTTGGCAATAGTGAAGTCCGCACCATAGTCGATTCCCTTACTAAAGAAAAACTTACGATGTTTTTTGAGCAGCATCCACAGGATCTTGAGCATATTCTTGAGAAATCGGTAGGAGAGGCCAGCGCCCGTATTGCGGCCCGCAGAGCTAAGGAAGCGACACGCCGTAAGAGCGGACTCGACAGCTTCGGCCTGCCCGGAAAGCTTTCCGACTGTTCTTCAAAGAATCCTGCAGAATGCGAAGTGTACATCGTAGAAGGTGATTCTGCAGGCGGTTCTGCCAAAAAGGGACGCGACAGCAAACATCAGGCGATTCTCCCGTTGTGGGGAAAGATGCTCAATGTTGAAAAGACACGCATAGACAAAGTAATAAACAATGATAAGCTTGAACCGGTTATTGCAACGCTTGGTGCTGGAATTGGTAAAGATTTTGATATAAGCAAATTAAGGTATCATAAAATCATTATAATGGCTGATGCTGATGTCGACGGTTCCCATATCCGCACGCTGCTTCTCACATTCTTTTTCCGCTATATGCCTCAGATTATAGAGGACGGTTATGTATACCTTGCAATGCCGCCATTGTACAAAGTAAGCTGGAACAGAAAAGAATGGTATGTATACGATGATGATGAAAAGGCTGTCGTACTCAGGGAACTTGGTGCAAACTCGGATAAGGCTTCGGTTCAGCGGTATAAGGGTCTTGGTGAAATGGACGGAACACAGTTGTGGGAAACAACAATGGATCCTGCCCGCCGCAAGATGAAACTGGTAACTATTCCGGACGCAGTTGCAGCGGATAAAATGTTTTCAGTCTGTATGGGTGAGGAAGTCGAACCCCGTCGTAAGTTTATTGAAGAAAACGCAGTATACGCTAATCTTGATGTGTAGGCAGAAAATAAATAAGGATTGAATCATGGAAGAATTTAAAACTCCGGAAGGCGGAACGCTTATCCACATACCTATTGATGCAGAAGTCAAGCAGGCATACATGGATTATTCTATGTCTGTTATTACGAGCCGGGCCCTGCCGGATGTGCGTGACGGACTTAAACCGGTACACCGCCGGATTATTTATGCAATGAATGAACTTAATCTGCACAATAACGGTGCAACCCGCAAATGTGCAAAGATTGTTGGTGATGTGCTCGGAAAATATCATCCGCACGGAGACGCATCGGTTTACGATGCGCTTGTTCACCTTGGCCAGGATTTTTATCTCCGCTATCCCGTTATAACTCCTCAGGGAAACTTCGGTACAATTGCAGGCGATCCTCCTGCCGCATACCGTTATACTGAGGCGAAAATGGCCAAGCTCGCAGAAGAGATGGTTGCAGACATAGAGAAGGATACCGTTGACTTTATTCCGAATTTCGATGAAACAGCAAAGGAACCGACAGTTCTTCCTTCAAAACTTCCGTATCTGCTTGTGAATGGTTCATCCGGTATTGCTGTCGGTATGACAACAAATATGCCGCCTCATAACCTTCGCGAAGCAGCAGCAGCAATATCTGCTTATATTGATAATCCTGAGATTTCTATTGATGAGCTGTGCAAATACATCAAAGGTCCGGATTTTCCTACAGGTGGTATTATTTTCGGACGGGGAGGAGCCAGGCAGGCATACAAAACGGGCCGAGGCAAAATAATTGTCCGCGGAAAATTTAACATTGAAACAGCAAAAAACGGCAAAGAATCAATTGTATTCACTGAAGTTCCTTACCAGGTGAATACGAAAATGCTCTGTGAACGTATCGGCGAACTTGCACGCAATAAAGATATAGAGGGCATTACAGGTATCAACGATGAGAGTTCCGATCGTACCGGAATGCGTATTGTCATAGATTTGAAGCGTGGGGCTATAACGAAAATCGTTTTGAATCAGCTGTTTTCAAAAACGGCACTTCAGTCGAATTTCGGTGTTATCAATCAGGCTCTTGTAAGGGGACGTCCCCAGATATTGACACTGAAGCAGATTATACAGTATTTTGTCGAACACCGTGATCAGGTTGTTACACGGCGGACAAAATTCGAACTTGCAAAAGCTCTTGCCCGGGAGCACATTCTGCATGCACTTATTGTTGCTATCAACAATATTGACGAAGTAATTAAAATTATACGAGGAAGCCGCGACACAGAAGACGCAAAGAATGGTCTTATGAAGCGCTTCCAGTTTGATGATATACAGTCGCAGGCAATTGTCGATATGCAGTTGAAGCGCCTTACCCACTTGGAAATCGATGATCTAAAAAAAGAACTGGAAGAACTTGAAGTAGTCATTGAACATCTCCGGGATTTGCTTGCGCATCATGAAAAAATTCTTGGGCTTATCAAGACGGAAACGAATGAACTTGCAGAAAAATACGGCGATGACCGTCGTACAGATATCGTCTCCGACGAGATTGAAGAGATCAATGTCGAAGACATGATTAAAGAGGAAGATATGGTAGTTTTAGTTTCAAAGTTGGGTTACATTAAACGTATCGCGGCATCACAGTATAAGAGCCAGGGACGCGGAGGAAAGGGGAGCATCAGTGCCAACCTTGTTGAAGATGATTACATCAATCAGATTTTCATTGCGTCTACACATGACAATATCATGTTTATAACGAATGAAGGGAAAGCATACTGGATAAAGGCACACGAAATCCCGGAATCTGCAAAGACAAGCCGCGGAGCTCACATAAAGAGCCTGCTGGCCGTTTCTGCAGATGAAGAGATTACAACTATTGTATCGGTTAAGGAATTCAGTGAAACACAGTATGTACTTATGGCAACTTCTAACGGTGTTGTAAAAAAGTCTGCACTCAGCGATTTTTCGAATGCAAAGGCAAAAGGCATTATTGCAATCAAACTTGACGACGGTGACAAACTTATAAGTGCAATTCTTACACAGGGCAAAGACGACGTATTCCTTATTTCAAGAAAAGGCAAGGCTCTGCGTATTTCCGAGGAAGATGTACGCGTTATGGGTCGTGCAAGCCGAGGAACAAAGGGTATGAAGCTTGCAGAAGATGACGAAATTTCTGCAGCCGTCAGAGTAGAGAAAGACAAGAGTATTATGCTTGTTACAGAGAAGGGCTATGGTAAACGCGTAAATGCAGATGATTTTAAGCCTCATGGACGCGGAACCGGCGGACAGCGCTGCTTTGGCAATACAGAAGAGCGTGGTGAAATTATCGGGGCTCTTGCTGTTGCAGAAGACGATGAAGTCCTTTGTATGACTAGCCAGGGAAAGACGCTACGCGTTGCTGCCAGTCTCATCAAAGAACAGGGAGCAGCTTCAAGCGGTGTAACGCTTGTAAAGATTGAAAGCCCTGATTACCTTGTCGGAATTGACCGTGTGGCAGATGATGACGAGGAAGATGAAACTGGAACGGAATCTGCAGCACCGGAAACCAATGATTAATTACTTATAATACAAAGAATTATAAGTTTGTTTAGATGCCTTGCCTAAAGCTGCTGACAAATAAGCAAGTTTAGGATATACTTTATATCAAGGGAACAACTGTATTTCATAATTGTAAACAGTTGACAGGTGGAAACATCAGGCAGGAGGCCGGACAATAGAGTAATCTGTTGTCCGGCCTCTCTTATTTAACATATTACAATACATAAAATGTACTGCCGATTTTTATTTTCAGTGCTGTAACTTATCCACAAGTTGTTAACATTGTGAATAAGTTATGTTTCACGTGAAACATAACATTACAATATTGTATATTTGGGAAAATGTTTCCTTCTTGGTATATCCTCCAATATATAGATTAGTTTTTCCATCTTAAACACTTTATACCTTTTACACGAACCTCAATAGGGATTTTTCTGTTGTATTTTCCTCTATACGGGTGGATGTTATGAGTTATGCACAAATGTTAACAACTTGTGGAAAAGTTTCACGTGAAACATGAAGTTATCCTCTTTTTGTTAACATTTGTGCATAAATGCAGATATTCTTTGTTTCACGTGAAACTTTTCATATGAGGTTTTCCACTTTGTGGATATCCTGTTAACAATCATCAGGAGGAACGCAATATGTATGGTTCTAGAATTTCCTGATGTATTGCAGCCTAAGGTTGTTGATTTCCTCATAAGGTAAGTTTCACGTGAAACATAAAATATAAAAAAAGAGGAATTTAAAAAAGGATTATCCGATCCGAAGTAATAAGGATGGAATAAATGTTCCACGTGAAACAGTGTTATATTGTACCGAATAGCAGGGGAGAGGGATGTTTTTCTATTGTTTCACGTGAAACAGACTGTTTATACATTTAACTAACGAACGATAGTTTATAAAAGATAATACAATCGATAGTTTATAAATTTATATACAAACGATCGTAAGTCATGAATTAGTATCTTTGTGTACATTTACAGACACTGTTTTCAACTGCATCCGGAGAGGAATCCGACTCAGTTGTCTGGTAGAAAACTGGATGCTATATTGCATAATGTAAAATCAAACAAATAGTGTCCTGACAGCGTATGTTGATTGTCATACATTACTTTTTGCTTTACACTGATTTTATGGATTCAATACTTGTGTCTCTGAATGAGCAGCAGCAGGCTGCTGTGAAGCATACAGAAGGGTACGTCCGTGTTATGGCGGGTGCCGGCTCCGGTAAGACACGGACACTTACGTCGCGCTATTGCTATCTTGTGAATGAAGCGGACATCGCTCCGGGGAATATTCTTTGCGTTACGTTTACTAATCGTGCAGCAAATGAGATGAAGTTCCGGGTTCGCAGGCAGCTCGGAGATATGGATCTTGGTTATATTTGTACGTTTCATGCTTTCTGCGTACAGCTTCTCAAGGAAGATATAAACGTACTGAACTATCCTAAGAATTTTGTCATTATTGATACGGAAGATGAACGTGAAATTCTACTGCGTATTTTCAGCGATATGCATATTACGCTGAAGGATACGACGGTACAGCGCACAATTGACGATGTGCTTGAGGCCAGAAAACTGCGTGCAGATACATATATAGGCGATATATACCGGTTTAATAATGAGCAGCTGAGGGAAAGGTTTAACACAATAAAAGACAGAGACGACCAGATTTTTGCAAGATATATTTATGAGCAGAAGAAAAGTTTTAGTCTCGATTTTAACGATCTGATAAACTTTGCAACGTATATCCTTGAGAATTTCCCGGAAGTCCGCGCTAAGTGGCAGGAACGCATGGAATACGTCATGGTCGATGAATTTCAGGATGTGAGCAAAAAACAGTATCGTATTGCGCAGATACTATCTGCCAGACATGAGAATTTATTTATAGTGGGCGACAGTGATCAGACAATTTACTCGTGGCGCGGTTCCCATGTAAAAATGTTTCTTGATTTTGACAAAAAATATCCCGGTGCTCAGACATTTCTGCTGACAAAAAATTACCGTTCCTCTCCGGAAATTATTACCGCCTCTAATACGCTCATTGCAAAAAATACGGTTCGTTATCCGAAAGAACTTGTTCCCGTTAATGCATCCGGACCCAAGCCCCTTTTCTGCCACTGTAAAAACGAGAATGAGGAAGCACTGTGGATATACAGGCAAATTCAACTACTCGCAGAATCCGGCATAAATTACGGAGATATTGCAGTTTTATACCGCGCACATTATCTTTCACGACCTGTGGAGGAGTGTTTTATTGAAAAGGAAGTTCCATACAAATTCTACAGCGGAATTGAGTTTTACAGTCGTCGTGAAATTAAAGATTTGGTATGCTATCTACGGATGCTTATTTCTGCGGACGATATTGCTTTTTTGCGTACTATAAATATGCCTTCGCGTAAAATAGGCAGGAAAAAGATAGAAGTGCTTAGAAATGAGGCTGAGAGTAAAAACATTACCTTATATGAAGCTCTTAAGCAGTCTGTCAGTTTGCCGCTGTTTGCCGGGACCTGTGCGCAGGAATATATTGAAGCAATTGAATCTCTGCGTGAAACGTACAGCAAACTGCCGCTTGGGACAATCCTTCAGGCTGTAATGGATAAGACGGGATACGAGGCATATCTTCGGCTGCAGAGCGATCAGGACAGACTTGATAATGTTGCGGAGTTCAGACGTGCCGTTGAGACTGCCGGTCAGGACGATGACGCAAACCTTGAGGATTTTCTTGCTCATATTGCTTTGTTCACGGATATTGATCGTGCATCAGAAAAAAGTGATGTAAAGCTTATGACAATTCATACGTCGAAGGGTATGGAGTTTCCGTATGTATTTATATGCGGCATGAACGAAGGTATATTTCCGTCCCGTAAAACCCTTTCTCCAGAGGATATGGAAGAAGAGCGGCGCATTGCGTATGTTGCCATGACGCGTGCCGAAAAAGAATTATTTCTTTCTGATTCGGAAGGTATTGCCAATGACGGTATTTTTAAGTATCCTTCAAGGTTTATATTTGATGCAGGACTTGATAATCTCAGGCTTGAGCATGAGATTGATGCATCTCTCCTTGAGCAGACTTCAAAAGTGATTTCATATAGCGAAGAACATCTCAAGCGTATAGGTTCCGTACTTGAAGTAAACACGCGTGTAAATCATCATGTTTTTGGTGATGGTACCATCGTTGAGGTAAACAAAAAGGATGGCTGCTACTTTATCAAGTTTGACACGCTGAAGACAACGCGTACGATACGGTTTGATGCAGCTCTCTCTGTGATTTGAATATATAATGTGATATACTGTTATTATGGAACATATAAAATTGGCATTTCTGCTTGTACTGTTTTGTGCAGTCGGTCTTGTTTTTGTCGGTGTCGGGTTATATTTTTTATCTGAAAAAAATCTTAATTATTATAGCGGTAAAAAGACAATGGTAAGGGCTGCCGGTTTTGTTTCGCTTGCGCTTGGTATACTGACTGTAATTATGGGTATTGCAATGTATGCACAGCCGCAGCTTCTTGAATATCTTGTTATTTTATACCTCATTGTTTTGATTCTTGTTGTTTTTAGTACAATGATCGTTTTGAAAAAAAAGAAATAGGAAATTAGTAATCCATAAAAAAGCCGCCGGAATTGGTATGTCCGGCGGCTTTCTGCATTTATAGGCTAAATGTCAAATTATTTCTTTGTTGTCTTCTTTACCGGTTTTTTAGCGGCAACTTTCTTAGCAGGTACCTTTTTAGCTGGAGCTTTTTTAGCGACCGGTTTTTTTGCTGGTTTCTTTTCAGCAACTTTTTTTACCGGTTTTTTAGCAGCAACAGCCGGCTTTTTAGCTGCCGGTTTCTTTGCAACAGTTTTTTTTGCTGCTTTTGCTTTTGCGGCAGCGCGGACTACAGCCTGTGCTGCAGAAAGGCGTGCGATCGGTACACGGAACGGAGAGCATGAAACATAGTCAAGACCAACGCGGTAGCAGAAGTCGATTGTTTCAGGATCACCACCGTGCTCACCGCAGATACCGCAGTGGAAGTCCGGTTTTACAGCACGAGCGTCTGTAACAGCCATGTCTATGAGTTTGCCGACACCTTCTTCATCGAGTGTTTTGAAAGGATCATTTTCCAGAATGCTGCGTTTGTAGTAGGAACCAAGGAATTTTCCTGCATCATCACGACTGAATGCAAATGTCATCTGTGTAAGATCGTTTGAACCGAAGCTGTAGAAATCTGCAACCTGAGCAATCTTTCCTGAAAGGAGAGCTGCGCGAGGTACTTCAATCATTGTTCCGATTTCGATCGGGATTTTAACACCCTTTTCTTTCTGAACTGCAGCAATAACTTCTTCGCACTCTGCGCGGATTACTCCGAGTTCTGCAGGATCGCAGACAATCGGGATCATAATCATCGGGCGTACCGGGATTCCGCGTTTCTTGCAGTCAATGGCAGCAAGCGTGACAGCTTCTGTCTGCATCTTGTAGATTTCAGGATACGTAATTGTAAGACGGCATCCGCGGTGACCGAGCATCGGGTTGAATTCTTTGAGGCTGTTGAATTTAGCAGTAAGAGCGTCAAGAGAGATAGCCGTTCCTTCTTCCTGAAGAATCTGCTGGACTTTCTTTGTTCCTTCTGCATCTTTCGGAATGAATTCATGGAGCGGCGGGTCAAGGAAACGGATTGTAACCGGCTTGCCTTTCATTGCTTCCAGAATACCTGTAAAGTCTTTCTTCTGAAGAGGAAGAATCTTTGCAAGAGCCTTTTCACGGATTTCTGTTGTATCAGCACCGATCATGGCCTGGAAGTAAACGAGCTTGGCAGGATCAAAGAACATGTGTTCTGTGCGGCAGAGACCGACACCTTCTGCACCAAAGTCGAATGCATTCTGTGCCTGATCAGGAAGGTCTGCATTGGCGCGAACACCGAAACCTTTGATTGTTGTCTTGCCGAACTTGCGGACAGAGTTGTTGCGGATTTCATCGCACCATTTCATGAATGTATCGAAATCGCCCGAAATCTCCGGAGCTTTAGTCGGAATCTGACCGGCATAAACAGCACCTGTTGTTCCGTCGATTGTCATCCAGTCACCGGCTTTGTATGACTTACCGTTGACTGTGATACCGCCGTTTTCAAAGTGAAGGGCTTCAACACCGGAAACACACGGTTTGCCCATCTGGCGTGCAACAACTGCAGCATGTGATGTGCGTCCGCCTGTTGCGGTAAGAATACCTTCTGCGGCTGCCATACCGGCAATGTCATCAGGACTTGTTTCTTTGCGTACGAGAAGAACTTTTTTACCGGCTTTTGCCTGTTTTTCCGCTTCGTCAGCTGTGAAAACAATCTGACCGCATCCGGCTCCCGGCGATGCATTGAGACCTTCTGCAATTGCACCAGCAGCTTTTGCAGCTTTTGAATCGATCATCGGGTGGAGCAGCTGATCTACAGCACCTGAGTCAACGCGCATTATAGCTTCTTCTTTAGAGATCAGTTTTTCACCGACCATGTCTACAGCCATCTTGACAGCTGCCGAACCTGTGCGTTTACCGTTGCGGCACTGCAGCATGTAGAGCTTGCCCTGCTGAACGGTGAACTCCATATCCTGCATATCATGATAATGTTTTTCAAGATTGTTGCGGATTTTAATAAGTTCGCTGTAAACTTTCGGATTTTCTTTTGCGAGCTGATCAATTTCCTGCGGTGTACGGATACCGGCAACGACATCCTCACCCTGAGCATTCATCAGGTATTCGCCGAAGAATTTGTTTTCACCGTTTGACGGAGAGCGGCTGAAGCAGACACCGGTACCGGAGTCATTTCCCATATTGCCGAAAACCATAGCCATGACGGTAACAGCTGTTCCCTTCAGGTTTTTGATTCCGTTGAGCTCGCGGTATTTAATAGCGCGGGCATTCATCCATGAACCGAAAACAGCGTTAATGGCATGCCACATCTGCTTTTCCGGTTCCTGCGGGAAATCAGAACCTGTTGATTTCTTGTACAGAGCCTTGTATTTTTCAACAATTTCCTGAAGTTCTGCTGTGTCCAGTTCGTTGTCGAGTTTTTTTCCTTTGTGAGATTTTACTTCAGAGATAATTTTCTCGAATTCTGCGTGAGGAACACCCATTGCAACATCGCCGAACATCTGAATAAAGCGGCGGTATGCATCCCATGCAAAGCGCGGGTTGTCGGTCTTTTTTGCAAGACCAAGAACTGATTTGTCATTAAGGCCGAGGTTGAGGATTGTATCCATCATACCAGGCATAGAAATTGCAGCACCGGAACGAACAGAAACAAGAAGCGGATCTTCCGGTTCACCGAGCTTCTTTCCGAAAGCACGTTCAAGTTTTGCAAGATTTTTTGCGACATCATCATAAAGTTCTTTAGGGTACTTTCTGTTATTGTCGTAGAACATCTTACAGACATCTGTAGAAATTGTGAATCCCGGCGGAACCGGAACACCAATGTTTGTCATCTCGGCAAGGTTGGCACCTTTTCCGCCGAGCTCTGCGCGCATATCCGCGTTGCCCTCTGCTTTTCCGTTTCCGAAAAAGTAAACGAGTTTTGTCTTAGCCATTTGATAACTCCATATATGGATAAAGATAAGATAATAAAATATTACATTGAAAAGAGAGTGCTGTCAATTGTACTCACTTTTCAATGTAAGCAATTGAAAAATTATTTTTTTTGAGATTCATCACCGAGGTATGCGTGACGAATTCTTTCGTCACTGAGAAGATCTTTTCCCGTTCCCGACAAAGTGATGCGTCCTGTTTCCATGACGTATCCGTAATCGGCAATCTTCAGTGCAGCTCGTGCGTTTTGTTCTATGAGCAGGACTGTCGTTCCCTGTTCGTTTATCCGTTTAACAATTGAAAAGATATTTTTTACGATGAGAGGTGCAAGTCCGAGCGACGGTTCGTCGAGCATAAATAATTTCGGACGCGACATAAGTCCGCGGCCGACAGCGAGCATCTGCTGTTCGCCGCCCGAAAGCGTACCGGCGCTTTGCTTTTCACGTTCTTTCAACCGGGGAAATAGTTCGTATATCATTTCACGATCTTTTTCTATGTCAGCTTTGTCGTTCCGGTGATATGCGCCCAGTGTAAGATTTTCCCATACGGACAAGTTGGGGAATATGCGGCGGCCTTCAGGGACGAGCACAACGCCCTGCGAAACGATTTGTTTGGTGTTCAGGGCGGTGAGTTCCTGTCCGTTCCATTTGATGCTGCCGCTTTGTGTTTTTACAAGCCCGACGATAGAGTTGAGTGTAGTTGATTTTCCGGCACCGTTTGCTCCGATGAGAGAAACAATTTTTCCGTCCGGTACTTCAAGTGAAATTCCCTGAAGGGCGTGAATACCGCCGTAGTAAACCTGTAGGTCGTGCAGTTCAAGCATTTTCGTCCTCCGTTTCATCGTTGTCAGAACCGAGATAAGCGTCGATTACTTTCTGGTTGCTGCTTATTTCCTGCGGGGTTCCTTCTGCAATCGTGTTGCCGTATTCGAGAACGTACATGCGGTCGCATATTCCCATGACAACCTGCATATGATGTTCAATGAGCAGAATTGAAACGCCGAAATCCGTGCGGATCTTTTTGATGAATTCCATGAGCTCCTCTGATTCCTGCGGATTCATTCCTGCGGCAGGCTCATCGAGCAGCAGCAGTTTTGGCCTTGTTGCAAGAGCCCGGACTATTTCGAGACGGCGCTGTTCTCCGTACGGAAGAGAAGTTGCCTTATCATATGCATGTTCTCTGAGGTTTACCTGTTCAAGAAGATACAGTGCATGTTCCCTTGCTTTTTTTTCGCGGTTGTTGTATGCAGGCAGATGGAGTACTGATTCAAAAAGATTGAAATTAGCGCGGAGGTTTTCTGCAACCATGACGTTTTCAACGACGTTCATTTCGTTGAAAAGGCGGATGTTCTGAAATGTACGGGCGAGGCCGATTCTTGTTATCTGATGGGGCTTGAGTTTCGTAATATCCTCATCGTCCCAGAAGATGGCACCGCTTGTCGGTTTGTATACACCGGTTATCATGTTGAATGCAGTTGTCTTTCCTGCTCCGTTAGGACCGATGAGACCTGTAATTTCTCCGTCATTTACTTTCAGATTCAAATCGTTGACAGCAGTAAGACCGCCGAATTTTATTGTGGTATGAATACACTGTAACATCACATTTTCTCCTTGCCGTTTTTAATGCGCGGTACAAGGCCGATTTTTGAAAGATAGTCCCAGGAAAATTCGTTTGTTCCCATAAGTCCCCGCTGCCGGTAAATGACGACAATCATAAGCAGGAGCGAGAAAACAACCATGCGCAGGCCGGGGAGTCCGTCTGTTTTTATAAAAATTAAATTAAGCGGACCGTCAAGGAAGCGGAGCAGCTCCATACATACAGTGACGACGACAGAGGCGATAATGGAACCGGTAATGCTGCCGTTGCCGCCGAGGACGACAATCAGCAGAATATTGTAAGTGAGGCTGAAGACGAACATCTTCGGGTCAATGGTCTGCATAAGATGTCCGAGCAGTGCACCTCCGATTCCTGCCATGAATCCGGAAATGACGAAGCTGACTGTTTTGATATGCGCAATATCGATACCCATAGCCTGCGCTGCAATTTCGTTATCGCGCACGGCTTTGAGCGAACGCCCGAATGCAGAATTGATAAGCGCAACCATAAATATGATGGCAAGAACCGCGCATCCCCAGACTGCATATGTCGATGAATATTTTGGGAGACCTTTGAGACCAAGCGCTCCGTTTGTTATGTTCTGCGTATTTGTGATAATGACACGGATGATTTCAGCGAAACCTAGCGACGCGATTGCGAGGTAGTCGTCGTGCAGCCGCAGCACGGGAAGGCCGATGATAAAGGCGAAAAGCGCAGCGCCGCAGCCGGCAAACAGAAGTGCCGGCAGAAAGGGAATCTGTATATTGGCAAGCCACGGAACAATCGGTTCAAGGTAAAAGTTTACAGCCTTTTGTGCAGGGCTCATGGTAAGCAATGCACTGATGTATGCACCGATTGCCATAAAACCTGCATGACCGAGAGAGAAAATGCCGGTAAACCCGTTAAGCAGATTAAGTGAAAGCGCCAGGATAATATAAATAGCGCAGAGGTTAAACACACGAAGCGTGAAGTTATCGAAAAAGTTATTGGCAATTATAATAAATGCGACAGCAAGTACGCAGGCTCCTGCCGTGAGTATTGTTTTTGTTTTTTTATTCATCAGACTTTCTCCACCTGGTTTTTACCGAGCAGTCCTGACGGTTTGAAAAGCAGTACGAGAATCAGAACGATAAAAGCAAATGCGTCCCGGTAACCGGTGAGGCCGGGCAGGAACGCGATAATCATGATTTCAAGAAAACCGAGCAGAAAGCCTCCAAGAACGGCGCCGCCTATGTTGCCGATACCACCGAGTACGGCAGCAATAAAACATTTAAGGCCGGGCATGATTCCCATTGTCGGGCTAAGCTGCGGATATTTTAGCGCCCACAGAATACCGCCGATTGCTGCCATAAGAGAGCCGATTCCAAACGTGATAGAAATTGTTTTGTCTACGTCGATAGCCTGGAGTCGTGCAGCATCAAGGTCGGTTGAGACCGCGCGCATGGCCATACCTGTTTTTGTTTTGTTTACAATCCAGAGCAGTATGATAAGCAGAATTGCCGTAACAATGGGAATAATCATGCTGATTGTTACGACGGTGACTACATTTTCAGGGTCCCTGCTGCTTCCGAATTTGAGGAGTTTGTTGAAGAATGCAGGAATGGGGAAACCTTTCTGACGTCCGCCGAATATAACTGTTGCCAGGTTTTCAATAAGGAACGATGCACCGATAGCGCTTATCATCACGGAGATTTTCGGCGAATCCCGGAGCGGACGGTACGCAATGCGTTCCAGCCCTATGCCGAGCAGTGCCGTAATGGAAATGGCGACAATGAATGCAACCCACCACGGGAGAAAAAATGTGGTTACAAGATAGAAAGCAAAATATCCGCCGAGCATGAAAATATCGCCGTGAGCGAAATTAATAAGACGGAGGATTCCATAGACCATCGTGTACCCGATGGCGATGAGTGCATAGAGGCTGCCAAGCGAAAGGGCGTTGACAATATGCTGCAGAAAGAGTGCTAAGGTCATAGTAGGACTTCCAAAATACAAAATGTATATATTTTATATCAATTTATAAAACAAAAAGATATACGGTGAACCGCAAAGCACGGCACGGATTGTCTGCGCCGTACTTTTTTATGTGTTACGGATTGACGATTGTCAGGTAGGAGAATTTTCCGTCTTTTACTGTTTTAATAAACGCGCTCTTTGTTGCGTCACCGTTTTCATCAAGTGTAACGTTTCCTGCTACACCGTCGAAATCTTTTGTTACAGCAAGAGCATCGCGGATTTTTGTTGTATCGAGGGAATTTGAACGTGTAATTGCATCAAGTGCAAGTCTGTATCCGTCAAAGCCGAGTGCGGTAACTGCCGCGGGTTCCTTTTTGTATTCCTCATCATATTTTGCAAGGAATGTTTTTGCCAGATCGGATGTTGCACCGGCAGCATCGAAGAATGTGGAGAATACGCAGCCTTCGACCGCACTCTTACCCACGTCGATAAGTTCAGGTGTTTCCCATGTATCGCCGCCCAGGAATTGTGCTGTAATGCCGAGTTCGCGGGCCTGTTTCATGATAAGTGCACTTTCTGTATAGTTGCCCGGCGCGAAGATGACGTCAGGATTTTTTGACTTGATTGCCGTAAGCTGGGCTGTAAAATCCTGATCGCCTGTATTGTAGTTAAGTTCCGCAAGAATGCAATTGTCGTTGCCCGTGAGTTTTTTGAACTGATCTGCAAAGAACTTTGCAAGGCCGACAGAATAGTCGTTTGAAATTTCGCGGATAAGGACAGCTGTTTTTGCTCCAAGATTCTGGGCTGCATATTTAGCCATGACAGTACCCTGGAACGGGTCGATGAAACATACGCGGAAATAGTACGGATTACCCTGCGTTACAAGCGGGTTAGTGCAGGAAAGACCGATTGCAGGAACTTTACCATCCTGAACAATCGGACCTGCTGCGATTGAATAGCCTGAACCCCATGAACCAAGTATGACTTTTACCTTTTCCTTATCCACAAGACGTTGAACCGCGTTTGCAGCTTCGACTTTGTCAGACTTATTGTCGACAATAACGAGTTCTACTTTGTATTCTTTACCGTTTACAGTAACAGTCGGATACAATTCGTTTGCAAGCTTGATACCCTCAATCTCGAGTGCACCGCCGGCAGCGTTTGCACCTGTCATCGGTTCGAAGACACCTATTTTGATTGTGTCTGAAGATGCAGCATCTTTTTTGCTGCAAGCCATGAAAAGACCGCTGAATGCAATAGCGGTCATGCTGAAAAGAGCAATTTTTGCAATTTTCCTCATTAGTTATTTTCCTCCGGATTAGATATAACAAAAACGCCGAAATTTGTGGTTAGTACAAATTTCGGCGTCATTGTCGTAATTATTTATTATAGTATAGTGAAATTTATATTTCATGCAAGTGTTAAAGATATGATAAACTGAAACAGCCGGAGACGTTTTTTTTGGAGGATTTATGAAGGAGTTAAAGATATTCCGTGCGTTATGCCTGTCTGCCGTTTTCCTTTTAACCGCATCGGTTCTTTCCGCTGAAGATAAACTTATTAACACACCGTTTACACGCGGAGTCAATATGACGAGCTGGTTTGAACCCTGGTCTTCTAGCCAGGGAAATCTTACTTATTACGATAGAAGCGACATTGAGCATGTTAAATCGCTTGGAGCTGACGTTATCCGTCTGCCGGTACATTTTGACAACCTTTCTTCAGGAGCTCCGGACTATAAAATCAATGAGCTGACGTTGCAGTATCTTGATAAAGTAGTCGACTGGTGCGAAGAGATGCATATCTATTTAGTGATTGATAATCATTCATTCAATACAGGAACGTATCCCACGCCCAAAGCGGTGGAAAATCATCTGCAGAAGGTATGGCCGCAGATTGCATTGCGTTACAGCGGAAGGAGCAGCTATGTTATATACGAAATTCTCAATGAACCCAATCATATTGATGCGGCCGTGTGGAATAAAATTCAGGAAAAAGCACTTGCAACTATCCGCTCGTACGACAAAAAACATACTGTTGTTGTAACGGGAGCAGATTGGGGAAGTATACGTGCCCTTGATACAGTTCAGCTTTATAATGACAGCAATCTTATTTATACATTCCACTTTTATTCACCCTTCGTTTTTACGCATCAGGGAGCTTTCTGGACAAGTAAGGAAGAAGAGGCGCTTTCTGCCATTCCGTTTCCGTACGATAAAGAGCGGATGCCCCCCGTACCGGAAAAGGTCAAAGGAACGTGGATGGAAGAAGAACTTTTATCGAAGTATCCTGTAAATGGAACAGAAATGGCGCTCAGAAGCGAACTTACCGCCGCCGCCGATTTCTCCCGAAAAAACAATGTTCCAGTCTGGTGCGGCGAACTTGGAGTCTACGATCGTAATTCTCTGCCGGAAGACCGTGTCCGCTGGTATCAAACAACGGGAGCGCTGCTCCGTGAATTGAATATACCGCTTACAGTATGGGGATACGGCGGCCAGTTCGGTTTGTTCAGGAAGAATACTCATGAAGTATATCCCGGTGATCTTGATCCGGCAATTCTTTCGGCACTCGGATTTACCGTTCCTGAGAAGGCCGGTACGCCTGTTCCTGTAGAAGCCATACGATTGAAGATTCCGTTTGAAATTTTTGATGATTTTCCCCGGAAAAGGATAGAAATGAATGTCTGGGAGGACAGCATAAAACGGAGGAAAACACTTACGGCATGTACCGAAAATCCTGAAGAAGGACTGTACTGCATACGCTGGGGAAACTGCCGGCAGTATGAGAGCCTTAATTTTATATTCAACAATTATGAGGATTTGTCGGCAGTATATGCAGGGGCCGCAGTTTCATTCAAAATGCGCACGACAAATCCTGCACAGGTGTTTGATGTGCGTTTTGTGAATGACGAGAACGACGGCATGAAACCATGGCGGATGTCATATACTGTTCATACGAAGGACTATGCGGCTGACGGAAAATGGCATACGGTTACTATCCCGATTGCGTCGATGAAAGAAACGGGAGCATGGTTCCAGAAGGACAATAAATGGTATGATGGAGAAGGATTATTCGACTGGCATAACGTGTATATGCTTCAGTTTTCCGCAGAGCAGGGCACTGTTTCCGGCGATATTTTTCTTGACGACATTAAAATTACCGCCGAATGAATCAGGCCTGAGATGTAAAAAGGAGGCCGCACTTGAAGTGTATTGAGACAACAGAATTGTTTCCGCTGCTGAATGAAAAACTCATTATCCTTTTGCAGGAACTGACTGATGAAGATTTTAACAGGCCGACACAGTTTCCTGATTGGAAGGTAAAAGACATTTGTGCGCATTTACTTGATACGTCGTTGCGAAGACTGTCGTCGGAAAGAGATTCTTATGTTTCTCAGGAGCAGGTTTCAATCAATACATATGACGAGCTGATTGCGCATGTTACGGAACTTGCCGACAGGTGGGCCCTTGCTTTTTCATATGTCAGTCCTCATATTCTTATTGAAATGATTGGAAAATATCAGAATGAACTGTATGAATATATAAAGGGGCTGGAACCGTATGGAATTTCCCGATTCTCCGTTGCCTGGGCGGGAGAGAAAAAATCATACAACTGGTTTGACATTGCACGTGAATATACCGAGCGATGGCATCATCAGATGCAGATCAGAGAGGCGTTGGGAAAAGAACCGTTGTATGAAAGTGACTTGTATTTTCCCGTACTTGACACGTTCATGCAGGCGCTGCCGTTTCACTATCGGAATTTTAAAAAAGAAAAAAGATATGTGTTGTGCGTGACTGTTACGGGTTCCGCCGGGGGAAAGTGGTTTCTGGAGTGGAATGACGGACTCAGGCTGGTTGACAGTCCGTCTTCAGAAGTTCAGACAGATGTAATTATTGCCCAGGAAAATGCCTGGAAAATATGCACAAGATGGCTTGATAAATCCGTATATAAAATTCAATGGAAGGGAGACAGGGAACTGGCTGAACATTTTAAAAAAATGAACTGCCTGCTGATAAAAGAGTAAGCAATGGTCCTTCAGTATGCTCGTCCTGTCCTGAAAATTTCCAAACATGGTAAATGTACTTGACGGGAACGGATGCAGGTATTACTATAGCAGTATCCGTGCACGAGCACGGAAAAATCAGAAATAGACTGGAGGAGGATGCTATGCCATATCTGCTTGGTGTAGATCTTGGAACATCGGGAACAAAAACTGTCCTGTTTAATATGGATGGTTCTGTTGCTGCTTCAAATACAATTGAATATCCGCTGTATCAGCCGCACAATGGATGGGCGGAACAGGATCCGCTCGACTGGTATCACGCGGCTTGCGGGACGATGAAAGCCGTTATGGCGAAAGCCGGTGCAAAACCGTCCGATGTGAAAGGCATCGGCATTTCAGGACAGATGCACGGTCTTGTCATGCTTGATAAGGCGGGAAACGTTCTCCGGAAATCAATCATCTGGTGTGATCAGCGAACGGCAAAAGAATGCGCTGAAATTACGGAAAAAGTCGGTGCAAAGCGGATGATAGAAATTACGGCAAATCCGGCACTTACCGGATTTACCGCGTCTAAAATCATGTGGGTAAAAAATAACGAACCGGAAGTCTACGCAAAGTGCGCGCACATACTGCTGCCCAAGGATTATGTACGCTATATGCTTACCGGTGAATTTGCGACGGAAGTAAGCGATGCAAGCGGCATGCAGCTTCTTGATGTGCCGCACCGCTGCTGGTCGGACGAAGTTCTTGATAAGCTCGGAATAGATAAGTCGCTGCTTGCGAACGTATATGAGTCTCCGGAAATTACCGGAAAGCTTACAAAACAGGCTGCAGAGCTGACCGGCATTGCGGAAGGCACTCCTGTTGTAGGTGGTGCGGGTGACAACGCGGCTGCTGCCGTGGGGACTGGAACGGTCGTCGACGGGCGGGCATTTACGACAATCGGAACGAGCGGCGTTGTTTTTGCACATACGTCGAAATTGAGCATAGACCCGCGGGGGCGCGTTCACACATTCTGTTGTGCCGTTCCGGGCGCATGGCACGTCATGGGCGTTACACAGGCTGCCGGTCTTTCGCTCAAATGGTTCCGCGATAATTTCTGTAAGGAAGAAATAGAAACGGCAGGCGGGATGGGAAAGGATCCGTATTATCTCATGGATAAACAGGCGGAACGCATCCCAATCGGAAGCGACAGGCTGCTGTATCTGCCGTATCTTATGGGCGAACGCACGCCGCATCTTGATCCTGACTGCCGCGGTGTATTTTTCGGTTTGTCCGCAATGCATACGAAACAGCATCTGCTCCGCGCCGTAATGGAAGGCGTTACGTTCAGCCAGCGCGACAGCGTTGAAGTTCTCCGCGAAATGGGAGTTACTATCAACGATATGCTCGCATGCGGCGGCGGCGGTTCAAGTCCTCTGTGGCGGCAGATGCTTGCAGATACGTTCAACTGCCCGGTAAAGACTGTAGTTTCAAAGGAAGGTCCGGCGCTCGGCGTTGCAATTCTTGCAGGCGTCGGCACAGGTGTTTTCGGCAGCGTGGAAGAAGGATGCGATGCGCTTATCAGGACGAATCCTGTACAGGAGCCTGTAAAGGAAAACGTTCCGCAGTATGAAAAATATTACGAACTGTACAGGAAACTGTATCCGGCATTGAAAGATTCATACAAAGAACTTGCAAAACTATAGAAATTCGGGGGTATACACGTGAAAATTAAATCAGTATTCAGTCATTCTTTTGAAAAGTACGGCAAGGTTCTTAAGGGGTACGACGTAAAAGAACTCCTTGAGAAACTCGATGAAACGACGAAAAAGCCCGACAATGCGGTTATTTATGAACCGGGCGACGCAGGTCTTGAATCGCTTGCAGTTGCAAAACGGCTTTCGGCGAACGCTTACGGCGGAATGCCGGTTCAGGTCGGCTACTGCAACGGTAATAATACAAAACTTAACTGCCTGGAATATCACCGCGGTTCTGAAATTAATATTCCTGCAAACGATATGGTGCTGCTGCTTGCGCCGCTTCAGTCGGTGAAGAAAGGCAGACTCAATACAAACAGTGTTGAAGCCTTTTATGTACCGAAGGGAACGGTCGTGCAGGTATATGAAACAACGCTTCATTATGCTCCGTGCAATGCCGTAAAGGACGGGGAAGTTTCAAAAGACGGATTCCGCGTCATTATTGTGCTGCCGAAGGGAACGAATCTTGCAAAACCGGAATTATCAGAACTTGATCCGGAAGACAAGCTGCTGTGGGCTGCAAACAAGTGGCTTATCGCCCATCCGGATTCATCGGAAGCAAAAGCAGGAGCGTTCGCCGGTCTTTCCGGCGTGAACATTGATATTGCAGGTATCTGAAATCTGCATGTTTGGTAATAAACCGGTCTCTGTGTAGGGCCGGTATAAATAGAATTTGTGTCCGCAGAGCCGGACAGGAGATTTAGTAGCTATGGAAAAAATAACAAACATCCCTGACGTAAAAATGGGAATCATCGCAGTCAGTCGTGACTGTTTCGTGATTTCTCTTTCGGAACGCCGCCGTGCTGAAATCGTGAAATCTTTCAGTAAAGATGATTTCATTTACGAAGCTAAGACGACAGTTGAAAATGAGAACGACATGATTAAAGCCGTCGAAGAAGTGAAAAAAGCAGGATGCAACGCACTCTGCGTATTTCTCGGTAACTTCGGCCCGGAAACTCCGGAAACGCTTATTGCAAAATATTTCGACGGTCCCGTCATGTATGCTTCCGCAGCAGAAGAGCACGGCAACGACCTTATCAACGGACGCGGCGACGCATACTGCGGTATGCTCAACTGCTCGTACAACCTGGGACTCCGCCATCTGAAAGCAGTTATCCCTGAATATCCTGTTGGAACTGCAGATGATGTCGCAAAAATGATTTCCGATTTCGTTCCGGTTGCACGCGCGCTTATCGGCCTTGCAAATCTGAAGCTGATTACATTCGGACCGCGCCCGCAGGATTTCTTTGCATGCAACGCACCGATTAAAGCTTTGTACGACATCGGCGTTGAGATTCAGGAAAACTCCGAGCTTGACCTGCTCGTTTCATACCGCGCTCATAAAGACGACAAACGCATTCCTGAAGTCGTCAAAGACATGGAGAAAGAACTTGGGACTGGCGGAAACCAGTTCCCGGATATGCTTCCCCGTATGGCGCAGTTCGAACTTACGCTGCTTGACTGGGCAGAAGCGAACAAAGGCAGCCGCAAGTATGTCGTATTTGCGGACAAATGCTGGCCGGCATTTCCGAAGGAATTCGGATTTGAGCCGTGCTATGTGAACAGCCGTCTTGCATCACGCGGAATTCCGGTTGCATGCGAAGTAGATATTTACGGCGCTCTCAGTGAATACATCGGAACGTGCGTGACAGGTGCTCCCGTTACGCTGCTCGACATCAACAATTCTGTTCCTGCCGACATGTATGAAAGCGAAATTAAGGGCAAGTTTGCATACGACTACAAACTCAACGACACGTTCATGGGCTTCCACTGCGGAAACACGTCGTTCTGCCGCCTGAATCCTGCGAGCAAACCTGCCGTCAAGTATCAGCTTATTCAGCACCGTCTGCTTGAGCCGAAGGACAGCAAGCCGGACTTTACCCGCGGAACGCTTGAAGGCGACATAGCCGCCGGCGATATTACCTTCTTCCGTCTGCAGAGTGCTGCCGACACGACGCTCCACGCATATATTGCACAGGGCGAAGTTCTGCCGGTCGCAACGCGCTCGTTCGGAGGAATCGGCGTATTTGCCATTCCGGAGATGGGACGCTTCTACCGCCACGTTCTGATCACAAAGCGCTATCCGCATCACGGAGCAGTTGCTTTCGGTCACGCAGGAAAGGCTCTTTACACAATTTTCAACTACCTCGGTGTTCAGGATATTGCTTACAATAAACCGGCCGGACAGCTGTACTGTGACGAGAATCCGTTCCAGAACTGATTTCTGATTTATCCCGCACGGTTGTTTCGTTCGCAGAACGCGGCTGTGCGGGATAAAATTTAATAATGCGGCAAAGTTGTATTTTATAAGCGCAAGGTAAACATCATGTCGGTAACAATAAAAGAGATAGCCGCAGCCGCAGGGGTTTCCCGCGGAACTGTTGACAGAGTTCTTCACAACAGAAAAGATGTTAATCCTGAAGTTGCGCAGCAAGTCCGCGAACTGTCAGATAAAATGGGCTATATTCCGAACCGGGCAGGAAAAATGCTTGCCGCGCGAAAACAGCAGATCCGGTTCGGCTGTATGCTGCCCGACATAGGAAATCCCTTTTTTGATAAAGTTATTGAAGGCTTTAAACGGGCAGCCGCTGAATTGAAAGATTATGGCATTAAGGTTGATATTATCCATCTGCGCGGATTCAATGCACAGACCCATATTGATGCAATCAGGAAAATGGCGGCCGCGGGATACAGCGGTATGTGTTTAACGACGCTTGACGTACCGGAAATACAGCAGGAAATTTATACGATTACCCAGAACGGAATACCTGTTGTAAGCGTGAATACCGATATACCCGACAGCGGCCGGATATGTTATGTTGGCACCGACTATATAAAAGCCGGGCGGACAGCAGCCGGGATGTTGTCACTTATTTCAAAAAATGAACAGAAAATACTGATTATAAGCGGCTCTTTTCATATCCGCGGACATAATGAGCGGATTAAAGGATTCCGCATGGGGCTGGAAGAACATAATGTTCCCTATTCCATTGTTAACACAGTCGAAGCATTCGACGATAACGACGATTCTTACAAACTTACCAGGAATACCCTTCTGGAACATCCTGAGATTACAAGCATTTTCGTTGTAGCCGGCGGTGTGCCGGGTGCATACCGTGCTGTAAAAGAGCTGGACCGCCGCTCAATATATATTCTTGCATTTGACGAACTGCCGGAAATACGGCACGCAGTAAAAGAAGGCGGAATCGGGTTTACAATCTGTCAGGAACCTGAAATGCAGGGATATGTAGGCGTTATGCGTCTTTTCAGCTGGCTTATGGAAGAAGGAAAGAAGAACGCAAATGATTATATTACACAGACAATAATAAAGATTGCTGACAATATGTAATAAAGATTTTATACTATCCTCATATGAAGAATACACAGAATAACGAATTGGCAGTGTGCGTGGGTTCAAAAATTGCGTCCATGCAATTTTTGAACGGGCACGAATTGATCCGGCTCGCAGAAGTATCTCGCCGGAATTCGTGCAACGCGGTGACGGACATCCTGTCCTTTAACGAAAATGGATTGATACAACAGTTTGTCAGGGAGCTTTAATACTAACTATGAAAAATACACAGAATAACGAATTGGCAGTATGCGGACTGGCGGCTGTAAAAAAGCTGGAGAAAAATCACGGGGATAAAATCAGGCGGCTGTATTTTACGAAGGATACAGCGCCTCTCTTCGGCGGGCTGTGCAAAAAACTTGCAAAAAATCATGGTATATACAATATGGTTGAAGAAGAGGACCTGGTGAAACTGAGCGGCAGCGTGCACCATCAGGGAATTGTTGCCATGATTTACGCACCTGAAATTATGCCGCTCGATTCGGACATAACCGACAAATGGGCGGAGCTTGGCGAAAGTGCGCTTGTTCTTGACCGCATAGGCAACGCCAATAATCTCGGTGCCATTGTCCGCAGCGCCGCTTTTTTCGGCATGAAGAATATTGTCATTCCGAACGACGAGGCACAGTCGTCGATAACGACGAGCTCATACCGCGTTGCCGAGGGCGGAATGGAATTTGTTAATATGTATTCAGTCAATTCGATTGCGCGTCTATTGGAAGCAGTGAAGGGCAAAATGATACGAATCGGCACAGATTTGACGGCGAAAAAAACTGTTTCGAAGCTTGGAGACATATGCACGAAAAAGTCCGCACTTATTGTTCTTGGTAACGAAGAGGAGGGGATTTCCGACGATGTCCGCAGGCAATGCGATGAACTTGTGATTATTCCCTTCGCAGGAATGGGCACGGGAGATGAAGCACCACAGGTGGACAGTCTGAACGTTGCACAGGCTGCTTCTATTGTTTTGTATGAACTGATGGAGAAACGATGAAATACTTTATCATATCGGATATACACGGAAGCGCGTCTGCCTGTGAAAGGGCGCTTAATCAGTTTGAAAAGATGAAGTGCGATGCGGTGATTCTGCTGGGAGATGTGCTGTATCACGGGCCGCGCAATCCGCTGCCTGATGCATACGAACCGAAAGCTGTCATTGAGATGCTCAATCCTTTAGCGGGTAAGATTTTTGCATGCAGGGGAAACTGCGACAGCGAAGTTGATCAGATGGTGCTCAAGTTTCCAATGCTTTCCGACTATACGTACGTTGTTGACGACGGTGCGCGTATTTTTGCATCGCACGGGCACGTATATTCGCCTGCGGAAGAATCGGAAGATATACCGGTTGTGGGTGGAAGTAAAATTCCGCAGGTCACCGGAACGGCTGTTGAATTGTTCGGTCATATTCACGTGCAGCTGCTGTACAAGAATAAAGCAGGAATTACGGTATGCAATCCCGGTTCCGTCTCCCTGCCGAAGAATGATTCACCTGCCGGTTTTGCCGTATATGAAAACCGCGGAATTACACTGTATGATATAAACGGAAAAGAACAGAAAAGACTTCACGTTTGATTTTCAGCTCCAGTATACAAATTGAGTCAGGTTGATACCGTACAGCGGTGCACTGTGGAGAAAAACAGATGGAAATAAATATCGATGATTTTAAAATAATAGGAAGCGGTGCGACATCTGACGTGTTTTTGTATAGTGATACACAAGTATTAAAATTATTCAAACAGGAGTATACAAAAGAAGCGGTTGATTATGAAGCAAATATTGTAACAGAAATAAACAGATTGGGAATAGCAGCTCCCAGAATATTTAGTGTTGTAACAGTAAACAATCGGTTTGGAATAATGTATGAATATATTAAAGGCAGTCTGCTGTTCGATGAGTTGCTTAATAAAAAAAATACAAAGAACATTATAAAAGAACTTGTAAGAAATCAAATAGAAATAAATGGTAAAACAAGCATAAATTTACCTGAGCAAAGTGTCAGATTTGAAAAGCAAATCAATAGAACGGATTTGGCCGGAGACACAAAAGAAAAAATAAAAGATTTTATAAAAAAAGTACCGGAAGAAAATTGTGTCTGCCATGGCGATTATCATGTCGGAAACATTATGAGAGTGAATAATGAACTGGTTGTTTTAGATTGGATGAATTGTTATTCAGGAAATAAAGAAACTGATTTAATCCGGAGCATATTAATGTTTCAGTCACCATATATTCCAGTTAAGTTGAATATGATACAAAAAATTATATTCAAAATATTCAAAAAAAATACTGCAGGAACATATAAAAAAGAAGTTTTAAAATCTGTAAAAATAAGGAATTATAAAGCCTGGCTGGTTGTTGTTGCTGCAGTAAGATTAAGCGATAATGTTCCGGGTGAAAAAAAATGGCTGGAAAAAATCATCAGAAATAATATAAAGCACCTGACAAAGTTTTCAGCGCCTACGACGCGGTCGAGCCGCGCGGCGGTTTAATTGACTGCCCTTGCGTATACTGCGGTGTGAGAAAAAATAATTAAGGAGATGTTTTTGAAAAATCAATTTGATTTGGCAGCCGGTCAATGGGATACGCCCTATCGGGTTAATAGATCGAAGATTATTTCCGATAAGATAAGAGATTATGCTGATTTTACCACAGTTGACAAAGTCCTTGATTACGGATGCGGAACAGGCCTTATCAGCTTTAATCTGGTTGAGTATGTCGGAAATATAACGTTTGTTGATTCCTCTGAGGAAATGCTTTCTGCAGCAAAAGAAAAAGTGAAGCATATAGAAAACAAAAATAAGTATGAGTTTGCAAATACTATTTTTACGGACAGCTTGGAACCCGGAACGTATGATTGTATATATACTTCCATGGTTTTACATCATATTAAAGATATGCTTTCTCTGGTAGTAAGATTTCAGCAACTGCTTAAGAAAAGAGGAAGACTCTGCATTGTAGATCTCACTCCAGATGACGGCAGTTTTCACAGCGATGAGCCGGATTTTGACGGGCATAACGGATTTGATCCGGAAGAACTTTCAGCATTTTTCTGCAAGTATGGTTTTTATGAAGAGAAAAGAGAAGTGTTTTTCAGCGACACGAGAGAAAAAAACGGCAGGGAAATTGATTACTCATTATTTATAGTAAAACTGAAAAAAATATAACTTTACGAAAACCTTGATAACGGCAGCGATTTATATCCTCATATATATGGTCCGATAGAAACAGATACGGTGGAAGATGTGCTGAAATTGAATAAGAATAATAATGGCGCATTTTATTTTCCGGATGAAAAATAAATGCAGGGGTTATGCGGGTACGGGATGATTATATAAAAATCGGCTGACGAACGTTTTGCGAAGGAGATTTATGAAAGCAATTTTAATTAACAGCAGTGCCCGGATAAACGGGAATACGGCAAAAGTGCTATCGATAATAAAAGAAATACTTGAAGAAAATGGCTCTACCGGCTTTCTTGTGGGTGCAAATTAAGTCCGCCACAGAAAAAAAGTATGGCTATTCTGTAGTTCTCAAAGTTCCTGAAGCCACGTGCAGATGATTTTA
>WSSedB1CaDRAFT_10000125_pt1 | contig 37860 bp, 60 predicted proteins | sample WetSurSB1Cattail_FD_9460 | JGI IMG/M metagenome (IMG submission 9460)
GATCCTGCACCTGAAGTGGTTATACCACCAGCTCCTAAAATATTTAGATTATTCAAGGCCGGAGTTGCGACACCAGCATTAGTAGTATAAGTAGTTGCAATAGTACCGCCAGCATTAATGGTAATAGTATTGCCGGCACCAAGCGTGGTGATACCATTGGCGCCAGTAACCGTAATGGCATTGGCAGCCGCTACGGCAGAACCTATATCTTCATTAAATGTTAATGGAACAGAGGCAGCAGCATTGATTGTTACTGTAGAGCCAGCACCTACTGTGGCTATTCCTGTACCACCTAAAATGTTAAGATTATTTAGAGCTGGTGTGGCAACTCCGACATTTTCTGTATAAGTTGTGGCAATATCTGCATTTGCATTAATAGTAATAGTGTTGCCGGCACCTGAAGTATTGATGCCTGTTCCACCATTTATATTAAGAATATTCGCTACAGCAGTTGCTGTGCCTACATCTTCACTATAAACTATAGCAACTGAATTCCCTACCGTGAAAGTAAGTAGATTAAGTGCAGGATTTGATAGGATACTAATTCCCAACCCTTGCGTCAGTTTAATATTTCCTGCGCCATCTGGGAAAACGACTGTATTTGCTGTATCGGAAAGGCTTTGGAGATTACCAGGAGATCCTGACATTCGTGTCCAAAGAGCATTACCACCTGTTAATGGGTTGTGTACATTTAAAGCAGCAAGCTTCCACCATTCATTATTAATCTTATTGAGCCATTCATCGCCAAGATTATAATTTTTATCATCAGTAAAAGTAGGATCGCGAGTAGCTATGACTCTACGGATAGCAGTATCGGCATTAAGAGGATAGTTCTTTACTGAGTTAGTGAAAGAGGTCATCGTTTTTCCTTAACAGATTAAATGGCCAGAAAAACAAGTATTTAAATCAGCTCCGCCACGTAATGATGTCGTCTTAGCCCCACCATCTGCATGAAATTCAATGATACATGTATCACCTGCTGTCATATCAAAAATTCCAGACATATTTCCACCTATATCGGCATTTACCCCAAAAAAACCGATAACGTTATTTCTCGTAGGAAGATTGAATGCTAATTGCTTTCTGCTCGTACACTTAATAAATGCATACATCGCAGTAGTTGTTGTAACACCGACATTTACATTAAAATTGCAATTGAAGAAATATCTTCCAGTAACTGGAGCAGTGAAGGTGCCTGTTCCTGCTGTATAATTACTTGCTTGATCGAAAACAACAGTATTGAAAAGTACAGTATATGCTGTTCCATCGCCTGAAATATTTGTTAAATCAGCACTAGCATAAGCTAAGAAACATGGTTGAGCACTATTAGTCATCACATTTGTAGAACTTATCTTAGCCGTCGTACTTGTTACAAGACTTGTTCCATCATATTTTACTATGCCTGTGCTCGTAGAAAAAGAGGTGGTATTGGAGCCACCTTTTGAAAGCTCTATAGGAATATTGGAATTTATTGCGTTGTTTGTAACGATAATTACCTCCTATTATGTAATTTCATATGACATGAAATACATAATATTTGTCCGTTATTTAAATATGTCAAATATTAAGAAACAGTTATGTTTCCAACGCTATATAAAACGTTCCAAGTAGCGTTTGCTGTGACACAAACCATATACACAGTATCACGAGTATTAGTCGATGCAAGAAATCCTGTAACACCTAAGGTCGTTGCTGATGTCCCAAAAAATATTTGGCTTCCAGCATTTGGTTGCGCGATTTTCCAGCCAGTTGCGTTATTCATTCCAGTAATTGCAACTACATCACCTACGCTTGATACCGCTGGCAATGTCATAGTTAAGAGGCCTGCTTTATTAGCAATGATCCCTTGACCTACGGTTGCTGATGCATCTACAGTGACAGTCGACCAAATTACGCCTGTGGTACCTGCTATGGTGATAGTGCCTGCACCGTTTGTAACACTAATACCGGAACCTGGAGTAATAGTTGTCGCAACAGGGCTAACACCTGTACTTCCAATAACGATTTGACCATTAGTGAGTGGTCCTAATGATGTAATACCATTAGAGGCAGCTCCTACTAAAGGCGAAAATTGCGTAAGAGTGATACCACTAAATGTTCCTGCACCATCGTACTTTTGTATACCTGTGCTATTTGCATTGATTGCGTTGGCTGTAGCCATAATATTTCCTCATTAATTAACAGTTAAATTTCCCATTTCGGATACTACAACCCAACGAAGGTTTGCTATCACGCATACCATTCTTACAGTATCGCCTTGTGCAGTTGATGCTAAACTTCCTCCAGCACCTAATGTACTGAGATTATTTGCTATTCTGATTCTTTGACCGGCACCTTGAGTAATTGTAAAACTAGCAGATCCATCTAAGGTAATTTCAATGATATTTCCTACAGCGGAAACAGGAGGCAACAAAAGAGCAAGTGCTCCTCCACCTGAGCAAATATAACCATTATTTACGGCAAGAGTTTGAGAAGCAACGATAGGAGTCCAGGCAGTTCCTATTGCATTCGCTATAGTAATAGAGCCGGCAGCATTGGATATGCTGATACCAACTCCTGCTGTTATAGTCGCTGGAGTGGGATCATTTCCTGTATTTCCAATTAAGAGTTGACCATTAGTCAATGGTCCTAAGAAATGAAAAGGGGCTGCACCTTCAGCTACAGGAAGCGTATGAGCGGTGGGACTGGCAACACCTGTTCCACCATGAGGCGGTGTTACTGGATCGCCAATGTCCCCTATAATTGAGATGATTCCACCTTGACTCATATGTTAGCTCCATATAAGACAACGAGATAAACAAGACCTACTCCTGCTGCTCCCTTCACATAGAATTGCGTACCTTGAGGCAGAAATAGATCGTCTGCATTCAAAGATTTATTTGATTCTACGTCGTATAAGATGAACGATCCTGGAGGAATAATATCTTCATCTGTAACTCCATCTAATGAAATAGTGAGTAACTGATTAGAGTTATTTACTATTTTAAATATATATGTTCTATTGGCTAATGGTAGTCCAAAAGGTACATATGTCCCTGCAAGAGTAGCTGTATTTACAGATCGTAATGCTTCATATCTGAGCTTTGTAGTGATTACCATAAGGCTCCTTAGCTCATTATCCAGAAGTTTACAACAATGTTTGCAGCAGTAGATGCAGCACCAGCATTAAATATTCTGAATGCAATAGATGTAGCCGCTACATTCGTATATTCTACAATTTGCAATGCCGAGTTTACAGTTGAGCAAGATACCGTTGCTAATACTACGGAACCTGCTGCTACCATAGAGTTGGTTACAGTGAGTGTTCCATAAGCACCATTGGCAATTACATCCGTAAATGTTGCAGATCCAATACGGCAATTTGCAACGATTGGAGAAGCACCAGCTCCTGGAGCGACAGGTGTCGTTAAGATACCGCCTGCTAAAAGTTGTAGAGCATCAGTGGTTGCAGCAGTTGTTTGAATAGTTAAACCAACGCCTGTTCCTGCTGATGTATTAACAGCAAGACCAGTTCCAGCACCACCTGCTAATGTAATTGCACTAGGTGCTGCAATCGTCAATGCGCCAGTTTGGCTCCCAATGTTGATTGCATGAGCCGCAGCTCCTGTTCCAAGATTAATTACACCAGCTCGAGTTGCGCCAGTTGCTAGTACATTCAATGTTTGAGTACCAGCAGAGCCTGCTCCTGTTAAAATATTTACTGTAGAATTTGCGCCTGATGCACCATTGGAAATATTTACTATTTGAGCAGTTGTATTTATACCGTTGGCGATTTGAACTAAGGATCCATTAATCCCTTCTGCAATGTTAACTGTAGTAGCACCAGTTCCAGAACCTATGGCTATGATATTTCCAGCAGTCGATGATCCTAAAGTAATAAGACCTGATTGTCCTGTACCGCCAATTGTGATCGTTCCGCCAACTGTAGCTGCACCGATTGCATATGTTGAACCAGCAACACCATTAAGTGAAAAATTACCAGTACCAACTTTTAGAACTATAGCTGCTGCGAGAGTACTTGATCCAATATCCACTACATGAGCTGCTGCTGAATCGCCGATATGAATAGTACGAGCTACTGTGCCTACGCCTATAGAAATGGCGTTGGCTGCGTTATCTGTTCCTATGCCTACAGTACCGCCGTTTATAGTGGATGCGCCCGTTATTGCGGCACCACCTGCGGTTACAGTTAATCCTGTAGCAGCGGTGATAGTTGTGCCCGAAGAAAAGGAAGTTCCTGAATGCATCGTTGTAGTTGATGCTACTGATCCTGGAGCTAGAAAAGCTGCCGGAATTGTAAATGTTATCGTACTTCCTGCGCCAGTTGTTGTGATTTGTCCGCCTGTTCCTGCAAGAGTAATATTTCCTGCGAACGGAGCAATTGCACCGCCTCCATCACCTGTCAGAGTATTTAGTGGTCCACCATTTGTACCAAGAAGAACCCATGTTGCTGCGCCTGATGCAACTTGGGTAAGCATATAAGATATAGCTGTTATTTTATTGTCCCATACTTGTCCTAATGGATAGCCAGTATCATTGGCTGTAGGAGCTCTTTTTGAAATAATTGGAGATGGATAGAATTTTGTAAAATTAGGCTGCGGCGACCCTGAAAGTGTCTGAGCCTGTGGTCTGAGCTTTTGCGCCATATAACCTCACGCCGTCTTGTTAAAGAATTTAATTTACATTAACAGGTGGGGTTATGGATGTCAAAATATAAATTTAAGTTGTCATATCATGCACAAGAAATAGAAGTTTTGTGTGCATATTTTTATTTCGTACACAGAAAATCATCTAATTTGTGCATATTGTCGTCGAATTGCGCCAAGATTGCGCGGCGTAATCAAATTCAAATAATCTTAACATCTTGATGATTAATGGTTTTTGAAGTAGACTTTGGGAAAAAGGAGGATATTATGAATATTGATTGGAGTGCAATTTTTACTGGAGTTGGTGTTGTCATTACAATATTTTTAAGCTTTTGGAAATTAAGTGCTAAACTTTCTATGCTACAAACTTCTATGGAAAGTATAGATTTTCGACTCGGCAATGTAGAAAAAGATGTAAATGATCTTAAAATACGTGTGGGTTCTATTGAAACTAGAGTTACAGTTATGGAGACAATTCTCTCGATGATGGGTGCTCCATTGAAAGAGAAGAAATAGAAATGAATATCTTCTTCATGGTAGGAATTTTTTTATTCGTAATGTTTGCTATATATACGCTTAAAGAAGAGAGAAATGAAATTAATGATTTTAGAGAGCGAGTTGCAAGATTAGAAATTTTAATACAGAGGAAATAAAATGTTTAGTTTTTTTATGTGTATTATATGCTTTATCTTTTTATCTGCTTCTGGCGCTGATTCTTAATATTTTTCTCATCTCTGATTTTAATTTCTTCATTGATTTTATCTATGATTTTCAATTCTTTAATAAAAGCTGAAGTATTTTCCTGAATTCCAGAAGCTATTGCTTTTGCATAATGCTTTTGAAGTTGTGGACTTTTTGCAGCACGTGCAAAAAACTCTCCTGCCTTTAATATCCCATAACCAGCAGCGGGATAAGCAACTCCTCCTGTATGATATAATCCATACATAAACGCATAAGGAATGGCTTTCTTAAATTCTGTATTTAATGGAAGTTTATCTAATACTCGATCAACTTTGGTTTTCATAAGATTAGAAAATTTTTTACTAGCTTTTGTGGCAGCATAAGCTTCGTTTGCATTACGCATGTGTTTAAGATATGTTGGATTATGTTGCGTTCCATATAATTCAAGTGCATCATCGATAGATTTAGAAAATGGCAAAAATTGATATTTATTTTTTTGAAGTAACGCAGGATCATCCATTAATTCATTTATATCTCTTTTTGCTTGATCCAAATTTTTTACTGAAATTCTTCCTCCAGAAATCTTATTCAAAAGTTCATCTATTGGTTTTAAAACAGCAGATTTTGATGGTGTTGAAACACCTTGCGTTAAAGTGGATTTAATAGAATTTAATTCATTTTCTAATTGTGAAACATTGGTTATAGCATTAGCAGGAATAGCTTGTTGTGCTTGACCATATTGATTTTTATAATATGATTTTGCTGTATTTTCACCTTTTAGAAGTCCGGAAAAAAACATTGTTCCTAATTTCCCATATTCTTGTTGTTTTTCAGAACCACCCAGCGCTTTTATAACTTCTTTTGCACCTTCGCCTGCTGTTCCTTGAACTATGGCACGACCAATTGATGTTGATCCTGTTAAAGGATTTACTAAAGAAGCAATAGTTTCTGTATATTCACCTCTTCGTTTTTGTCCTTCTGTTTTCGGTTCAGTTTTTCCACCAGAAATTTCTTTTGTAATTTCTCTAAATCGTTCCGTTTTAGGCAATTGTAGACCAATTGATGAATTCTCATCATATTCGCCAAGATCAAATCCAGGTATTTTTCTTAAAACATTCCATAATAATTTATTGCCAAATTCCTGTATTTCTCCAGGACCTCCTAAAATAGTTTCAGCAGCTCTTGCCACATGCATAGGAATTTCTTCAGAAATTTGCCGAGGAAATGTTTTTTGTTCAGGAACCTCATATTGTTCCCAATTGTTTTCTTTTTTAAATGGCTGCGTTGCTGTTTGAAGCTGTCTTTGTAAAGGAGTTTCTTTTGTTATAGATTGTGGTGCTTCTTTCTTTAAAGAAGATTTGACATTCTTATTCACACGATATTTTTCCCAATACTCATTATCCGAAGTTTGAGAATCCAATTGCTGAGAAGAAAGATCATTTTGTTGAATCATTAGAATCCGAAGCCTCCTTCTTGAATTGCTTTTTGTGCTTCATTTATAGGGATTCTATATGTTTTACCATCTTTATAAAGAGTAATTTTTTCTCCTTGACTAAGATCACTCATTAAATCATTAATTAAAGGTTCTACTTTGTCAAAAACAGAAATTTCAATATCTTTAGGAGTTTTTCCATTATTTTCTTTCATTGTTTCTTTATATGATTGATAATATGTATCATTCATTTCACCAATTTGTTCCATCATATCTAATATTTGCAACCTACCTTCATTAGAATTTAACAATGTAGGTATACGTTGCAAAAAAATACCAAATTCACTAGCTAGAATTCTTGCTCCATAATCGCCAGTAATCCCTGAAGTAAAATCATATACTCTTTTTTGATACTCTTCACTATTTGGATTGTTTAATATACCTAATGGCAACCCAACTTTATCTAATAATGCAACCATTGCTGGTTCAGGCAATGTTCCTGACTTTGCTAAACTTCTAAGATGTTGAATATTAACTTTATTTTTTATATGCGCTTGATGAGTGGCAAATATTTTGTCTCTAAATTCTTTAGATTCTTTTCTATTCTCTGATTCAGTTTTTGCTTCAAATTTTCTATCAGCTTCTGTCTTTCTATCGGCACGAGTTAATTCAGCTTGTCTTGCTGCTGATGCTATTTTTTCATTCTGTGTCATAGTATTAGCAATACTGGGATCTACAATTGCAGCTGCTAATCGTTGTTGAGGATTTGACGTAATATTAGATGTTGGTGTTTCTTGTTGTATCTGTCGTTGCTGTATAAATTGCTGTGGATTTTGTTGTGGAAATTGCTGTTGTTGCAATTTTGCCGGCCCTTGCATGGGTTGATCACCCATTTGATTCATATTTTCTAATTGTTGTCCATAGAATGCACGATTCAATGCTTGATTTACAGGTGCTTGATATGGTTGATTTGGTTGACCACCAAGTTCAGGCAAAATATCTTGTAATAACTTTACTTTTGAACGAACTTTTTGCTCTTGTTTTCGTTGTTCTAAACTAGAAGAAAAAACAGCTTTTGCAATCTCAGGATTTTCATCACCAAATGCATCTTCTTGCAAACCCATTTGTCGAGCAATAGCAGAGTTGTATTTGCGATTTTCTTTACGTTGAAGCATCTTTTCAATGCCGTAGTTTAAGCCTTTCTCAAGCCCACCACCTAGACCTTTCCCCAATGTTTCTGCAAGAAAATCTGCCGATGATTGTCCTCTTTCTCGTGCTTGACGTGGCTGTGGAATATTATATCGAGGATTATAACCTTCACCGTGCATTTGTGGCATAAATTGCATTGTCATATTTTATTATCCTCTAAACGGAGTATACATACGTGGCACACCAAAGGTTGGCATTTCCATTCTAGAAGGCATTGTTGGCATTGGACCTCTTGCTGGAACACTTGCTCCTGGGGATCCTCCACCAAACCATTGTCCACTTCCAAGACCTTGACCTACACCAGTAGCTATTCCTTCGCCTAAGCCCCCTGTTGATTCAACACCCATCATATTTCCAATTCCTTGTCCAATTCCAGAACCTACTGCTGCACCTGCGGGACCTCCATAATATGCACCTGCTGCGGTAGCACCTGCATGCATTACTGGAGCTGCAAATTTTGCAAAAGCACTAGGTCCAACTGGATTAGGCTGTACTCTTTGACCAATTCCTCTTACTGGAGGAGCTGGAAGAGATGGAGCTGGTATGCCTACTCTATTAAATGTAGGATGTAGAGCATAAGGAAGAAGATTCTGAGCTTGTTCAGATGGAGCTCCCGCATATTGAAGAGCTTGTCCTGGCATCTGTGCTCGATAGCCTTCATGAAGAGCTGCTAATCTTTCTTGAAGATCTGTAGCAGCACGAGCTGATAGATTTTCAAAGGCCGAAGTTCGAGATTCATCACCACCTGTTAGTCGTTCTCTCAATGCAGGCAATATATCTTCTCTGAATTGTCGTAAGTAGGGAGCATTAAATCTAGATTGCGCTTCAGGTGATCTTGAAAGATAATCAGAAATAACATCTTGTCCCTGTTCAAATATAGGCTGTCCACCTACACCGCCACCATAATTTTGACGAAAGTTTTCACCAACTTCGCCAACTAATTGTCGCTGCTCAGGACGTAATGTTTCGAATTTTTTAAATTCAGGTTTTTGCTTTTTAAGCATATTGACATATTTATTATAGGCTCTTTTATTTTGGCCGTATTGTTTGCCTATGTCTTTTTTACCTAATTTTTCTTCATGATATGCCTTCTTTCGAGCATTTTTCTTTTGTTTTGTCCGATGTAAGAAAGACCAGAATCCCATAATTCACCTCAATTTTCTCTAATCTAGCATTAAAGAAATTATTTCAATAGTTAAAATGATGTCTTCAAATACTCAAGAAAAATAAGTCCTGATGTGATGTTGGGTGCAGCTGCTCCATTGACAATGACAATATTTGGATCTACGATTTTAATGCTTATCTGAGTATTGACGGCAACTGCATCGGCATAAGGAATCGATCTTTTATCCACTACATTCGTAATGCATGTTCCCCATATGCGAATATAATTCGTCACATTCGTCAATCCATGCAAAATATTGGTTGTAGCACCGGCATTTGTGGCTGGCAATGCATACATCTTAATGAAAGAAAAGTTCTTGTTTTGCGCTTGTGTAAAAGAGCCATATTGTATTCCTGTTAAGAACTCAACAGGCTCTATTATGCCAATGACTCTAATATTTACAGCTGATGATACTTCAATATCTCGTTGAGTGAGTACTGTCAGAAGCTCTGTCGGCTCTTGAGGATATACTTTGCTACTCGATAGATAGGGAGCTTGTGTATTGGCGGGTTGAAATGTCATGGTAACAATCCTGGCTTTATAGCTAAATCAGCCGTGGCTCCTTCTTCTTCATCTACAACATCTGTCGCTTCTCCATTTGTATGAACCATGGTTATGGAAAAATTACAGCCTTGACAGGTTAAAATAAGACAAATATAGAGACAAAATAAATATAGTCGTAACCTTATCATTGTACAAGTCTCCCTGTTGGAGCAAGATACATAACCATTGCATGAAGAGTAAATTCAGAATCTGCAATAAGACCATTCGCCATTTGAACATCGGATAGAGTCAACTGAAGTTGGAAATTTTGACAAATTTGGTTGATATAGAGTCTATGCCAGATCTTTTCCTGCTGAACATTAAAGGAAATACCAGGTTCTGGAGCTGTCGATACAATGTTATTGCCGATAATGCCTACATTATTGGGATCGTTTGGATCATTGACGATCTGGTTGTCGCTTTCATCAATGAAACAGTTGACGGTGAATTCACCGGTTCCTGAGTTGTTACATAGAAAGTCTATATAGCATATACGACACTGCATGCCCTGTTCATAAAAGGGCGCAAAGACTTTTGTATATATATTCAATCGATTCATAGTGATGATCTGACCACCACCTAAATATGTTCCCGTAAGTTTCTGATAAGGGAAAATATTATTTACTGCATCGTAGAACTGGATATTGAAGTTGTTGGCATCGATAACAACAACGCGATAGATGATGTTGTTAATGACATTCGCAGTCCCAATGATATTGAGAATGGTTATAAATTGACCTGTGACAAAGTTATGATTTGGCACAGTAACCTGAGTATTGCCATTTCCATCAAGGGCTATGGCGGTAATAGATAACGAAGGGTCATTGGCATCTTCATCGCTTAAGATCTCAACATATCCCTGTTGATTGCCAGCAATAACTTCTAATATAAGATCGGTTTGTGCCCCTGAATTCCACTGTAAATTCCATGTATTCCATGTACGATATGGAATGGTTGCCCATGTCATATTGTTCGTTCTTTGCCAGTATCCATAACAGGTAAAGGAGTCGTTGAAAGTGGAAAATGAATTATTTAAATAGTTGTAGACCAATACTTTATTAGGGAATTTTACAGGCGCAGACCTGGTATCACCCTCTTGAGAATATGCCCAATAAACAAGCTGCTGTTTAAAATCACGAATGCCATACACACGCTGAAAGCCAGAATTATCGCTATTAAAATTGAAAATATAATCTGGAATATTGAGATCAATTCTTTGAACATTGACGCTATCATCTGTGATAATACCTTGATTGCTAAATGAGAAAACACCTTTATCAAAAGGAATATAGCTGAATGTAGAAAGAGAACCAAACTCTGAATTCACCTTTTGAAATTCAAAAGGCTTCGTCTCATTCTGGGTATAAACGATTCTCCATGAAGAGCGCTCAAACTTAACAACGAGGACGTCCTTTATGAAATAGGCAGTAATGATATTTTCGTCCGTAGCTGCATCAATGAAGCCACCCTGGCCTACTACATCGCTTAACCATGCATTTGCGCCTAGCGGGTCGCCATTTGCAGAAAATCGGCATCTTTGAGGATTCTGAGTAGATGCTGCAAGATTAGCGCCTTCATATGTATTAAAAGCAAGCAATCTGCCTTTATAGGGAAGTAAGATTCTGGCTTGCTGTAATTTATTTGGAATAGCATCAACATTTGGATTAAATGTCGTCCACGTTGTGCCATCATAATATCGTAATGGATCAGGAGCTCCAGTCTTATTGAAATTCGTAGCCCAGAAAAGATCGCCATTAACATTTTTAAAATATGAATATGTCCAGAAAAGTTGTGAATCAGAGCCTTGCCATGTCGTTGGGGCAATAGATGGTAATTCTCTAAACAGTCCTGTTCCAGGCACATAGTCATATGCATATTTGGTATCGAAGCCGATAGTCTGTTGTGTATTGGTCGTTGATAATAGAAATCTTGTGAAAAGACCCATACAGGGAAGTGAAGGAAAATAACTAAATGTAACTACTACATTTGTTGCACCGCCAAGGGCAGGAACAAAGTTTAGCTGAAGCGCGCCTGTGATATAATTTATTGTCCCACTATTTGTAGCTGGCAAGCCAGCAAGCGTTCCATTACCATTATCGGTAAATGTAACACCCCCTACTGTAATAGCAAGCGTCCCTGCTCGAATTTCTGCATTTGGCTCAGTTGCTCGAACGTTAATGGCAGGATCGGCTAATATATCAGCGTTATTATATACAGCACCATTTGCTTGTGTGTTAAGCGTTATCATCGATAAATTTCGCTGAAGTCTCCCAAGAAGTTCATATCCCTTTCTTTTAGGAACTTTTCCCCTCCAATTATACGCATCTTCTATAGAAGGGAACGCTTTATCAGGTGTAAGAAATGGCTCAAGATAGGTAAACAAGCCAGAATTTTCTTCATAATTTGATATGTAGAACGGCTGAATTCCTGTCATCTTAATATACCAAAAAATAGTACAGATACATCTTGAAGATCGGCTAATGCACCATTAAAAAACGTTTGAAGTTGACACTGATTTGAATTTGTATTTGAATATCTCCATGTTGATTTACAATGAGCGGCATCTTGATTTGTATCATTAGTCGAGACAAATACCGTGTAAGTCCCATCTACAAATTGTCTTGTAAAAGTGATTATATAAGCACCAACTCCTGTTCGTACTACACTTGTTATATTATATGGTGTTGTGGAAATCAATGCTGCTGTTATGCCATTAAATCTAACATATGAAGAAGCGGTTATTCCTCCTCCTGTCAATCGAAGTACATTTGTAGTTCCAGCAGTATTTTTCTCGTAATAATAGAGATCATTGAACCGCTGATTCACCACCGCGTTAGTTGAAGTTTTTGTATATAATTGGGTAATGGGAAAAGCAAAAATAGGATCAGCTACTGCTTGGATAAATGCTACTTTTCTATGAAGACCACGATTTGCAACAGTAGCATCATTCCAAGCTACATGATCGAAATTGAAAAGCGTATTTAGTTGTCCAAAGTTTGTTAAAAATTGGCCTTGAGAAGCGCTAGGTTGGTCGGTAGGCGCTGGAATATTTGGATTATATGTCACATATCACCTAAAATTTATATTTGATGTCAATATATTATTTTAGGTGAATTTGGGGTAGGGAAATATCAATTAAATTTTTTCAAAATTCTCTGAATATTTTTCACAGTACATCGATATTTTTCAGCAATATTATCTAATTTTTCTCCTCTATCTCTTAAATTTTTTATATTTATATGTTCTAAAGGCAATATTTTATAAATTGGATTGTTTTTCATGCGTTTTTTTTCTTTTGCATCCCTCATATTTTCAGCATGAGTTCCTAAAAATAAATGATCGGGATTAACACAAAAACCATTATCACATTTATGACAAACTTCTAAACCATCTGGTATAAAAGAATTAAACAATTCCCAACTATATCTATGTGCTAACATTGGTCCAGTTTTAGTTTGTATTGTTCCATAACGTTTTGTAGATTTTTTAGCTTTCCAATTCCAACAATAATCGCTTTTAATTACATGTGAATAAAATCTACAATGTTGTGAACAAAAACGACCACCACCTTTTCGTTCAGAAAAATATATTTTCTTACAATATCTACAACGACTAGGTCTTTTTCTGATTATATTCCAACAAATTTTGCAAATTGTATTTTTTGGGTAGAAATCGTCTATATTTTTTTTAATATTACAAATTTTACATTCTTTCATGTTAACCTCGACTTTATATCAAAGTTAACATAGAATGTAATTTGATTCCAAATAAAATAATCTAGAAGCCACTGTAGAGGTTGCCAAAAGGAAATTGTGGAAAAGTTGACTGTTCCGTATATATAGTTGCTGTTCTTTCACTCGTTTGTTGGACAATCGTTCTTCTATTAATAAGCTTAAGTTGTTCTTCTAGAAGTGGTCTGAATTTTGTCATATTCTCAAGATCACCTTGATCAGTGAAAAACTTATCAGCAGCACCATATGCTAATAACTGCCACCATTCCTTTATCTGAGGCTCTGTTACTACTTCACCTTGTGCAGGATCACTATTAAGAGGAATTGGATATTTGAAGGCTTCGAAGCTTACCGTGTATGCTTGATCAGGCACAGGATATAGAAGAATCTGATCTTGATAAAAACAAGCAGACTGCGGCCGAGATGGTACATAAGGAATATATTGGACATTGATAGGAGTTCCAGCAGGAACGGGAATTGGAAAGCCAAATGTTGGGAATACTGTTGGATCGAAAATGGTAATTTGGCCAGTCAAATAATTTATGCTACCACGATTTGCCGGAGCATTGGGTGGTGTAGCTGGATCCAATGGATCTATAAGATTACCCTGTCCATCATCTACTAAACTTGTACTCACACTTGAATTTCCTTGAGGAAATGATGCAGAGACAAGGACGTTCCAATTAATATATTGTGCCTGAGCAGGTGTCGCTGAATAGGCTCCCGGTGGGTTTGGTTTAAATCCTGGCATAATGGGAGTATTTATAAGATTTGTAGGTCCATAGGGTCCTGCTGTCCCATTTCCTATAAATACATTCTGCTGTAAAAAGTTCAATTGAGGATTGATGCGAAAGAAATTCTGCCTTGATTGCGTCATAAATGATTGATAGCCCCCGATAAATACCGGAGGCATATCAACTAGATATAAATTTCTAGGGAAATCATATACTGGAGTATTTGCAGTCGTCGTAAATTGCCAGTTTACTCGCAATGGCTCAAGCTTTAGATGCATTGTCATATCATAGACATAAAATGTATTGATATAGCGAATGATCTCTTGATCTGATATCTGATTTGCAGAAGGTCTAGCGATAATACGCCTTACCTTAGTGATAATATCAGCAGCTGTAAACGGTAGTGGAGAAACCATAAAACCTCAATGTAAAGCGGCTTTACATTCCGCCAGCAAATTCCATCGATTGAAATCCAAAACGTTTTTTTCTTTTTGCTGTATTAAGTAGCGGCTTTCCTTCGCTATCAGTAATCCATGAATGAATGGCATAAGAACATGTTCCAACTTTACCGTTGATTGCAGTAGCTGCACCATCTAATCCATTCAAGTGTCTTGCAACATAAAGAGGCACTTCATATTCTTCGCCATCTTTCAAGACCATATTGAAGAAATGGCCAGGAAATTTGCGTATCTGTAGTGGTAATGAACCGCCTGGAGTTTCAAAGTTTTGAAATATTCCTTTTACAGGTTTTAACTCTTCGGACATTAATTTTTCAAGTTTTTCTTTACCACTTTTTTTTCTATCTACAGTAGCTATAGGAACTTCAACCATAGGAACATAAGCAGGAGCTATAATTTCTTTTTTTGACATATCTACCTCTGAAATGGAACCCCTCCGAAGAGGGGTATTTTAATTACACAGTAAGGCCTTGTTTTGCTATCCACTGATATAGTTTCCCTGTCGTCTGAACAGTAGTTCCAATCTGGATACCTCTGAACGAGACGTTTAGGGTTCTATCATCAAGGACATTTCCAACAGGAAGAGCGAGTGTGTTCACTGCTGTTTCGCCAACTGGAACTACCTGAGCAAAGCCAATCCCACCAGCTGCAACAGCAGAAGTTGGGAAAGTAAATGCTGTAAAGGCAGAGCTATTGATATTTACATCGATAGTGTTGGTGAAACCAGATACATCAGCTTGGCCAATCGCTGTGACTGTTCCAAGAAGACCGTTCATCTGAGTAGTTCCCCACCCTGCTGGAACAAGAATTCTCACAGCCTGTCCCACAGTAAGACCATGAGTTACAGACATTGTGATTCTTGCTTGAGCAGCGAGGCTGATATTTGTAATGTAGTGATATCTAGGAGAAAACATAGTTGGGAATGGAATGGCTCTATAGCTACCATTAGTAGCATTAGCACCAAAGCCACCAACTACACCACTCGTATCAAGGTTTTGCAAAGTAAAGCTAACGTTATTAACGATAGCACCTACTGTGAAAACCATAGATGCGATGTTTTCCATGCCAACTGTATTGATCAATCTAACAAGAGATACACCAGCAATAAGTCCTGCTGTATTACCCGTTAAAACGACAGCTGGAGCTGCTTGGCTGATAGTATTACCAGCAGCGGTCAAAGGGATCAATGGACCTGGGGTTCCATTATCGCTATCTGCTACAAAAGTAAAGCCATTAGTTAAAGTCATAGATGGTATCTGCAATGTTGCAGCACCATTTGTCTTTAACTGATAGATGGCAGAACCTGCTGGCATAAGGGATGTCCCTTCTGCAACCATAACGTTTGTATTAGCAGCAGCAGAACCGATATCTGTGATATTGGTCATTTTAAACTCGGAATACCCAGAAGGTAAAACGAGGTTAATTTGTGTACCTAAGGAGGTAAAAGAACCTGTAAGAACAGCATTAATTGGTGAACTCATGTTTTTGCCTCCTATGCCAATGTGCAGCGTAAATTGAAGACCCAAGTATCATTAAGAATTCTTGGTACTTCAGCCATTTTCCAGCCCACAGATGCGTTAAGAGCCAGTGGTCCATCATATATTGGTGGACGATAGATAAATTGGGCCGAATACCCATCTTGCTCGACTGCAGCGAAGGATTCGCGGCCACAGCAGAATATATTATAAACATCTGCACCTAAAAGAGATGCATTTGCGGTAAAACTACCAATACTAGAGAGCAAGAATCTAAGGTTCGCAACAGAACCCCATTCTGCATCTAGTGTGGACTGTTGATTTGGATAATTCCACTTCTGTATAAAGTCCTGAACGTTGTCTACTTGTCCTATAAGGGCGGTATTGCCCAAAGCGAAGTACGCATCGCGCACCGGTGCGGTCGCAAAACGGTTTTCGCCTTGTACACCTGAAACGAAACTATAAGCATTATTGCTTCTGAGTGTCTTAATGACGACATCGATATCACTACGAGTGATTTCGGTTGGATTATCGCCATTTGCACCGCCTACGCAGTTTATGAATCCTGCGGTAGCTTGGAGCATGTTTCTCATGAGTTCGTCTTCTGTCTGACGAAGGCTCACGCCTAGTCTCTGAGTCGCTTCATTTAATACCATTCTGTTACTTTTATGACCTTTTCAGGCGGGCCAACCTCTTCGGATCGGCCTCACGAGTTTCTTCTTAGCTATTGCTCGTGGTCAGACTATCGCATCCTCTTTCGAGGCCATCTCATTTAGTCGTTCAGCGTGGATTGCTCCTTCGCCCTTGTCACCCTGCTTTTGGGCTTCCAAGTCAATTAGAGTTGGTTTAGAGACCCCATATTTGTTTAAACTTTTAATCGTTTGATAACATTGTTCTCTAAAAATAAGTTCTTCTTCAGGAATTCCGGCTTTGCAATATTTGGTATTTTGTGATTGTTCGCAAAAACCCAAAAGAATTTGTGCATTTTCTTTTTTTGAATGAAGGAACGGAATTACACGTTTTAAAAATTCCATACATTCATTTTTTGTATAAATACCAAATTGATAATGAAATCCGGCATTAGTTGATTTATTTTTAGGAATATATAACTTTCCTACATTGCAATTTTCACGAAGATAATTTATGGCTCTTGTATCAGTCATTGATAAAGATATAACTGGTAAATATCTTGGATTTTTTACGTCAGTTCCCTTGTTTTGAACTTGTTTTTTCAAAGCAAATGAACCATCGGTATCCATTAAACCAGCCATATAGGACCAAAACAAAGTATCTTCAGACATTCCCTTAGCAAGAAATTGAGTTATTTTTTGATGACATTGTTTCCATTCATTAAATTGAATCATTTTTAGATAATCTCTTTCTCTATCTTCAATTATAGATAATGAAAGTATTTGACCTCTGACAAATGGATTCTTTTCAATAAATTCTTTTAGAAACTGTGCTCTTTCTTTTTTTATTTGTAGAAATGGAATTATTTTTTCCAAAACTGGCAAAACATTTTTTTGACTTCTCAATCTCCAACGTATAAGAGCATGTCCTTTCGAGCCATCCTTACAAATATGATGCTTATCTTTAAATAGAGTTCCACCAAATTTTTCTTTTAAAAGAAAAATGAAGGATCTCCAAGTATTGCATTGTAAAAGTGGAAAATATAAGGGAGCTGCTGGCGCAGGCAATTTGCCTATGCTGAAACTTCCATCTCCATCCATTACGCCCGCTAAATAAGCCATAATCTCATCTTTTTTTTTCATATAATCTCCATTTTATTACATGGATAGATTACATGATTACAATGTTAGGTACAAGTTAAATATTATGCTACCAAACCATGTTGTAGGTTAGGGTCTTGGTTTTGAAGAGTTACTTGTTCGTTCAGTAGGATATACGTGCCATAAAAGTCCATTTGGGCATCTATGTTTATACTTGTAAGCTGCTGTGGAGGCGGTGTAATGCCGCTATTCCCTAGTGGTACAGTAGCTGTTGCTAATGGATTATCGTTCTGTTACTTTTATGACCCTTTTGGGCGGGGAGTCTTGTTATTCCTCCCTCTCTATGTTTCCATAGAGTTCGGACTATCGCATCTCTTTTTAGAGTCTCTAGATTTAGTCTCTCAGGCTGTATTTACACTTGCCCCTTGTCACCCCGTAGGGCTTCCAAGTCAATTACTAGAGATTTAAAGACGACATAATGTTTATCGTCTCATTCTCAAAGTTGTACCACCGTTCCTTGGCATGGCCTTAAGATCTGCTGGGATCTTGTGGATCATGTATGGAACAGGGACGCTCAAAAGTTTGAACGAAAAACTTTGTTGAATGGGCGCTGGTAACACAGCTGTTGTGGTAATTGCTCCCATAACTTTTCCTTAAAGTTATCCCGAGCGCTCTACCCTCTCTTGATACTATCCTGCATTTCTTTCCACAGACTTGCTTTCAATTCTGGAGTTAATCCATTTTCAAAAGCGTGGGCATTGCCAATAGCTGATTGTTTGGCGACAGAATTGACAGATAGAGGTTTTTGACTATTCTTTATTGCTTTCTCTTTGTCTAAAGAAGGCTTAGGTTTCGCCATTGTTCCCCCCATCATTAATATTTCGTCATATACAGCTACTGCCTGTGCGTAAGGATCAGGAGTATTTTGAAAAGAATAAAACTTCTCAGGCTTTGATTTTTGAAGTTGTTTTAAACTTTCATCGGTGACCACATCATCAAAATCTGGGAAACGCTGTTTAATTCGATCGCCTACTGTTGCTGCTTCTCTTTCTCGAAGAACTTCTTGTGCCGCTTCCTTTGCCATTTTCTTGGCAAGCTTTACGACATGAGCTTTTGTTGTGAGATCGTCATTGGCTAGCTTATCGGTCTCATCAACTTCTTCTTGTTTGGGAGAATATTGCTGTTGTATGCGAGCTATATAATCATCGCGTTCACGAATTTGACGTTCTTGTTCTTGGATCACTCGACGAGTCTCCTGCCAGTTATATTCAGCATCTCTACGACGCTCTTCTTGCACAGGAGCTTCTTGCACATTGTCTTGTTCAGTGGATTGAGCGACTTCCTGAGCTTCCTGCTCTACGCTCATAGTTTCTTCTTCAGACATGTGGTTCCTTTCTGGGATTGGCGAAATCCAGTACGCCGGCTGTAGCTTAAATTGATGCGACTGACGCGCGCTGACGATATCAATTTAAAACTTTGTTTTGATATATAATAAAAGATTTACTTTATGTCAAAAAAATATTTTTATTGATCTTAAAGATAGGATTAAGGAAATGTGACGGGAATCAAAAAATTGATGATAAAATAGCTAGGAAAATTGGAGATTCTATGAATAAACTTATCGCAATCTTAAGCATCAGCGTCGTCAGTATAGCAATACCTGGATGTGCCAAAGAACACCACAAAGCTAGACATACATGTGATATGGAATCTAACTATTCCGAGATACATATAGCCTCCTTAGGAGCATTGGAAGATGTGATAGAAAATCTTGAGATAGCATTTCAAAAACTTGCAATGCATAGAGAAGATAAAGATGCTTTTTCAAAAGATCTAGATATTGCATCATATTGGATCGATTATGCCAAAAAAATTCTTTGGTATCCAGAATCTTCTACTGCATATGGGCTGTATAAGAATCGCGATCAAGACGACCATGAGCAAAGTCCAGAATGGATGCTACCAAACCTGGATCATAGTCATTTCTATGACGAAGAACAATAGCACATTCCTGAGGAGATGGAAGAGTCCACAAAAGTTTACATATCCCCTTTTCAAAATCTAGCAAATAAAGACTCTTTGTTTTATTAGGATAGTCTTCCATCATCTGAGAAGCATGAGGTGCGGTTTGACGAGGAATAAACCAATTACGGACTACGTTTACTGCCCAATGTTCTTTTCCTGTGAGGATAAACATATAAAAAGGCGAAGTGTATTTTTCGGCAGCTTCTTCTGCGTATTTATTGAAATCAGCTGTGAACTTCTCTGACTGAGCTTCAATAATGTCGCCAGCTGTTAGATCTGGTTGATCAAGACCCATCATATCGACAACTGCTTGTCCAACTCTTGCGCCTTTTGAGCCAAAACGATTGTATTTGTATCGTGTGTCAGTGGAATCCATGTACACCTAAATTAAATTTTAAATTAGGTATACAATCCGAAGATGAAAGTGTCAAATTGAAATTTTATTTAACAGGAGTGTTTATGTTTTTCGCAGCATTGCCAACCGATTATCAAGAACCATCTATTGTTGAATGTGTCTATTTCATAGATCAGAAAGATGAACTCATACATTGCTATAAAAAATTCATTTCGCCATTGGATAAAGCTATTTCAAATATTTATAATGAAATGTGTATTTCAGATAATGAAGAATGCTACAAAATATATGAAACTCTTCTTCAAGCTAAAAAAGACCTCATATATGCTCTAGGGCTGGAAACTCTAAAATCAAGTGATTTAGATATTTATGTTAAAGATGTAAGTCAAAGTGATGAAGATGAAGATTATGGTTGGTAATCAACTTTGATTTCTTACAGCATTTTTCAACGTAGCGGCAATCTCTCCTGCTGGAATGACTTGCGCATCTTGAAGTGGATGTAGAACAAAAGCATCCATATTTGTAGTGTCTATAGGAATAGAAAATCTCGTAGGATTGATGATTGTCGCTAAGAATGTCTGTTGATTCAATAAAGGCATCGAATTATAGGGAATGAATAGGGTCACATATGATCCATCTAAAAAGCCATTATTGCCTAATGTAGTAACCACAGCTGGATTTGCATTGGTAATGTTTATGATGACACTACTATATGGCGTAAAAGTAGGAGCTGTCACTATTTCTTCTTTTTCTTTTTTTCTTTCTTCATCATAGATTGAAAGAGTTTCTTATCAGCTTCATAGTCTGCATGCTTAGTCGCTTTTTCAAGGACTTTCTTTGTCTGTTCTTTCTTCTTCATGTAAAGCCGCTTTACATTTATAGTTTTTATAAATTTCTATGCATTTTTCAAAAGATATTAATGCATTGTCAGTACCTTTTAGTTCATATCTATGACCAAACATCTTATTCCAACTATTCGAGAAATCAGAGATAAGCTGGTTTGCATAATCTTTACCACATATTTCACTCAAAAATTCATGCGGATCTATACCATTAAGTATAAGATTTTGTATGAGCTTTTCACGAGTTTTATTTTGTACTTGTTTTGCTATAATCAATGTTGTAAAAATGGGGTTTGAGGTGTCTTCTTTTGTTGTGATGCCTTCGGAACGACAACGCCTTTGGATCCTAAGACTTTTCTAGCTATTTTAGTAGCTTTTCCTTTTGGTCTTATCATTACCATTAGCGTTGATTCTCCTCAATATGAGTAATCGGTTCAAGATCATTGGTAAAAGAGTTTACTATGCCATCTCTATATTCATGCTTCTTGGAAAGAGTCATAAACATGGGATTAGATGGCATATTAGCAAAGTCATTTTTACCAAATACTGAACCTGGTTCATCTTGTTTAAAGCTATAATTCGCGTCTTTGCATTTTTTCTTTTTCATACAACCTTAGTGTTGGTTGGAAACATGCTTATGAACTTGGCCTTCTTCTTGCATAATCTCTCGATCGATATTAGTAATCGTATCATTAAGATCTTTTGAATGGGCGCCTTTGTTCTTAGGATATGAGGACATTACAGTCTCATGAGGCATATTAGCATGTTGTCCATGGCCCCAAGCTTTCCCTTCACGTTCTGAATATCCATGCTCATTCACTGAATGATGTTTTGCTTTCTTGTGTTTCATGAGAACACTCCTTTATAAGATTTTCTTTAAGATACAAAATCAAGGAATTATTTTAACTAAAAATTTACTGATAATTCATCTGTGCAGGCTGCATTCGTCCAGGCTCTTGAATAGGAGGTTGCATTTGTTGCATAGGTGCTTGTTGTGGCTGACTCATTTGCTGACTATTTTGCGTCGACCGTTTAGCGGCCGCCATTGCATCTGCTTCTTCAGCTTCTTGGATAATTCTAATAAGTGCTACTGCACGCTCGAGTTGACCGAGATCCATATCCTGTATTTCTTTTGTTGCTCTAATCTTGTCCAATGTACCCATATCACGTTCACGCTGCGCGGCGGCAATTCTTTCCACGGCAAGAGCGTTATTCTCAGCAATCCTTGAGGCTCTTTCATGACCGAGACCTTCATTTGCCATCGCCTTAGCCTTAAGATCTTCAATCTGAGCCTTGAGCACTTCCATCTGCACTTGAGATTGTTCTTCGCTTTGTTTTTGTGCCATTTCTTCTTCGGCCTGTATGGCTTCCATGAGTTCATCTTTATTCTGCAAAGTAGAGGATTCAATAAGCAATGATGTAGGAATAGGAAGTCCCATTTCTTTCATCTGGAGCAATTGTGCAAATTGAAACTGTTTTTGAGTAGAGGTATTTAGACCCTCTTCAACGATGGAATCATATTTTCCGAATGCTCGATTATAGAACTGTTCTGTTGGCTCATCACCCAGGATTCGCTGTACTTTTCCCGGTGTCCAATTGGCTTGGATAAGTTGGATCTGTAGATCTCCGAGCATCTTTTGACAGAAGTCAAGATTATCAAATAATGTCTGCAATGTTGTAAGACCAGCTCCTTGACGAAGCATAGAAAGAATGCCGGCTTTATCGTCTTGTGCTGCACCTAATAGCTCTTCATTGACACCAGTCACTTCGCGAGTCATGTTCTTAAGCATATCAGCAAGTTGTACCATGGAAGGATCAACAGCGGGAGGTGCGACGATGCGAATATCAGCATTGGGATCATAGTTGTCTTTAACTGGCATAGCTCTACCTTGACCAGACAAGAAGACATCTTTCGGGTTAACAGGAGCACCTTCTTTGTAAATCATACCAGAATTTATTTGAGACTCAAATATGTCAAGCATAGTAATAAGACGACGGTTGTACAAATACTGGGGATCACGCATTGCACGACAAACACCCTGTACTCGCCAAGGGAAATAAGGAACCTGAGGCTCGTAATAACCCCAGCAAGGGACAAAAGGATAGCGATCAATACCAAGAGGATTTTCTCCATGATAGAACACTCTTCCTTGAACTACGATTGCTAATTTAACTGTAGGGATTTCTTGATTGAGTACAACCACCTGCGGATATAGCGATAGAAAATCTTGTAAATCTTCATCCTTTCCTCTCCACTCAGTAGTTTCGCCAGATTCAATATCACATAGCATTTTTTGCTTGCGAGAGTCAAGGTACCAAAACTCATCATATATCAAAAGGTCTTGCATACCATAGTTATATGCTTCGGGCATATATTGAAATTTTCCATCGCGATTACCCCACCCACGCATGCCTTCTATCTCAGGTTCTCTACCGGGAAGGAGTGCTTTTGCTTGAGCTCTTGAGACGTATTTACGAGTCCATAATGAATTACAATCAGATAGATCCATCCGCTTGAAAAAAGGGTCTATCAAATACGCTGAGTAGCCAAGATTATCGATACAGAAGTCACCATTAACGGGGTCTGAACGGTAATCCATCCAAACGCCTAAAAGGTTCATACCACATGTTACGGCGCCTTCAAAAGCATCAGATATAGTCTCTAAGATATGGCCTTTCGTATTGGCATGGTAGAGAAGTTTCGTGAATTGATCTGCTGTTGCTTGATCAGCATTCTCTATAGGCGTGCAGATAGTAGATTTTCTATGTTGGCGTTGATATCCACATATCATATTGACGGTAGGTCTTATGATATTAAAGTTGAAAGATCGCTTTCTGAATGCTGGAAGATTTCCGTAGATGTCATTATAAAGAGTTTGATCTCCAATTTTAAATCTGTTATCAATGTCCGCTTCCGACCAAAAAGATTGATTAATCTGTATATATTTTGAGTAAACATAATCCATTAGCTTCAAAATATTATGGTCATTATCAACATAATATGCCTCGGAAAGCTGAGGAAACATGGTCATAAGAAGCCTATTGTAGAAGTAAAATTTTCTTTACAATAAAGGGTTGGCTATTTCTTTTCAAAAAAAGATTCTAATGAGAAAAACAAATGAATGATGAACTTCATTTATGTGAAAATAATGATTATCGATTGCATTTCTGATTTACATGGTTATTTTCCTTTTCTTTTAGGAGGCGATTTACTCATTATTGCTGGCGATCTAACAGCATATGATAAAATCGAAGAATATCAAGAATTCATCAAATGGCTTGCTCATCAAGAATATAAAAAGAAGGTTGTCATAGCGGGAAATCATGATCATAAACTTGAAGATTTCAAATTAGCCAAGTCATTATTTAGTTACATACCTCTCCAAAATACAGTCTATCTCATGGAATCTAGTACAGAATATGATGGATTGCATATTTGGGGTTCTCCTTTTACTAAACGATTCAAGGGTCAGAATCATAAAGCCTCCGCTTTTACATCATCTAAAAAATATATGGATTGGGCAAGAATTCCAGATGATGTTGATATATTGATAACTCATGGTCCACCATATGCCATATATGATAGTGTCAATTATGAAATTGATGAGCCTCATGTTGGATGTAAACGACTACGCAAAAGAGTACTTGAAATAAATCCTAAATTGCATGTTTTTGGTCATATCCACGAATGTGGTGGAAAAATGATTGATCGCGGAATAACAAAATTCTGTAATGCTTCCATCGTCAATGAACGCTATCAAATGGTGAACAAACCTGTAAGAATTGAGATATAAAGTCGCTTTACAAGTGAAAGCCCAAGCCGGATTCTTACCAGCATCGCTTGCTTAATCGGCAAGAGCTTTGATTAAGCTATTGGGCTAAAAGCTATACCTCATGTCGTCTGTATCTTGAAAGAAACGTGGAAGTTCAGGCTCAAGACCAAAAGCTTCTCGCTTGGTCTTTTCCCAATCGATCTTATGATCATGCTTATTCCAGAAATGACTATATAGAGCGTACCGAAATGCGTCCAAACAGTTGTGGACAACAATTCCGTTGGCAATAAAACAATGAGTACTAGGTACATTAAGACAGTAAACATCTTCTATACCAGCATATCTAATAGACTTTATTTTTATTCCAATAGGTTGTGCATGAGCAAGATCTAGAAACGACAACATGCATTCGTCTCTTAGGACATTTTGTTGTGATCCAATATTCTGTTCGCTTGTCTTGGTAGAATTTTTGATCATTGAAGAATTGATATTGCATGTGATTATTGTATCGGAAAGCATCAAATGCTGCAATTCTTTCCAACCATTAATTGTTAGGAATTTATGATTTTTAGTAGCTTTGATTGTGCTTCCATCTTCAAGTTCTATTTCAAATATCTCTGCATTAGTTTGTGTCTTTTTGGCATCCACATAATGAAGCTCTTTAAAAGATTGATCAAACGCATCATATGATAGGATTATTCCATGTGAAGGAATGTCTTTAATCTGTTGATATTTATCATTAACAAAAACTTTAGAGTCACCAGTGATGCAATGATCATGAGATTTTAGCGGCTTATCTTCCCCAAGTCTAACACTTCTAGAATCCCAGACATAGCCTTGAATCTCTCGAATGAGATTAGGACATGCCTTTGTTATCTTTATCGTTCCATTGCTCATGAAGTTAGATACTAGACGAATTCCGTCGAGCACTTCGTTCTCTGCATCGAAGAGGTTTTGCACACCTTGCTTTGATAGCTCGAGCTTGAAAGATGCCGCACTAGGGTCAACATAGATTGCTTTGATAGGCTTATTAGCTATGAACTTCTTGAAGTCATCAGCATATTCGGAGTCTGTCTTTTGCCGTTGCTTAATCTTGCTATCCCAATAGTATTCGGCTTCTACCCAACAATTGGGGAACCTACTTTTGTTTATACCAATAAGCACGAAGCTGCAAGGATTAGTAGTACCATAATCAACGCCAACGATATACTGCTCAGCAGGATGAGAACAAAAATCCATAGTGTGTACATTAACGTCGAAAAAGTCATATATGGCGCCTTCAGCTTGTACCCAACAGCCTTCAATAAAACGTTTGTACCATATACCTTTATATTGACGCTTCAAATATTCTTTTTCTTCATGAGTAAGCTGCGGATTGTCTTCGAAGTTGAATTGCCAAGAAAGAGCGTCTGGATTGTTGTCTAGGAAGTCAGTCTTCAACCAATGATAGGGAGTATCAGGGTTTGTAGTTATGAATATGCGAGCTCCCTTCATAGCACAACGTGATATGAGCATGCGAAATACAGATTCAGGAATGAGTGTTCCTTCATCGACATAAGCACCTTGAAATGTAGCTCCTCTAATCTTTGATTCAGAGCGCTCATCATCTGCACCTACTATGAATACCTGTTTACCAAAGATATCCATTTCACGTTTGCCAGCATACCATTTAGCCTCTGTGCCAAGGATGTCTGTCATAAGAGTGAGCAAGTTGCGACGGAAGGTATCATAGGTTCTTGCGATCATGCAATAGGAGCCATCAGGGCCGGTCATAAGCTCATATATCCAACGAACCATGGATACATAGGTTTTACCAGAACGAACTGCGCCTTCCCAGATATTGATTTTGGCATTCGATTCATGGAAGGAACGGTTTTGTTTAGGCGAGAGTGGATGGATAAGTTGCAAACTAAACCTCTAAGGTTGTATCGACCACGCCACTATATTCATCATAACAATCTTTGCAATACCTAAGTACGCCAGAGCAATGAACTATATGGTATGAGCCTGATATTTGATGCAGCTCATCCCAGAAGGTGAAGGTTTCGTATTTGATAGTCTTATCTTGACAAATGCTACAGCATGGATGCTCGCAGAAGAAAGGCTGGACACCATTAGGTTTGTGGCTTGTCATTTTTAATTTTAAGATATGAAGTTACTAACGATTTGCAAATCTCTTTAGCACTTTCATCTTTTTCTTCCAAGTGCTCTTTATACCCATGGTTATTCACGAGACAGAACTTTGCAAAACCTGGATTATACTCAGCTCTCAAGCCATTTTCATATAAATCCATGTGCGTGTATTCTTTAACTAATTTTAATGCTGCCGCGAACTCGATTGATTTATCTGCAAATTCAGCTAATCTTTGAGGATGATATCCATGCTCTAAAGCAAATCGATTAATGAATATTACTTTCCCGTCCTCATCGCGTTTCTTTGCCCATGCAAGAAGCTCTTGAGCTTCATTAATCATCCATTCTTTTGTGTACTTTTGTGGGGGTAATCCACTATTGCCCACAGCATTTTTGTTGCCTTTTGGACCTGCCATAATTCCTCATTAAAATATTTTCTTGAAAATAAATAGGAGGCTTTTTGTTTGCAAGAGCTTTTTTATTGCAATATATCCATACAATTGGATATAGTTGATATTGTAATAACAATAAGGAGTCTATTATGATCGAAGGAATTATCGCATGTCTAGCAATGCTAGGAGGATCATGTGCATTTATATATTATATATTCAGTTCAATGGAGAAGCGTCTAGAAACTTGGATGACTGGAAGGTTTGAAAAGTTCGAAGTTAAAATGGATATGTTCGAACTTAAGCTCAACCATCTTGAATCTACAGTTACTAAATTATCTAGTGATATGGACGTAGCTCGAGCAAGATCGGATAAACTATGGGAAGTTTTGATGTCAATGACACTTGAAAAGCCAAGGGGAAAGAAGAATGACAAAGCCTAATACAATAATAAACAAAAGATCTAACTTAAGGAGAAAACCTGTGTTAAAGGCTCAATATAAAAATAAAATTACTAGTAGTTCAATCGATCAAAAAGAGTGTCGTAGCATAATTGATAGTATTGCTAATCATATACATTCATTATCGGTAGCATACGATCAAAGGCCTCCATTAATGTTACATCTTGCAATCGCTGCGATTTTCGAAATGGGTGTAAATAGCGCACCTGATTTCAAATCTTTTATGGAGTTGTTTCTTGAATCTTTTACGGACTTAAGCGAAGACTATAGAGAAATGTTAAAAAATTTTGCGGATAAACACGGAGTTAACAATGACTAACTCTAATATTATTACTACAATCGGTAGTGATCCTATAATAAAAGTCACTGAAAAACCTAAGGAAATCGTAGTCAAAAAGCTTCAAAGCTCAAATATCTATAGCAACCACTTAGTCTTGCCTAAATCTTGGCTTAACGCTCTTGGTATAGAAGAACAAGTGCGTTTAGAATTTTATGAAGATAGGATAGAGCTAAAAAAAGAAGAAATCTCACACAAATCTTAATCTAATATTGATCATAAATTCATAGCATCTCCGGCCGCGTAACCTGACCGTTATGCGGCAAGAGAAATTTTATGAATTAAAAATCTAATAGGAGTCCTATGCAAGGTGCAACCAACAATATGCAAATAATAATGACTAATCCTACTGCTGAGGATATAGCATTGCGTGATAAAGAGAGAAATGAATTATCAAGAAAGCGCGATCTTGAGACTTTTATGGGTGGCATCAGCACTATTGAACACATCCAACGCGATACGTCATTGACTATCGATGAGAAAGTTAATGGAACACTCGATGTCTTGAAAAATACAGTCTGTATTGGTGGAAAGCATATGTATCAATGCGCTGAAGAACATATGGAACGTGATAGAGAAATAACTGAAGTTAAACGCGGTCGTGTAGAAGATAAAGCAAGAATCGAATCTCTTGAAATCCAATCAAAAAATAATCAAGAATGGTTTGAGAAGACTCGAGATCAGGCAATAATAATATCTACAGGAACAATCGCTCTTAGTGCAATGGGTGCAAGTATGGTTGCGCTAGAAGTTTCTACAGGTGGTGCTTTCAATATTGCCCCTATTGTTGCATTAGGAACTGCTGGTTTTATTATGGGTGGTATGGCTGCTTTTTCAGATCCAAAAGCTAGAGAGGAAAGTTGGAAAAATCATTACAAAGAAAAGTATTTGGTACAATTTCCAAACGCTACTCCTGAAGAACTCGAAAGGCATGCAACGCTTATGTATGAAGAAAAATGCAGACGTGATCAGCCTGTCGATTAGTCTTTATTTCCTATCACATGGAGAGAGTCATATCTCTCCATTAATGCAAAAATGAGGAATTCATAATGAATATCGAAAACATATACTTTAAACTTCCGAGATACATAGATGTTTTAACACAAGATACGAGACAGCCTATTGATATGGTTCGAGTTGAACGCGATAGAGACTATATGGAAACGATGAGTCGAGCAATCGTATTTTTGAATGAATTTAGAGAATTTTGTGCGACTCATCAATCACGAACAAATGCGCAGCATAGAGAAATTGTCAGGTTATCTGTGGAAAGAGTGCGTGATCAGGAACGAATAAAAGCATTAACAATGTTTGATAATATGCCCTATATGGAGGCTTTATCAAGATTGGTCTGTGAACTTATAAAGCTATTCAACCGTTTCATGAATGAAACCTTCAAGGGTAAGCCGTATTCGGTGTTGCCGGTTTAATCAAGCCCGTTCGCGGGCTTTTTCAATCTTTCCATCTAAAGCTTTTTTCCTAGAATCTAAAATCTGGTCTGCATCCTATATTGCGAATGGCCTAAATTCGCATAGAAATGGGGCGCCATTCAATCAAGTAATATCTATCTGTGCCATACCATCAATAACGCAACTTATTTCAAGGAGAGCCTCTTTTGCTGCTTTTGGATTTTCGAAGTTAAAATAATCAAAATCATCAGGATATGTTGAATAACGAATATATAAAAGATTTGAACTAGTATAAATGTTTTTAACATTATCCAGATTGATAAGTTGATTCTTAATCTTAATCCACATAAGCCACCTACGTCTGATATTTATATGAGCTTAATCTGCCATTTCTTATACATTTGATTTAGCTGTTGATCAAAGGTTTCTTCGCTATATCTTATCTCGACATGTTCTCTCTCATTAGCGAACTCAATGGAAGCTGCGCAAGCGTTGATCGTTCGGCCTTTTTGATAAGAGGTTGGCCTAGATTTAAACCAAACGTCTAGCCTTTGAGCTGTTTCTTTGTTTGTCTCTATATCGACTTTCTTGGATATTGGTTTTGAAGCTGCTCCGAACTTAAGCGCGTTGCGACACCATTGCCTTAACCTAGCAGGCCAATCTTTGATGATTTCGTTTTTGTTGGCGAAATGATCTTGCATCGCTTCTTTTTCCTCTGAGACGTTAAGCGTAGGAAAGCGTTTCTGTATGTCCTCTAGAATTTCTGGAGTAATTTCTTTTGGTGATTTTTTTGGGAGCGAGGCTTTAGCCGGCGACTTTTCTTTGGATATACCTTTAGGTATATCTTTCTTTATCTCTGTATTATTATATGTATTAATATGCTTGGTGTTTTCGCTAATGCAGCCTTGGTGTTTTTGCCAACCCTGCCTTGGTGTTTTCACCAAGTCTGCCTTGGTAAGAGTACGAAAGTTTTCTGGGCAACTCATTAAGTATCTATGTCTTCCGTCAGATTTCAGCCTTTTTACAAGACCTAATTTCTCAAGCTTTGTAATCATTTTGGCTATATTCGTTGGATGAATTCCACCTAGGAATTTCCCGAAATAGTCATTGCTTGCAAAACATCCTTTTTCTGCATGACTTAACGAATCAATTTCAACTAATAGGATTTTTTCAGACCATGAAAGATCAGTAGCGAGATAGATTTCTTTGGATATCCATATGCCTTTGAATTGTCTTTCATTGTTCTCTTGATTATCAATGTCTTGTGCCATAATTCAGCTCCTTTTAAATTTGAAGCTTGATACTTGGGCACCTTGATCTTGGATTGAAATTTAGTCAACTTTTTCTTTGAGTTGGACTTAAATTCATAGGATGGTAAAATTGAACCATCTGCAGATAAAGTTGATACCCTAAATATCAGCTCCTTTTGAATTAAGAGGTCAGTTTTCGTTACTGACCTCTTTCCTTTTTGTAGGTACTATATGCTTACAAGTCTAAAAAGTCCAATCCAATGTCATAAGTGCAAGCGTAACAGATTCGAGATAAGACCTATGGGTATCATTGTAGCTCATAGAGGTCAACCTATTCCTGTTGTTTCGGATGTATGGGTATGTACCCACTGTGAACGTTATGTTGCTTGTACTGAGCAGATGACACAGCTTCATGTGAAAGCTGCTGAAAAATACAAAGAACTCTTTCCTGAAAATACTTGATAAAGTATACAAAGTAAAAAGATTTGAGATGGGCAGGAATGTAGTACTCTCCAGGTCGACAAACTTAACCATTCAAAATTTTTTCCATAAATCCCTAAGAAAGCCAATCCTTTCCTAGGGGTTTTTCATCTAACTTTTTATTCTCTAAATTTATCTTCAAAATGTTTTAGCACGCCAACGAATGTTTTCTTCATATTTTTATAATTCATCGATTTTACGTCCTTAATTTTTATATATTCATATAAGGCCTCTGCTGAGATTTTTAGCATATCCAGCGTAATCTTATCCCTTGCAGAGATTCCATCGCTCTGTAGATTCTTTTCTGTATCGTTCTGCATCTATAGCATTTTCCTTAAGTAATGCTTCGTAATCAACTGATCCCTTGACTATTGAACGTTTAAGTCGATAGCCAGCTTCGCTATGTTCTTTGCCCTTGGCTAATTGATGTATCCTTTCCATGGCGCGATCTTTATCTTTTTTGGCACGCTTTTCTACTTCGTTAGCCATCATGTAGTACACACTTACATCTTGCCAGCTTCCTTCAAATAGCCTCTGTTCATCAAAGTCTATATAAGCAGGAGGTGTTTTGTTAAGCATGTTCTCGTAGTAAAACTTTTCTTCAGCTTCCAAGATAAGATTTATATAGCTATCGTTTCTCTTGAATTCGACAATAGCCGTATCACCTTGGTAATTTCGTGAACCATAAAATATTTTGTCCAAGCCTATTACAGACATCTGATGTTGCAATTGAGGAACGTACTTTGCAGGCACTCTTCCTTGTTTTGCAATCTCGTGATCGTCGCCATTTGCGAGCTTTATTTCTAAAGCTACATCGCCATCTATGGTTAACCCATCTAATGAAGCGATCTGCCAAGGCCGTTCTTCCGACTCACATACCTTTGGGAAAAAGATGCAGCCTAACCGTTGTTCAAAGATTTGACGTGCTGGCTCCTCTTGTTCGTGACCGTATCGCATCGACGACGTTACAGTTTTCTTTACGTCGAGTATCTTTTCGGCCCAAAGGGTATAAGGCGAATTATAAGGCGATTCGCCCAAGATAGCTGCCGCATCAGACGCTCCTATGCGAGAGCGTCTATATTCGAGCCATTCAGAGCTTCCTTGCTTAAGATTGATTGTTTTATATGTCATATGGCGGCCTCTTTATTTTTATTAAATATTAGATCTACTTGAGCTTTTCCAGATTCATAGGGAATATCTTGCATGGATTCTACTTTGTAACGGTCAAGCCAAAAGGTTTCATCGCCTTTTGTCTCTCTAAGAAGAACTCCAATTTGTTTATCGGATAATCTTTTTGAATTGTGCGTCACCTGTGTCACCTGCGTCACTTGAGCTATCTGTGTTCCTTCTTGTGCAGCATTAGCATCATCATCTTCGCCAGCTGTTACTCCTACCATTGAAGAAAGAGCATAACGTCGATAATAAGTTAATGCCGAACCTAAGTCTTGAGGTCTTACCGTTGATGCCATAGGAAATTCGGATTTTATCCATTGTCCCGATGTATGACCTAACGTTGTTACTAAATAAGTAATCCCATCTTTATGATTCATACTCTGAATCACAGAAAGTCCTTGTTCACTCAAAGGGTGTCTACATGCTGCCCATATTGAATCAAGGTCGGCATATTCAGATTTGAAATGAGGATTTTTTTTATTTTTCTCAGCGGGTCTTATCTTCCCCTGAGCTTTCGAAAGCGCTGTCATAAGTTCGTTAATTTGTTCTGATTGGTACATGAGATTCTCCTTTTTAAAATTTACTTTAGTTATCTTGTTCTTTCATCGGGTAGAACTTTTCATAGAATTCAACATTCGTCTTTAGATATCGATTGTCAATTTTTAGCACTAAGTTCTCATATCTCAAGTCCATAAGTTCTTGAAGCAACTTTTCTGTGTAAGCAAACTCGTCGAATGCTGTAGTATCAAGAGCGTTCATTCTGAACTACCTTTAGTTTAAGTTTATGTTTTGCCTCATGCCTTACCGCATGGGGCTTTTTATTTGTTGATATGTATGAAAATATAACATGCGATGTTATTTAATGCAATGAAAAAAATAGAAGTTGTGAAAAATTATGCGATTTAATAAGATTGTCGTCTTTAGGAGGAACGTATGAAACTTATGGATTATTTATATTCTAAGCATTTGTCAATCAGATCTTTTGCTATAGAAATTGGGATATCTCCCTCTCATTTGATCAATGTTGTTAATGGAAGAAATATTGTTAGCGATCGTATAGCCTATCTTGTGAAAGAAAAAACACAGGGTCAAGTTAGTAAGGAGGAAATACAGAAAAAGGAATCTAAACATGTTGTATGAAATACGCATTCGATTACTCATGGGAAAAAAGATTACTCTCCCCTGGCTAAAAAAAAACTTTAAGTTAAATGAGCATGAAGCACAGAAAGTTCATGATATGATCTATGAAAAACTACCACAGAAAAAACTCATGTGGTCTATAGGGAATAGGAAATAAGAAAATTTTTCAGATGCAATATAACAAAGATTTCGCTATTACATTCCCTACATCAATACAGGTGGGTGAATTAAGTTATATTCTTATCAAGAAAATGTCCTTTTGGCGATTAAATCTAATCCTGTCAAATCTCAGTTGATCTCAATGCCTACTGGCACAGGGAAAACAATTACATTTCTTGCTGCTGCAAAACAGGAAGAAAAAAATTGCCTTATTCTCGTTCATAGAAATGAACTTCTTGAGCAAACAAAAGATAAAGCAGTGCTTTTGGGATTTATGGAGAGAAAAATATAAAAATTTTTATCTGTTTACTACGAAAGAACCTGATGAATTCGCACCTGCTGCAAATCTAAGAGAACTTGATTTTGTAATGAAACATGATAATGGAATGAAACGTCATAGTCGTTGGTATCCTTCTGAAGAAGAACCAATAACAGCTTATCAAAAACAGTTTCTTGGTCCTGTTAAAATAAATGCTAGAAAAGCTGAATTCATGATTGAAGATTATGCTATAAGACAAGCAATTTATAAATATTTTCTTCCTAAGAAGTTGTCAAATACTATGGAAATAGATTGGCAAAGAAAATAATTTATTATATTCCTCCTTCCTGGAGGTATCTGATGATACAATTAGAAGTTTTTGGAAATCCTGAGACGTGGACTGCCCCACGCATATTTAATAAGCACCACTATGATCCCAAGGGAAAAGAAAAAGAAGCTACGCGTTGGCAAATTAGGGCTCAATATCGAGAAGAACTTATTCACGGACCTGTGATGTTAGACTTTATATTCTTCATGCCTATACCTAAAGCTACGAGCAAAATCAAGCGCAAGCAAATGATTAATGGAATCATCTTGCCAGATATACGACCAGATACTACCAATATGCAAAAGTTCTATGAGGATTGCCTCATGGGAATAGTTATAGATGATGATAAATTTGCGACAGATATACATTCGCGCAAGCGCTATTCAGAAAATCCTCGAGTCCTTATAAGAGTGCTTTCTCTTGGAATGGAAGCGTTACAGAATATTGAGAGGTGTAGTGATATATGTCCAGCGAGGAAAAAAGGAGAGATATGTCAAATAAAATATCAGTAGAAGAAATGCAAAATTTATTACTAGGAAATACTCCAAGAAATCGTTTTGTAATGGATCTTCAAGATTTATTCTTGTTAAGAGATAAAGTAGCAGCAGAACCTGAAGATGAACTATTTAGTCAAGCAGGTAGTGATTATGGTAAAAAATTTGTAGATTTTGTCAATAAATGGGTGCCTGAATGAGATTCACGAGCAAAATAATAGATGGAACTATATTTGTAGATATAGAACTTGAAAAAGAAGAACTTCGAGCAATTCGTGATTGTCTTGAAATTGCTGATCAAGTAGAAGTTGGTAATGAGATTTTTAACATTGGCGTCAAAGTCGCTATGGAGGATTCTATGCCACTCGTGAAGGGAAAAAAAGCAAAGACCAAGAAAGGCTTTTCTGAGAATGTGAAAAGAGAAATGGAAGCTGGCAAACCTCAGAAGCAGGCTGTTGCTATTGCTTATTCTGAAAAAAGAAGAGCAGGAAAGAAAAAATAAATTGAAAATTTCAGACACTAAACTGCCAATCGATGTTCAGCGTATTCTTACACAGTTCAAAGTTTTAGAAGTGGATGATCTTTCTACAATGGATTGCAAAGAGATTTGTAAACATCCCAAATTTGGGATAATCAGAGCTATCCATCTTTACCAATTCATGAAAGAGAACAACATTAAGAATCCGACATTGCATCCAATTTTGCATTTTGACGTTTTGCAAAGAGACACTCGAAGCAGTAAAGTTAAAAAACAAACTTGAATTATTTGATAGATTTTAAAATACTTTACAATTAGTCCAAAAACTAACTGTTTTAAACAACATAAGCACTATTATCAGACTATTACTATACTTATGAACAATGCACTTAAAGAAATCTTGCCTAAACTACTAAATAATAAATTTAAATATTGCAGCAAATACGATTCTTATTACAGTAAAGAAAATGCTTGGATAGAAGAAGCGTGTGATGGTACAGATTGTTGGTATGATTGCAAAAATCGTCCAGAGAAACATCTAGAAACTTGTGAATGTCTAAAGGATTAACAATGGGAAAGAAGTCAAAGATGAAAGAAATTACTACTACTCCAGTTCCAGCTCCAATTATTGTTCAACCCGAAATCCCCCAAGAAGCACAAACTCTCTATAAATGCGTTGAAGATTTCATCATCGATCTTGAAAAGGCTGTAGATGACGGAACAGATCTCACCATAAACTTAACAAATGTATTTATGATGTTCGCCCGAGAAATCCGAACTCTCAAACATATGAAGTAAAGCGGCTTTACATGGAATGGATAAAGATAAAAGATAGATTACCTTCAGTAGATGAATATGTTCTTACGTACGATATTTTTGGACGTTCTCAAGTTGATCGTATGGGTCATTTAAATCATAATAATGATTGGGAAACAAGAGCAGATGATGAAGGTGAAGTAGAATATTGGATGCCACTTCCTAAACCTCCTGAGGACATATGAAAGGCGATGACATAGTAGCTCGTTTTGATATCACTCATAGAATTAAACAAGCCGATCCTAAAGCCACTAAGCAAGAGTTTGCATATGTTGAGCCAAAAGAAAATCCGCACTGCGGTTCATGTAACATGTATCTTATTCCTCATAAGTGCATTATTGTTTCCGGCAATATCGACCCTACTAACGGTTCATGCAATTATTGGTCTTATCGTCGTACGGCTCCTATAGAGGATTATGAATATGAAACAGAATATACAAAACAAGAAGCGGGCTACGTGGAATATCCGGATGGACCACGTTGCGGAGTATGCGAGTATTTTGAAGCTCCGAAGACTTGCCAAAAAGTCATTGGCGAAGTGGATGGAAAAAATGGATGCTGCAATAGATGGGAGAAACAATGAAAATAGAAGCGAAAAACTTTAGATCTCATAAGTCAGGTGCTTTACAAGGTTATGTTGACCTTTTCTTGCCAGAACTTGGATGGACACTCAAAGGATGTGGTGTTTTTGCATCTTCTAGCCGTGAATGGATTACCTCACCTTCTAAGCAATATAAAGATGACAATGGTGAAACTAAATATTCACCCATTCTTGAAATGCCAAAAGATAAAAGAGAAGCCTTCAGTGATGAAGCTATGAAAGCATTGAAGAGGCTTGCTGATAAGCCTCCCATTCAAGAAGATGAATGTCCTTTTTAGAGCATGAAAGTTATAAAAAGAATAAGTAAAAAGAGAATAGCTATCTGATACCGCGTCGGAGGACACTTTCTCAAATCCATTTCATTCTCGTTGTCGTTTTGCATTCTCAATAATTTCTATTCTTTCTCTTTCTGCTTTCGCAGCTTTTTCCACTTCATCAAGAACTTGTCGTTCTGCTTGGAGGATCTCATCCTCTTCTCTGGATAAATAGGAACAAGATACAAATGTTCCTACGATAACAACTGTAATGAAAAGTCCAATGATCAACATACGCATGTTTACCTGCTTTATTTAGCCAACCTTAACACATGTGAATCTGTTAAATGTATTTGTATTTGACAAGTCCACAGTATTTCCGATACCACCTGTAAAAGCAATAGTCACAAATGCTGTATCACCTGCTGCCATATCAACTAAATAGGACATATGAGCAGACCAAAATGTTTGACCACCACTAGATGCAAAAGTTGTATTTGGGCTATATTGTGTACTTCTATAAGTACGAGCAGTTGTTATAATACTAAATTGTGAATATACGCTAGCAGCTCCTGAAACATTTTGCATCAGACAGCCAGCAGATATTTGATATTTTCCAGTAACTCCTGCTGTAAATACGCCTGTCCCTGCATTGTAGCCGCCTGTAGTATCATAATTTACTGTTTCATAAATAATCTGATAGACAGCACCATTGCCCGTTACTCCCAATGCTCCTGGGGCATTTTCGGCTGAAAATCCAATAAATGTTGGAGCAGCTGGTGCTGTAATTGTAACAGTAGATCCTGCACCTGAAGTGGTTATACCACCAGCTCCTAAAATATTTAGATTATTCAAGGCCGGAGTTGCGACACCAGCATTAGTAGTATAAGTAGTTGCAAT
>WSSedB1CaDRAFT_10000127_pt1 | contig 37605 bp, 37 predicted proteins | sample WetSurSB1Cattail_FD_9460 | JGI IMG/M metagenome (IMG submission 9460)
AGAATCCCGACGGCTCGTTGGAACCACCGCCCGCCAATCTGCCACCAGCAGTGGCTGCTGCGGAAACTAGATGGTGGCTCTGGTTCTGGCTCTTTATGGGTGTGCTGTTTGTGCTCTTCTTTATTTCGCTCTTGTTCTGGCCAGCCCGCTGGGGAGGCGAGGGTGGTCATCACGATCACGATGATGGAGGCTGGCATGGCAAGGACACGGGGCCTGCACCCTCTCCTCCGCCAGCCATGGGACGGACTGGAGGGGACAAGCCTGAAGACTGCACACCGGACGAGGTGTACAACGACGAGGCCCGGATGTGCATCATGCGGGCCTACTTTCCACAGGCCGTCTCGCGGTCCATTATGGACCCCACCGTGTCCCCTTGCACTGACATTTATCGCCATGCTTGTGGCAAGTGGCTGGACACCCATACCAATGAGAACCGAGGCTTTGCTGGTCTTGCTGCTCTCAACGGGGTGGCCATTGATCGGATTATTCGCAACAGGAGCGTAGCCAACCTGAATCCGTTCTACACGGCCTGCGAGTCCACCTTTGTCAAACAGGAGGGCGCCCATTTTGCCCGTCAGAGGGAGGCAGCGCTGATGGACAGTCGTCTGACACGGGACGCTATCCTGGGACGCATTCTGGATCCCTTGGTCTCCCACGCTGACCTTCCCATTGTGTTTGCTCGTATGACGGCAGCGGGTTACACGATCCCCATTGCCTTTGCTATTCAGGGCAATCCCGTGGACAGCGGGGTGATTCCCATGTTCATGTACGATGGGTTCCAGGGACGGGAGCACGACCCCGATTGGGTACGGATGCACTTTGAAGCCCTGTACGGAGAGAACAGCGAACAGGCCGCCTTTGAGGCTCAGCTCTTTGTGACCATGGTGGCCCGCATTGATGCTCACGAGCCCGACAAGGATCGCGACCTGGAGACGTACGATGGATGGAAAGCCTACGTGACGAGTGGACACGTGCAGAAGGACTTGATGCCATGGAGCGTGTTTCGCTCGCTGTCCAAGACCTCTTTTGACTGGAACATTTTTCTGACGGAACTGGAGAAACGCCTCTCGCTCAAGCAGCCCTTCACATTTCTGGAGGACCAGCCGGTGTGGGCCTTCTCCAAGACGTACTTTGAATGGTTCATGCCCGAACTCTTCACGGTCAGCGAGTGGCGCACCTACCTGACCTTTAGCGTGCTCTACCACACCCACGACTTTTTCCCTGAGCTGCCCAGCGATGTTCTGCTCAGCGGGAAGCCCGTCAATGTCATCTCTCCGCTCAAGGACATGCACAAGCGCTTCAAGAAGCAGCCCCTGTCGTCGGCGGTCTACACGAGTTCAAAGGTCAGGACCCCTGCAGGGCCCGGACAGGCACATCATACGGCAAACATGTGGCGCAAGGTGGGGAGGCGGACCACATCCAAGGAGGCTAAGTATGCCAGAAGTCACAACCCTGGAAGGGCATCCAGGGAGGAAGGGGACGGTGGCTTTGTGGTGACCAGCGCTGAGTGTGTGGCCGTCACCAAGTACATGCTACCGGGGATTCTGAGCAAGGAGTTCTTGGCTGCCAAGTTTAAGGATGCTGAGCAGACAAGGCAACGCATCCAGACCATGGTGGAGCGCATCAGAGACCGCTTCGTCTACAACTTGGAACGAACACCCTGGCTGGACAACAGCACCAGACAGGCCCAAGTGGAAAAGGTGCGGGCCATTGTTCCGCGTGTGGTTCAGCCCACGCAATGGGCAGAGGAGACGTTCCCGCTGGGAAAGGAGATGGACCCAGTTCGCTATCTGAGGAACCTAGTCATTATCCAGGAGGAGCGCATTCGAAGGAATTTGATGCTCTGGTCCGACAGCAATTACGGAGCCCATTGCAACGAACTGTGCAGGGATCGCATCACAGCGTTTGGGGCTCCTCTCTTCACGGTGAACGCCTGGTACAACCCCGACCGCAACGTCATCACCATTCCTGCCGGCATCTTGCAGCCTCCCTTTTATCACCCACAGTACACGGATGCCAGCGCCTACGGGACCATTGGGGCGGTGGTGGGTCACGAACTCTCCCACTCTGAGGATGACCATGGTGTGCTCTACGACAAGAACGGTGTCATGCATGCTACATGGACCGACACGTCCCTGGCCGAGTACCGCAAGCGAGCCAGCTGTCTGGTTCGGGAATATGACAGCCTCGAGGATTGCAAGGTGGACGCCTACGGGGAGCAGACGCTCTGCGAGAACGTAGCTGATAACAATGGACTGCGGATTGCCTACGAGGCTCTGTTTGAAGATCCAGCCACGCGGCATCTGCACACTCAGGAGGATCGCAAGGAGTTCTTACTGGCCAATGCCCAGATGTGGTGCGCCTCGTACTCGCCCCAAGTTCTGTGCGAGAGTGCCCGGGACGATGTCCATGCTGCAGCATTGCTCAGGGTGCGCAAGACCTTTGCCCAGCTTCCCTATTATGCGGACGTGATGCAGTGCGCAGTGGGCGAACCCATGCACAGACATGCCCGGGAGAGGTGTTCTTTGTTTGGAGCTGAGGCGTAATCTTCATCGGTCATTTATGGAACGGGCCGTCATAGGTCCCCGCTGCCTTTTCCGTGCGCTCCTCTGACGAAGTCTTGGCATACCGGTACCTGGGATACACGAGGGTCCGGGAAAACAGACGAAATACACCGCGCAGTGGTTCGAGCCAGGGCATGTGGACCAATAACATAACATAGCCCTTCACCCAGTCCCGTAAGTCCCAGAAGCGCCCGTCAGCATTCCAGGCGTGGATCCGTAACGAGCACGCCAACACTTCGCACTCCCACGGCTCGTACAACACACGTCGCCATCCGTGCATACGTGCGCAGCTACGATTGGAACATACAATCATGGGCGCGCTGCCGTAGGTAAATGGTTCTTGCTGCTGTGCAAGCTGACGCACAGAGAAATCATGGATCCACTGTATGCCTTCTCCTTTGCGGAAGGTCTGCCTTTCCATAGGCGGTTCGTCGTCCGTCATTGCATCTAGTCCTTGACTCGGAGTATTTTCCAATCCCTCAAAACCCCGTGACTGTATTTGTGTCTAGCGATATGGACGCGTGCAGTGACACGACTCCGCCTCCATCGTTCGTGGCACCGTTAGCCATTGAGACGTCCATCACCGAGTAAATCTGCCCAAAGAATGCCGTGTCGCTCGCAAACGTTGCCTGGTTGCCCACAGCCCAGTACACCCGTGCATTCGACGGGGCAGAAACACTGCTGGCCTCGGTGGTCGTCAGTGAATTGGCAATTTGGAAAACGTAGGTGCCTCCTGTGGTCAGTGTAAGGGTTCCCGTCAAGGTTGCGTCTGCGTTGTAGCAATAAACCCCAGGTCCCAACGTTAGCGTGCCTAGATCCTGGCCCGACAGATTTGTTCCGCAGAACGTTGCTCCGGTCAAACAGTTCCATGTGTTCATGGCTGCGGTCTGTGCCGCTTGCACTGTCGCGTCATTGGTCATATGCACAGTTCCAGTGGCCGTTCCAGGTGGAAATCCAACAATGGTAGGGGTAGGGCTGCTTCCAACATCACCATTGACCACGGTTGCCCCTGAATTGACTACAAATGTGGCACCGAGAACCCCAAAGTAGGAGGCACTGCATATGGGAGCCGGAGTCGTGGTGGGCGCGGCCGTGGTAGTCGTGTGGGTCGTAGTCGGCGTCGTGGTAGTGGTAGTCGGCGTTGTGGTAGTGGTAGTCGGCGTTGTAGTCGTGGTAGTCGGTGCCGTGGTAGTGGTAGTCGGCGTCGTGGTAGTGGACGTGGTAGTTGTGGACGTGGTAGTCGGCGTCGTGGTAGTGGTAGTGGCAGTTGTGGTAGTGGTAGTCGGCGTTGTGGTAGTGGTAGTTGGTGTTGTAGTCGTGGTAGTCGGTGTCGTGGTAGTAGTCGTCGGCGTCGTGGTAGTGGTAGTAGACGTGGTAGTCGGCGTCGTGGTAGTCGATGTCGTGGTCGATGTCTCCTCGGCGGTGGTTGTTTCCGTCTCAGTCTCAGTAACAGTCTCGGTCGTCGTCTCAGCAGAGGTCCGGGCAACAATCAAGGTCGTCGTAGGTATGCCGGCAATAGCCAGGAGCAACACGAAGCCCACAACAACCAAACCGCATAATGGCAATCTGCTCCGTGTCCGGCGAGGCCGGGGTGCGTTATTGCCTTGCATTTTCAAGTCATGAACACCGCGGCAAGAAGGTACAGCCAGAACCACGCTATGGTGTATTGCTTCCACTACGCAAGCTGTATTTCAAAGTGTTTGTATGGCTCGAGCAAAATAATTTTCTGCGACTCACTCACAAAAAGGAGGAAGAAGAGAAGATGGCTTCTTCGTCCTCCCAGGTTTATCGCTCGGGCACTCTGTCCTACACGGTGCCCCAGAACGATGTGGTCCACATGTGGTGCGACTTGGACCTTGGCTATCGCTCAGCCGCCAGCGATGATTGGGCCGTGTGCAGCTCCGTTGGGTTCTCCTTTGATCGTCTCATTCCCGAACCCCTGGAACGCTTCGCTGCCTACATGAGAGGTGCAATGCTAGAGGCGGGTCCAGGCCTCTTTCGTACTGTACTGGGGCGTGATGAGGATGGTGTCCCCTGCGTGGAGTGTGTCGCCCTGCCTGACTACCGTTGGTTGGTATGGACCAACGCCCGAGTAGAGGCTGACGGTCTCCACGAATGGACACTGTGGCGGGCTGAGGATTTGGCCAAGGACAAACCAATGCTAGCCGGTCCCACGGCACCCTGACTCAATAACAACTTGACCTTTACTCGTCCTCGTCGTCATGTTCCTCTTCTTCTTCTTCAACGTCGTCTTCTGCGTGCTCCAGATCATCCTCCTCTGCGAGGATGCGGGCCTCCTCGGACGAGCTCATCAGCTCCTCGTAAGGGTCAGAGACCACGACCACTCCATCACGCTTGCGCGCTTCAATCATTTCGTAGTCCACGTCACGTCGTTTGAGGAGTCTGGCGGGCGTCAGTACCAACTCCATGGTTGTATGTTCCCTCTTTCTGGCGAGGAGCGACTTGGCCAGCTTTTCCTCCTCCGGGTCGTCCCACACAATAAAATCGGCCAGGTCCTCGTCCAAGCCCTGGTCGTCATCCGCTTCTTCTGACTGTTCCAGTTCGGCATGCACTCTACTGCGACTTCTGACAGGATACAGAGATGTCCCTTGTCGCGCCTGGCTTGACTTGTCCAGCCTTTCTGCTATTTCTTCACGACGACGCGCACGTTCGGCCCAAAACCTACGATGTTGCGCCTCGTTTTCTCGTTCTCTGCAAACACGGGACCACCGCATAGATAGCAAGTCATTCCTGTCCCGTGCCACACGTTCGCTGTACTCGTGAGCCTCGTCCAGGAGAATTCGATCAATATCCGCGGGTAGCTTGGTCTGAATGTCGCAACACAGGTCGACGGCTTCTTCGCAGCTGGATTCGTCGTCGTCGTCGTCGTCGTCATCGTCGTCATCGTCATCGTCCTCGTCTTCGTCGTTGTTATTGCGCAAGGGACGATCAGCGTGAATGCCAAAGTCACCGGGCATATCGACCAGGAAACGCACAAAGGGTTGCGTCGATGTCTGTTTGCAAATAATCCCCACGTGTTCGCAAGCCTCGCATGTGAGGGTGCTCAGGCGCCCATTGCGAGAGAACTCGTAGTCCGCCGATGCCGCAATGTCATGTTCGTCACTAGCTGCCCATAGGTCCAGCAAATGATGTGCGAGACCATGTCCTCGAGCTCGAGATATCAGAGCGGCCTTGTCGAGAAACGCGCGCTTGTCTTGATCAGAGAAGTTCAGATAGCGGAACTGCTTGGCGGAGAAAATGGTCTCGTTCCTGAATGACGCAAGGTGGACAATGGACAGACAGCCAAGTTCATGGGCAAGGAGAGCAAAGACCTCGCGGCTGGACATGAACAAGGCCACCCAGAAGAGTCGTTGCCGAAAAGTTACATGCTGTACCCATAGCATGTGCCGGTAGCGCCAAAGGGCGTCCTTGTTGTTCTGCATGACGGCCTCGACCAGCACGACACGAGCAAGTACAATGTGACCTTTCTGTGACCCGTACAGGAACCGCACGTGGCCATGCGAAAGGTACAGATCGATCACCGAAAACTTTCCCAGGGCTGTGGCTCTGCGCATAACGGTGCGTAGGTTGGTGTGTTTCATGCTGGTGGCTGGAGAAGCAAACTCGATGTAACGGACCAGAACGTCGGTCATCCGGGCACACACTTCGTCTGGCTCGGTCAGCACCAGGTGAATGGCCGTCTCGGCGAGAGTCCAGCGCGCAGGCATGACCAGGTCCTCCTTGCCGTTCTCGGCGTTGCGGAACACGTCCAAGTCGCAATGGATCCAGCCATCCAGCCACCAGAACCGACAGGCAGAACGAGCGCGCACTCTGATCAGAGGACAAGGGCCCAGCCACTCGCCAATGAGGCGACGCACGTCTCGTGGTAGGAGTCCCATTGGATCGGTGGCCTGCGGAACGGATTTCATCATGGGCCCCTCTGCGTCCATCTTTTTGTCTCGGCGACGGGGAAAAGATTTTCCATCTGAGAGGCAAGGTCCAGCACACGGTCGGAAAAATATTTTTTCTTCCCCCGGCCAGTCATGCAGCCCCGTCCACCCATCCAGCCCTGGTCCATCATGGGCTACTACCCACCTGTGGCAGCTTCCCATGCCGAGGAAACGTTTTTCGAGCATTTCCCGCATTTCCTCATGTTTATGTGCGTCATCTTTGTGACCACGGCCTGTGGATGGGCCATTGCCGACGTGTTTGAGCTGCGGTCTTCCAACAAGTACCTGATCCTTGCTGCATCCTCACTCATGGGCATTGCGCTGGCTTCGCGGATCTTCCTTGGTTACGCTTGATTGATGCGCGGAATGCTGGGGAACTGGTCACAAAAAGAGAGCCGCTTTCTATTCCGCCCGATTTCAAAGAGCACTTGAATGAAGAGCTGTCCCTGCTGCTGCTGCATGTTTGGTGTGTGTGTATGAAATGGCCTCGGAGGTTGTGTCCGAGTTCATAACCAGCACAGGATGGGGTGGGCCTCGGTCGGCCTCGTTGTTCGACGCCTTTTCGCGACGGGCTCGGGTCTTTGATGAACCCTTGTTTGACAATCTGTCGGCCTACGCCATTGGGCTGGCCATCTTTGTGGGTGCCTGGTTTGCAGGCTGGTTTGTGCAACAGCTCATATTGTATGCACTGGGCGTCAACTGGAAGAGGATCTTTCCTTGCTGCACAAGACGCAAGGAGCACGGTCAGGACAACGATGATCCCTTCTTCAAAAATCCCAACGATCCCAACGTGTCGGTCAACAAGCCCAAGATCCTTCCAGTGCGGGGCAAGTTCACCCGGACGGGGGACGTGGTGGGTGTGGTACCCCAGCAGTACAAAGAGGTGCCCGTGGAGCAGGTCCACCATGATTCTCGGCTCTTCTCGGGTGTCAAGCCCTCGCGCCTGGACAACTACGTGAGACTGGCAGCCTTTGTCTCGCGGTCCATTGTCCTTGTGGGAGGCCTCATGCTGGCTTTCCAAGCTGCTGGTGTGAACGTACTCTCACTGGCTGCGAGCATGGGCATTGTGACACTGTGCTTCACCTACGGAGGGGCTAGCTTGCTGCGAAACTTCCTGAGCATCATGTACATCCTGGGGACCAACAAGCTGTCCATTGGGATGTACATTCGCATCGGGGATAAGCAGGGCGTCATCACGGCATTTTGCAGCCAATGGACCGAGATTACAGATGACCTGTCCCCCTCTCAGGGGCGCCAGATTCATTTCATTGCCAATGGCTCACTCATGGATGGGGACCTCACCATGTACCCCGACGGGCCTCCAAGCTCCGTGGTGCTGCGTTATTTCAAAGACATCAAGGCTGTGAACGAGGAACGGGTGGCCCAAGGGTTGCCCAGCCTGGAACCCATCAATGCTTTGCTGTTGAGTCACTTTGGCTGAATGTCCCATGGTTCAATGCCTCTGCACGCACTCGGACATGGACAGGGCAGGCATTTCGAAGAACAGCAATACAGCTGCATAGCAAGACCGCTGTCTGGCTTCAAGTGTTTTGAGGCTGGTCCTTGCCATGTCTGAAAGGAAAAGAGGCCGACAGTCTAGCGCTGCGACAACCGAGACCAAGAAGAAGAACACAGCCCTCAAGAAGAAGAAATGGGCAAAGAAGGCACGTTCTGATCAAGACCAGGGAGATGTCGTCCCTGCCAAGGGGCCCATCTTTGTTGTCCCCGAAGATGGGAGTGCCTTTCCTGAGGCGCTGGAGCGGATTGTGTCCAAGCCCTTTGTCCGCAGCATCTACGTTGATCCCAAGACTCGTAGTCTTCGCTACCCAGTTGCTGGACGCCCAGATGCCATCATGACGGGCCTGCATGTTCGGATGCTGCATCGCTTCTTTCGCGGCATTGAATTGGACAATGAGCGCAGCAAAAAGGCGTGGCCCAAGCGTCTGCGCTCTTCCAAGGAGGAGGGCAGCCGAGCTGACAAGGCCCTGGCTGAATGCATTCGAACGGGGCAGCCTCCTCCACCAGCTCATCACAAAGGAGCCTCTGAATATGCCAGTGCAGTCTGGACATACTGGCGGGAACACCACCACAGACCAGTGCTAGCTCAGCTTCCAGTGATTCTTGTTGATGCCCTGGCAGCCACTGCTGGTGATTACTTCACGGTGCATCGCTGCCCTTTCACAGGGCGGGAGACACTCTGTATGTGGGAGCTCAAGACGGGATTCCCCAAGGAGGACGAGGACCCACCCAGCATGACCATTCCCATGCCTGTGCCAGAAGGGCAGCGAGAACCCGAGCGTGTCCCGCTGACGTCCATGAATCGCTACTACCTGCAAGTGCTGCTGACACAGATGGCCTACGAGCGGGAGCTGGGTCTCCACGTCGATGGAACAGTGCGGGTCATCAATGCGTACAAGGAACGCGAGGACCGCAGCAAGGGAGACACCCGGGCACCCACCTACAAGTGCAAGGTGGTGGAGATTGGTCCGGAACACTTGAACCCGCCACGCTGGCCTGAGCGGGTACTCAAGGACGCCCTCTACAAGGGGATCAAGAAGCAATAAAACGAGTGGTTCATTTGTTACGCATCGCCTTCTCGGCGTCCTTGTCGCGGAGGATCTTGTCATCCGCAAGGTACTTGTCTCGGTTCTGCAGGGCTTTCAAATCATCGGGCGTGGGCGAGGGGTACAGACCCTCTGTCTTCTTCTTGTTGTTGTTTCGCTTTTGTTCGGCTGCTGCCTTGCGTTGAGCTGAACGACCCGGAGTCTTCTTCTTCTCTCCATGCGAGTGGGAATGTTCCCGTTTCATGTACCCCTCACGGGCAATGTCCGAGGGTTTCATGCCATCCCATGCCTTTTGTGAGGCGGCCGCATACCGGCGATCCTGCTCCTCTCGCCAATTGTCATCGCCAACAAAGAGGTCGTCATCGGAACGCAACAAGAGCGAGTCACGCTGGTCGTAGGGCTGTTGTTTGAGACGTGCCTCCACAACTTCTCGCGACTGCAGGCCTCCAATCATCTCCAAGCCCTGCATAAACTGTTCCCTGCCCGTGCCTAAACGACGTGGAGCCAGGACCAGAGGCACAATGGGCTGCGGTGGCACGTAGGGTTCATCGTCTTCGAATCCGTGATGAGACCATTGGGGACGTTCCAGAGGTTCGAGGCCAGGAACCGGGATCTGCATGGGTCTGCTCTGCGGAACAATTGGTCGAAATGGAGGCGGTCCTTGTTGCTGTTCTGTCGTCTGAGGAGAACCAGACGGTGTCGTGTGTGGTGCTGGTGGCGGTGGAACATCCATTTTGCGGACCGCCTTTGCCTACTCGAAAATTGCAGGTCAGAAGAATGGATGCGTCTCAAAAAGGGAACCAGCCACCTAGTTGGCACCACACAGGGAGACCCTTTCGACTGAGAGCCAAGAGTAATGGTCGCGTGAAATTATTTTTTTTTTCTGACGCAGGCGGGCTGGCTGGATAAATGGCCGCCAGCTCTGTGGCGCCTCTTGTCGGGTTCTTCTCGATCCTGGCCCTGATCTTGGTGTTCACCATTATCAACACGGGCTTTGTGGTGAACATTAGCAGTCGCGTCCAGGATGAAGGGTTCCTCACCCCCGACAGGACGTCGCTCATCCCCTCTTGTGCACCTGGACAGCCGCGAAGAGTGGCTTCCTATCGACTGAGAGAGCTCGAAGCCTACAGCGAGGCCAAGGAACCCGTCCCTTGTCACGGGAACAATGGAGACGAAGCTCTCTACAGCTCGACACGAATCGGTTCCTTCACCAAGGGTCTCCCTCACGACTCGCTGGGTCAAGTCCTCCCGGCTGCTTATGGGACCATGCTGCAGGCCCTGAACAGCAAGCTGCCCTCGGACTTTGATTCCATCACGCTGGGTGGTACGGTCAAGCTGACCAACCCACAGGGTGGCCTGGCCTTTGCCTTGACAGGGAGCGATCCGCAAGCCTTGTACCAGCCACCCGCACCCACACTGGCAAGTGATTGGGAGGCTGGAGAACTGGTGGAGAACTATTGGATGGCCCTGGCTCGGGATGTCAACTTTGACCAATATGGACTGGAGCCCATCACCTACGCAGCCATTACAGAGATTGCCGCTCTTAATGACTGGAGGGGGCCCGCGCCTTCGCCATCAACGTTGTTTAGAGGGTCATCTCCAGGATGCAGCACTGGGCCCTACCTGTCACAGTTCTTCTACATGAGCGACAGCATGGGCCCCAACACGGTGGACCCGCAGATTGCCGTGTACGTACCCAACGTGGATTTCCTCACCAACTGGACAGAGTTCCTCAGCGTGCAGAATGGGAACGCGCCCACGTCGAGCCAGGAGTACGTCCCCAACTTTAAGCGCTACATGATCAATGGACGCGACATTAGTCGCTGGGTCCACATGGATGTGCTGTTTCAGGCTTACCTGCAGGCCGGCATGATTTTGATGAACATGGGCGCACCCTTGAAAGCGAGTCTCCCCTACTTTGACGACCCAACGCAGATTGGTTTTGCCACCTTTGGCCCGCCACACTACCTGAGCGCGGTCGTCGAAGTGGCTGATTATGCACTGAGAGCAGTGTGGTTCCAAAAGTGGTACGTTCACAGAAGGCTACGCCCCGAAGAGGCAGGCGGCCTTGTGGACAGAACCAAACAGGGCTACGCTTCGTACCCGCTGACCAATGATATTCTGTCGAGCAACGCCGTGGCTGCAACATGGACCAAGTTTGGCTCCTATCTGTTGCCCCAGGCGTTCCCTGAGGGCTGCCCTACACACCCCTCGTATGGAGCGGGTCACGCTACTGTGGCTGGAGCCTGTGTGACCATGCTCAAGTTCTGGTTTGATGAGGACTTTGTGTTGCCAGCTCCAGTGGCTCCCTCGGCAGATGGTTCAACGCTGAATTCCATCTCTGCCACGCTGACAGTGGGCGGCGAGCTCAACAAGCTGGCCAACAACGTGGCCTTTGGACGGAACATTGCGGGTGTGCATTGGCGGTCAGACGCCCAGGAGAGTCTCCTTCTGGGCGAGCAGCTGGCCATTTCTTTCCTCAGGGATCAGAAGGCCACGTACAACGAAGTGTTCGGTCCCTGGACGGCCACAGGGTTCGACGGCACGCTCTTGGTGGTGGAATAAAAAATATTTTTTTCCACGAACGAGTGGAGCGTCAGAGATTTTCGTCGAACAGAGGGTCCAACATGACACTCTTCGGTTATGACGCCGACGCGGACCTTCGTGCCTTTAACGATGCCTTCGAACATTACAACAGAGAGCTGGAATATTGTACCGCCCGCGGTGACAGGAGTGATCTTCCTCTGCAAAAGGCTTGGTATGTCCTGAAGGACGCCCGAGAGAAACTGCCGCCCTGGCTTCAGAGTGAAGTGAGATCCATGCCCGACCGCCCCAGCAACGCGATTCCTGAATCCGACCCTGACGCTCAGAGGAGAGCCGCGGTTCGTGCATTCAGCACCGACTCTGAGAGATACCTGAAAGCGCCTTCTCCGCATACGGGCATCATCGCCGTGAACATGATTCTCGACGATCTGACAGCAGAGAAGCGTGCCTTGTATGCAAGGGCAGGACTCCTCGATGCGGATCCTCAATCTGAAGCCGGGAAGAGGCAACGAGAATTGACAATGGACAATCTGGATCTCTCGGCACCCGCAGCGACACAAGGCCCCGTCTTTGGCAGCGAGTTCCATCCACACGGAACAACGCCGGCAGTGGTAGTTGCTGGAACAGAAACACCGACGAACGAGTCGGCTTCCAAGCGCGTGCCCATCGATGATCCCCTTGAGAGACGCGTGGCCATGGTGTCTGGAGGGTACCCGCACCCTGGCGCGACGCTCAGGGCCATGAACGAGGTGACAGATGTTTCGGAGCAGTACGCCCAGTCGTTGCGACAGATTTTCAAACGCAACAAAGTGGACACGGGACGAGCCATTGCCGCCATTGACCATGTGCAGCAGACGAAAAATATCGCCATGGATGCTCTCAGCCTGCCCTACGTCACCAAAAGTGCTGAATGAAAAGCAGAGCGAAATGTTCCGCCTTTTGTTGATCCTCTGCGTCGTGTGGACGAGCGTCCATGGGACGGCCCTCCTGGGTGCCATTGTCTTCCAAGGGGCGGTCAGCACCCAAGACATGTCGCCCGTCCTTGAGTCCATCCGTCTATCGGGCATTGAGCATGTCTTTCTTTGCCAACCGAGTCATTCAACGCGAGAGATGGAGGGTTACATGGACGAGTGGTCCCGACAGAACCGCATCCCCAGCGTGGTTCACAAGGCAACACGGAATGGATGCCTGCGTGTCTACAGTACGTTGATCCCTGCAACAATCATTTCGGTCGTCCTGCTGGAACCAAACATGCGGATCCACGTCAACGGATCCATCCCCATTGCACACTGGAATGTGGACAGCTTTGGCGAGGATTTGGGGGCAGACTACGCAGTGGTCCCTGACCAAAGCGGGCTTGTGCTGGACTGGACGCCCTTTATCATGCAGGTGGGAGCTCGCTGCGCCTATCTGGGCCGTTTTGTCTGCGTGGACAACGACGTGGCGCATCGACACCTGTTGCAGCTGGACTACGAACTCGACGTCGACCAGGAAACCCGTGAGCTCATCGAACGAGACGTCATATGTTCACGCAAGTACCCACCACCCGTGCTGCAGAACGTCTACATTACCCGGGATCTATCGGCAGCAAAGAAGAAGAAGAAACACCACGCACCTCTCGAGCCGCCTAGCGACCCCCGCTTTGCCTACGTGTGGTACTGGATGGGCCGCGAGCTTGAATCCCAGGGGAACACTGAGGCGGCTCGCAAGGCATACCTGAGACGCCTGGAGAATGCAGGTGACCCTGGAGACTTGTGGTACACGGTCTATCGCATGGGAGACACTTCGCCAGAACCCAGCCAGGCCACATCGCTACTGCTCGAGGCCTACAATCTACAGCCCAGACGACGTGAACCACTGGCCGCCCTGGCACGACGGTACGCGGATGATTCCAAGTATTCCCTCTGCATGCTCTTTGGACTGGCGGCTCTCTCGCTCCCCTTCCCAACGGGTCCCGAGACGGGCCCCCATGTGGAGACCCCCATCTACGAGTGGATGGTTGCCGATGAACTTACCATTTGCCTGGCTCGCCTGGGACGTGTGAAAGAAGCGGCTGACCTTGCAGACAAGATTCTGTCAGCCGTTGGTTTGACCACCCTGTCTGACGAGCACCGTGCCCGCATCGCCGAGAACCACCTCGTCTGGAAAACGAAATCCTCGCCACAGAACAAAAATGTGAACGCGAGTGCATAAAATTTTTTTATCCACCGAACAAAGATGAGAGGGGCCGCTGCTACGAAGATGGCACAGCAATCGCAACTGAGCCCGCGCCATGAGCTCCACATGACCCGCCTCATTGAAACATCGCTGGCCGACTACTACGAGACCATGTTCCCAGAGGAAGACAGTCCGACCGTACTGTTGGGGAAGTTGCTGTCCCATCTTCCCAAGGGCTCCAGCAAATGGGACAGCGAAGACGCGGCCCTCTTTGCTCGTGACATGCCTTGCTGGCTGTCCAAGTCTCATTTTGATCTAGCGACGCACCCACGACTTTGTGGCATTGGGGCTCTGGCCGAGATGTACGACTTCACCATTGAGTTGATCGCTGTACGTCCGGCCCCAGATGGACAGGGGAACGTCAACCTCGAAAGATGTGGAGCTGCGATGCGGAGTCGTTTGACACTCAAACAAACCATGCCCTGGGAAGTGAAGCCGAAATGAAAGGACCCTTTTTTATTGCGTGCGCTGGTACCACTCCTCTTCCTCATCATCGACGTCTTGTCGGGCCTTTCTCGCGCGCTCCTGTTCCTTGTGGAGGGCGTCTGCTCGAAGCACCTCCTTGAGTGCAACGTAGTGGTCTACTGGGGCAAAGGCTGGCTTCACGTAGAGAGGGAACATGGGTAGTCCTCCTTTGTCTTCTTCGAGGCGTCCAAAGCGATTGGGCTCCTCGTGCATCGTGATGGGGGCCTCTGGATTACGTCCATCCCACTGTTCGCGAATCAGCTCGTGCTGAGTGACAATGGTGTTGAACACATCCTCCATGCGCTGTTTCTTGTCCTCGCGACGCCATCGCCTGTCCTCCGTGGTTCGCGGCTGAGGCCCGTTGTTCATGAGCCCCGTGACGATGGTTTCCTTCTCGCCGCGCGTCCTCTTTCGGCCCTTGACATCTGTCTCGTCCAGCCACGGGTGATCGACAGTGTCTTGATAAGCCCTGATGTGGGCCTCTCGTCTCCTGAGTGCCTCAGTCTTGAGGGGAGCAGGTAGTTGCATCCACGTCTCATCGTTCAGATCCACCTGGTTCCGCTTCAAACGGGCAAACGTCCGCACAAAGTCGTGGAGCCTGGCCCGGTCAGCGGCCATGGACTCCTCCAACTCAGCTCCAGTGTAAGTGTCGCCTCCGTTGGCAGCCAGGGCCAAATCTCGCTCGGTAGCGCGCTGAAAGATGATGGCGTCCAGAATGTTCAGGATGGGTTGCATGAGCTCAGCGGGACGCGCCTCCAGTGTGGTGATAAAGGCGTCCTGTTGCTGGGATGTCAGGCCCGGCACGTGGTAGAGAATCCAGAGCAGATAGAGTCGATCCGCATTGTCGGGTTTGGGAATGAAGATCTTTGTCCTGCGCCACATTCGCAGCAGAATGTCCATGTGCATGTCCAGACCCTCGATGCGATGTGGATAGAGGACGCGCATCTGACCAAGGAACTCGGGTCGCTTCATCCTCAGGTAGTCCATGACCTGGCGACCTCCCACCTGGTGCCTCATGACAGTCTCGGTCGGAGAAGTGGACGCGGCGGCGGCTGGAGGAGGAGGCGGTGGTGCATCTGCCTCGCCCTTTTCCTTGGGAGGCTGTGGTCCTTCTCCGCCGTCTCCCTCTGACATGGAAGAGGCGAAAAGGATTCAAGTACGTTGCGCACATGAGAAGAACCACTGTGGTTGCTGGTGAATATCGCCTCGGTGCTAAAATTTTTATTTTGTCTTCCGCCCCACCGCATGAGAGGAAAAAAAAATGTCCTTCTCTCAGTCATTTGGTAAGACCGGAAGACCGCTAAGCAGAGGAGGGTCAGTCACGCATGACGCACAGACAAACGACATGAGACGGCGTCAACCCTCACCACCCTACCACTACTATCGAGCGGGGCCACCGATGCCACTAGCACCATCCTCAGTGGTTTCTGTACCACGGCCTGCCGTCAAACGAGTAGCAGTGAGATCTGCAGTAGTCGTTCCACAGCTACCACCACCACCCCCAGTCGTTGTGCTCGAGGATGAACCCATGGTAGCAGCAGCAGTGGGAAGGAAGCGACCGGCTTACGATCCCACACCCTTTCTACGATTGAGGGCAGATGATGCTATTGAATTTCGGGAATGGGTACTCAACACACCCCGTGTTTTCATGAGACCGCCGCCGCCACCACGGGAAGCGGCGACACGGCAACATCGGGTTCGTCTTGTCCGGGATCAATACACGAGAGAAGATGACGCAGACGCGCCCTACCTTGTTGAACAGGAGGCACTGTCCAAACGCATGGTTCTCTCGGTCATGGACAGCGAAGAGTAATAAAATATTTTCGTCGGAGAGGGTGACCCCAGATGGAGACAAAGACAGTGCCAGCTCCTGAACAAGAGCGACAACGCCCCAAATCCACTACCACTGCAAAGTGTCTGGCTCTCCTGGTTGAAGCAAGCGGCGACTGTTTCCCTATTGATCTGACAGCGCCGTCCTTCACGCCTTTGGATCTGTTTGGACGGCGCCGATACGAAGACACTTATCAGGCACGACCGCCGCGTGGCCAGCCAACGCATCCCAAACATGCAAAGGAACGCAACGGAGACATTGTGCTCAATCGATCAGCCTTGATTCACGATCCTGCACAACACGACAATGTGGGCGGAGAACGGAACTGCATCACCGCATGGACGGTGACATGTGGGGAACGGGGACAGGGCGACAACCCCATCGGAAGGGTCATTGTGGCGGGTCTCCCTTGTTTTGCACCTGGTGCCCAATCCAAATGCAAGGGCCGGATGGTGTTTGTCGGATGGAACGGCCGCGCTCTTACACAAACTGAACTTGACACGATGATGACGCTGGCCAGGCTCGCAGAGTTGAACAAGGTCAGCGTCCCGTCGGCATCTTTGGAAGAAGGTCGCAAAGAAGCGTGACAAAGATTGAAAAGCGCACCATATCCTTGTGGCTTAAAGGGTTCCTAGTGAAGTCTCCATCAGGAGAAAAATGCAGGAGCAGGCCCTGCTTGAGGTGGTCCTAGACCATGCAGGCATTGCAGAGGCCCTAACCACCTTGTACCTGGGCCACGAACCTGCCGCCCTTCTGTTGTGTGAATACTGTAGTCAGGCCTCCACACAGCAGTGCAGCGGATGCAAGACCATGATCTACTGTTCGCATGACTGCCAGAAACAAGACTGGATCATGGGCCACATGGAAGAGTGTGCCGCCATTGCGGGGAAACTGCCCTGGGACTCAACCAATGTGGGCGATTCCATTATCCTGGAGCGTCACGCCGAACGTCTCGAACGCGTCGGTACTCCTCATGGTGGAGGCGGTGGTGGTGGACATGGAGGAGGCTGGGGAGGTGGAGGCGGAGGAAGAGGCGGGGGAGGAGGAGGAGGAGGGTACGGAGGCTGGGGCCGAACTGCTTGGGGAGGAAGAGGAGGAGGTTGGGGATATGGGCGAGGCAGGTTCTGGCGTCGCCGTGGTCGATACTGGTACCCATGGTGGTTTTGGCTTGCACCTTCCTACTATGCCAGCGGCCTGGCTCCCTATCCACCTGGAAGCTACGGAGACATGGGCCCTCCCCCAGGACAGTCGGTGTACTACAACAACCCGAATCCGCAGCTCATGTACGAACGCATCGCGGCGGAAGCGCCACCTGGCTACACCGAGATCCCAGACCAGAAGACTCTGAGCCCAGCCGAAGCGGATGCTGAGATGGAGAACATTGGATGGCCGTTTGGTCGACCCAATCTGGCCCGCCTCTTTGCAGAGCACGTCCAGCTGACCGTCGACCTGGCCAAAGCAATTGTTGCCAGCAAGACGCCCAACACGAATCCTCTCTTGTCCAACGCCGCGCAGATATCCAGACATTTCACCACAGAGGCCGAGCGAACAGCGTTTCTCATCGTCATGAACGAACACATTCGTGTGGTGGGCTCTTTCATCGTCAACAAACGGGCCAAGAACCCTAGATGGAGGGATGACGCGGGTCTGCTCAAGGGCATCATCACAGAGGAATGGGCTGCCTTTTGGGTCGGGGCCACGTTCCCTCCGGATGGCCTGACAGCGGGTGGTTGGTCATCGCGGATTCGCCATGACATGGAGACGCACATTGACACTACGGCTGCCTACGTGGGGGACTTGGTCGCGGCCGCTGATCCTAATCCAGACACTGATCCTGCTGTCAAGAGGGCCGCTGCCAGACGAGCTGTGACTGACATCCGTGCCGCAATCAAGCACGGTGAGATGATGGGCAAGATGCTGGACAGTGGCAGGCTCCGCAATGCAGCATCGAGCAAATAAACACGACAGCACTGTATTCATGTGATTGAGGACGACGTCCTAAAGTCCCAGGCTGGAGGATTGATCGTAGCGTAGCCAGGCGGTGAAATGTGGGCAGCCTCGTCGATGATGATAATGTCGCTTCCGCTTCCCCGTGTTTTGCGAGGCTTCTCCTCCTCGTCGTCGTCGTTATCGTCACCATACAAATCTTCGGACGTCGACACGAAAGATAGAGGCGGCAGAGCGAAAAACGGCCTGTTGATCAGAAAACATAGCGGATTGAGCAGTGCATTCTTCTCGGGTCTGCCGAAGCGCTCGTTCATGTCGTCTTCCCATTGTACAACGTCGTTATCGGCTGGCGGTTCCATTTGCTCCTCTGTCTCCTTCTGGGGTGCACAAGAGACGCTTGATTTGCCCCTTGCTGTGATATCTGTGTCCGTGCAAATGTAACATCTGCGGACACGACATATGCAAACGGCATCATGAACCCCAATGTGGAGCGTGCACGTCGAGAAGATGCCGACGTGCACATGACTCGCATGGTGTCGCCTTCGTCCATGCACAAGTCCATGATGAGAACGCCCTCGTCCGCACCGCAGCGTCCATCATCAGCCGCGACACCAGCTACTCCATTCTTGCGGGAAGAGGAAGAGTCATCCATCCATCTGACCGTGTCGTCTCCCGAGCTGGACACAAGCCGACGCGAAGATGCCTACATGGAGCAAATGAGCGAACCGATGGAGGAAAGCTCACCTGAAGCAGAGGCTCTCCAGGATGCGTTGGCTGAGATCTCCATCATCGAAGTCGACACTCCAGTGACACCTCCCACTGCCCAACGACGTCAACACCGACAGGCACCGAATCGACGCGTCCAATTCGACGACTCGGGAGTGGCCACGCCTGGAACCATGCTCATTCCATCTCATGCCGCTGCGCCTCCGCTTTTCGATATCTACAGCGACACACCCGGCACACTGAGGAACGCAAGTGACAACACCCAGACTCCTCTCCTCGTCAGTCGCTACCCTTCCCGAATTGCTCGAGAGGCCCCGCACTACCTGCTCTACACACGGAACATTGGGAGCAAGGGGCGTAGCAGCTACCTGCAAATCAGCAAACACCCCGTGGTGGACGACAGTGAACTGCTGCATGGAGGTCGCTGCCGCATCACTTTTCAGCCCGACCTGGAATCCCTCGACCCACCTCCCCTGGGAGTCATTAGCATTCCTCACGCCGTACTACCGACCAAGCCTGCCGTTCGAGAAGAACGCAGCGGCATGCTCGTGGTGGATCCCGTGTACGTGGTGCCGCCTTCTCGAGCGCTGACGCTGGTGCTGCCTCCGCTACGTCCGGACCTGCTGCTGGACCACTTTGTGATTCATCTCGTGAACGGGTCCGCGTCACCTGTGGTGGGAATTGCCATTGCCAAGCGGGTGCTGGCCTCGCTTCTGCACGTGAACAGGACCGAGCTCAAGTTCTACGACGTGCCAGTCGACGAGGGCGTGACCATTTCTCTGGTCCTCCATGTGCATCGCATCCGCAACGATGTTGCCAACCAACGCTTGCTCGCTTCGCTGGAGCGTGTCGACTGGTATGTCCCCAGTGGAATTGAAGACATGCTGCGGTTTCATCCAGAGCGCCCCGCCCAAACAAGGCCATCCCCGCTGCGACAACAACGATACCAACGACAAGATCCCGAACAGACACCCATGAACACGGGGTTCGCGCAAAGCGGCAGTGGAAGCGAAGAAGAAGAACGAGGAGACAGTGTGTGGAGTGACGAGGATGGAGGTGACGACGCAGAGATTGAACAACAGTACGTGGCCAGTGCCATTACCATCAAGGATATGGCCAGGCCCCAGACCCTCAAGGGCAACTGGCGTCTCGATCCCTATTAAACACCAAAAAGACGGGCTTACCTCGTTCTCCGTGTCGTGGACCGTGCATCCCCACAATAGACACAGACACAGACTTACCCTTGCGCTTCCTGGGTAACAGCCGCACTGGCGCTTGGTGTTGTCCACCGTGCTCTCGAGGGTGATAATCTGCTCATTCTCCTGGATCCACTTGAACTCGTCCACGCCCACGTAAATGATGAGGCGGCGGATCATCTGAGATTCCGTGGAGTGGTCATCACGAGAAGAAAGGGAAGAAGGGGGGAGGGACCTTGGCGATGAGCTTGAGGAGCTTCCCGGCAATACGCTGGCCCGTGGCGAAGACCGATATCTCAATGTCGGGACAGACGAGGAGCATGGCCGCGCAGAACATGGCCATGGACCAGGTCTTGCCGGCACGCCGCGGCATGATGACGAGGGTTTCCTGCTGGAACTCCTCGATGTCGAACTGGTGGAGGATGCGCTCGCGGTTGTCTTCCCATTCGTCCTGGTACAGCTTGGCCAGGCATGTCTGGATTGCGAGGCGTCAGTGTTACCGATGCGGATGGAAAGAGGGGGAAACCTTGATGTACGTTTCGTGGAGGCTGCGCTGCTCTTTGGACCGGATAATCGGACGGCCTCGGTCGTCGGTGAAGCCGTGCTCCAGGAGGTGTCGGAGGCGCTCAACCTTCTTGTCGCCGCTGAGTCCCCGGGCTCCCGTACCCTTGGGCTGTCTGGCCGAGTCATGGCGAGTGAAGAGGCGACGCTCGTTGCTCTGCTTCTTGGTCAAGACGTCGTAGTAGGCAAAGATGCGGTCGTAGACCATGGCCGTGGTGTCGAGGACGACCTGACCATTGTCTTCCACCCGAGTCGTCGCCGGCGTGGCAGGGACGGGTTCAACGACGGGGACCAACACTGGCACTGGGACTGGGATCATGGAGGACGCAGATGGTTCGAAGAGAGGGACATCTTCGAATCCATGATGATGGGACTGTCCAAACGCAGGCAGCACAGGCAGTGCTGGCAGGTCAGGGAAGTGGCCAAATCGTTCCCTGTCCGCAATGCTCAGGGATGCACCCTGCATGGCCTGATTCCCCGCGAACGGGACAGGGGCTCAGGCGTTTCAACGTCTACTAGCTTGAATATTTGCCGTTTATTGCACATTCCCGACAGACGAGCTTGCCGTGCCACCCACCATGAACAACGCAGCTGAATCGCGGATGTATGAAGAACATGACCAGGCCGTACATGGTCCACCACAGCGCAATGAATGCGTGCTGGTTCGCATCAACAGCCATGTGGAATGCACACAACAGCGGATAAAGAATCACGGGGTGAATGGGCCAGTCGCTGGTGACGACCGGCGCGAGACTGAGCAGAAAGAACCATCCGCCGTTTGTTTCCTCTCCTGTCATTGTGGTTTCTTCACTGCATTTCGCAGCGTTACTTCTTTAATTTGGTTTCTTACCCAAAGCATCCCGACAGGACCGACAAGAATGGCCCTCCTGCCAACCGTGTGTTGGACATTGATGTGGGTACCCGCGTGCAATAATCTGGGCGCACATGAAACACGTGACCATGCCGAACAATGAAACAGCAGCCCAGATTCCCCTCATGTCGGTAACAAATGGTGGAATCGTGGCCACGAGACTGGATACAACCGAACAGAGAATCGGGTAGTCGCGAATCGCCCGTGGTTTGAACACCAGCACTAAAATGATTGGGGAGATGGCGACTGCCGCGGTGCCCAATGCCCATGCACTTAATTGCGTCATCTTGCTCCAATTTAACTTCACACTGTCGCAGAATCAAGGGAGAAACGTTCATGGACGCCACGAACAACAACTACGTCGAGAGGCGGCGCCTGGCCGACAAGGACATGCTGGAGAGTCTTGTGGCCCGATGCGCCCGTGCCGACCGCGACAACGTGGAGGAAGAAGAGCTGGACGAGCACCCACTGCTGGCTGGAACATCGGCCATGCATTACCTCAGCAGTCCCAGCGGTGTGGAGGATTTCCCTGGCTACAACGAACGAGTGGCCCGCTGGATGGAGGCCGTGGGCAAACAAGTGAAGGACGTGGAGCCCGGCCGTGCACCCTTCTACTTTGACGTGCACAAGCAACTCTCATCCACGGCCATCTTCGAGTACATCTGGAGGGGGCGCGAGGCCTTTATCGAAAAGGTCATTGCCCACGCCAATCAGGATGTCATTGGTTACTGGTTCAAACCCGGCATGTCCCTGGCACTGGAGGGGTTGCTGGGTCTCTGCGCTTGCACCAAGGGTGGCCTGATGCTCTCGGATGACCCCAATCTGCGGCACACAGTCGTGTTCAGCTACAAGGAAATCGAGGACAAGCAGAGTCGCTTCGCGGCTGTATGTCAGGCCATTCAAGACCAGTTCCTGGTGCCCACCTTTTTCCTCTACGACTTTAGTCCCATTGCACTGGAGAAGATTCGCGCTCGCTTCCCCACTTCTCGCATCATTGGCATTGTATGTCCTGCACCCAATGTGGAGCAAATGTGCATGGGCATCCTCAAGCGAAGGCAGCAGATTGGCCAAGTGGCCAAGGACGCCCAGGCAAACAGTGCTCGGCACGCGTCCAAGTATGGGTAAAGTCACAATAAAAAGAAGCAAGCGGTTGTATGCACTTTCCGTCCAATCTCTGTCCTATCGTGTACGATAGATTGACATAGCCCACACTGGATGAAAACATGACGGAATTCGGCACCCTCTTTGGTGGCATGTGCGGCGGCCGAGCCGACTTTGCGGCCAACCACGAGGATGCCTACATGACTGACACGCTGCGGACGGGACAGTTGCGCTTGGCAGTCCTCATCTGGGTCATGTTCATCCTGGTCTGTCTGTCCATCTTCATTGAGCTGGTGGCTGGATACTGCGTGGGTGGAGGCTCGGCCGGCGTAACGTGGAGCGCCCTGCCCCATGGAGTGTGGCAGATTCCCAACCTGATCACGCTCTTCTTCGCTGGCATGTCCATTTATCTGGGCTTTGACACGGATATTGGCTCGGCCGTCACCAACATGAGCGTGTGCACCTGGTTCATCTTGATCGCTGGCATTCTCAATCTGGTGCAGCTGGTGGCAGTCTGCTTTGAGATTAACAACGTGAACAGCACCTTTTGGCTGCAGAACGGTGGGGCCTGGGTCTGGGTCCTGCTCTTTGGACTGATTGTGTTCTTTCTCTGGGACATGCTCATTGCCTGGCACCTGTTTGTCTTTCGCTCCAACCTGAGCGTGGCCCATTACGAGTACGGCTGGATGCCCAGCGGCATCAGGGCCTCTGCCTCATCGTCGTCGGATGATTCCTCGACCGCTTCGACACTGTCTCGGATTGCAGGCAAGTTCACCCCGGCCGGTGGCATCCTTGGGGCGTCGTCGTCGAGCAAGACCAAGGGACAATGAAGAACTTCATTCTGCCTTCTTTTTCTTGATTGTCACAGTCGAGACTTCTTCGCCCCCTTCGTCGTCGCTGTTCTCGTCGCCCTTGCCGTCCCCTTGCACCAGCTTCTTCCAGGCCATTTTGATGATGAAGCCGCCCCAAAAGACGTGCAACGCGTACAGGGCGTACAGGAGCAGCATGGCCAGTCCGTAGTGCGAGAAATGGAAACCAGCCACAACAAACTTTGTCGAATCAACCGAGAACCAAATGTCAGGGCTGGACCGCGTCCAGTCAGCGCCGTAGTCTCTCAGCCAGTTGTCGCGGCAACTAGCCACAGGATAGACCAGGTACAGGAACCAGCGTGTGTAAAAGTACACGAGTGCAAACCACACCATGATCAGGTCCGGTACCAGGGTCCACAAGGGCCGTGCCAGCTTGACAATCTTCTCCCGTGTCAGAATAAAAAGAATGACAAAACAACGGGGAGAACCTTGGCAAAGAAGAGCCACGGGTCTGCTGCGTCGTGGAGGACAAGGATGGCCATCTGGACTCGAAGGTAGCCCCAGTTGCGCGAAAAGATGATGAGCAGCAGGGTGATGATGTGATGGGCGGTGAAGGCAAGTTGGTCTTTGCGCCGCACATCCATCCCAACCAACATGGCGAACAGGTAGTTGAGATAAAAGGCCACTTGGGTGCAGTGGTAGATATGGATGGTGCGCCATGTAGCAAAGGAGGTCATCACGGGCTCCCAGCTGCACACTTTGTCAATCTCCCAGGCCCATCCCGTCACGTCCAGGAAAAGATGCGTTCCCCACACGGTGATGACGCTGTAGTACGTGGCGTACCATATGTAGCTGGACAGTTTCTTGCGTTCGTGGAAATCCATGGGTCCATTGTGGAAGAAAAGCTCAATAAGCGCCACGCCCACTAGGCCCGTGAGCGTCCGCAGCACTTGCAGGACCAGGAACATAACGCCCACATTGGCTAGTTCCTCAAGCGGGCCACGCAGTCGGAAGAAGGGGAGCGAGAAGTCCCACAGGAACGCGAGAGCGCCCATGTCAGAAGTTTAAAGGCCAGCAGCAAAGATTGGCCTCCCTTGCGGCCCATTTCTGCGGGGATAGATTTTCACATGCAAGGACAATGCCTCTACGACATGGTAATGACTCTGCAACAACTGCAATGGTAGAAACCTTGCGCAACCTAGTTTCTCCGACCATTGCCAATGCTAGCAATGATTGTGTGGGAGATTGCGTCCCCGAGGGATTCTGGGCCCTGGTCATCACCTCCATCTCAGTGTTGCTCGCGCTGGTCCTGCTCCTCATGTGGGCAGCCTCTCCACAACAATGCTGCCGGTGCTGTAGTCACATGGGCCGTGGCTTCAAAGGGTTGTGGAAAGAGTCTCGGCAGAGACTCCTGCCTTCAGAGGCTAGGACCAGGGAGACCGGCAATGGAGCAAGAGAGGGCAACGACGAGGGAATCGAATTGGAAGGCTGGTGGGAACTCCAGCCCCAGACTGAGAAGGAGAAGGAACTTGTCAAGCGTCGTCAACAACAGGAACAGGAACGCGAGCAGCACCGGAAACAGATGGAGGACGCTCCTGCTTCCTCTAGAACCGATAAGACAGAATGAAGCGTTTCATTTGCCGCCCCGTGCAGACACGGCGGCAGGTTGTTTGTGCGTGGCAAGGACGGCCAGCTTTTGCATGACTTCCTCCTCGTACGCAGAGACTCGTCGTGCATCTTCGGCTTCGGTGGTGTCTTGCCTGGCCCGTGCAGTTCCAGCTGCAACGGCCACTTCGTCTTCCGTGTAAGCCCCCTGGTCCTGTAAGAACTCTGCCATCTGGGCGTCCTGGTCGTCTGGATCCACGAGCTCTCCCATGGTCCGGCCAGCCAGCGCCTCGGATATCTCGTCGTGCTCCTTGAGATGCTCATGAGCGGCATCCATGGTGTCATGCACGTCGTCCACGTCAATCTTGCCCGAAATTTGCCTGGAAACATCGTTGGATTCCTTGTACCGAGCATGCACGTCCATGTTGGTGCCCATCGACTGAACATTGCTCGTCACGCGCTGAAGACTTTGGATTTGCGACCACAGCACTTCAGCCTGCTTCTTGGTCTCTTGCATACGAGAAAAGGCGGTGCGCTTCTGCGTGTCCAGTTGCACACGTTGTGGAGATCCTGGGCGAAACTTGCTGGCCTCCACATCGAAACGCTTCACGTTCTCCCCGTAGTTGGTGGACATGAGCATCTTGTCGTCGTACTGTTCCTGCAGATGTTGCAGCGTCGTGGCATTCTTCTCAGTCTGAGTGGCTGCCAGCTCCTCCGCACTGGGTTTGGGTTTCCAAGGCCACCAACCGGACATTTCCCGTGGTTTCCCCTCAGTTAGTCTGTTCACCCAAGGGAGATGACCGCCGAAAGAATGTTGTTTGAGTTTTCTTCATTGTTTTTGCTTCCAGATCTGGGCCTCGTGCTTGCCATAGAGAGATGAGGCAACGGGCCTCAGCTTGAGCTCGTGTTCCAGAATGCGCTTCCAGTCCACGGGGAGACGACGGATGACGTAGTTAGCCTTGAAGAACTCGTCCAGCGACATGTGCGACGGCATGACACTGCTTCGCTTGAGAGCCTCTGACTTGAGCTGTTCGTCGTTTGTTCCCAGCAAGAAGATGGGTCGGCCAGGCAGTTTGAGGGCCACCACTGCCAGCGTGGGCTCGGCTGCCTTTCCATTGGTCGCGCTGGTCGTGGAGGCAGCAGCGGCGGCGGTCGTGAGAGGAACAGATGGGGGCGTCTCAATGACGTCCAGCGAGTCAGTGCGAGAGGGAACCGCCATGGGAGCCGCATGCACGTTCTGCACGGGAGCCTTGTCCTTGGTAGCCTCCTCGGCACTCCCCACAGCTCCGGCATCGGGCTCGTTGTCGTCGTCGTCGTACGAAGGAACGGCGGCGGCGTCGGCAGCGTTGTCCTGCGCCTCTGCCTGTTCCTCTCCGTTGTTCTCAGAGCCTGCTGCCTCGACTTCTTCAGCCTCCGCCGCTGCCTGGAGAGCGAGTTCATCGGCTGCTTCCGCCTCTTCCTGAACCGCGTCGTCCTCAATGTCCATGAGACGCGCTTGCTCGTCAATGGCGGCGTCGTCGGCGTCGTCGTCTTGAACATCCATCGCCGCCTGTTCGTCAGCTGCGGCATCGGCTTCGTCTTCAATCACCACCACGGCCGCCGCGGGAGGAGGAGGCATGACTGCAACGGGTTCTCTCGAGACAGCGCGCATGTTCATGGACTTGTTGAGATAGGCCACCAAGCTCTGCTGCACCTTGAGCCACGTGTCCACCTTGTCGGCGTTGATGCGACCCTTGACAGCAACAGTCGTGTCCACCATCTGGGACAGCTTGGCACGGGCAAGTCCCAAGAACTGGCTGGCCTTGGACGTCTCCAGCGTGGGGATGTGATGGGCGTTGCCAATGAAAGCGTTGATGACAGACACCAGCGAATCAATGAGCTTCACAGTGACCTCTACGGGCACCCCTGGGTTGAATCCCTCCAGCACAATGCGATCGTCGGCGCCGATCTCGACGTAGATGCCCACGGGCGCCGTCCCTTTGACAAACGTCTCGGCGCTCTTCTTGCCTTCAGCCGTTTTGACAATTACGCCCTTGTCAGTGCCAGATACCACAGTCGGGAACTTCTCCGTGCTTGGCGCGGATCCCGCGGTCTGAGGGGTTCCCGGTGCGACCTTGCGAGAGGAAGCCGGAGCCTTGGAGGCGAGGTGGGCATCGACGGCCGTCACAAGATGCGTGTAGGCCAACTCCATGGCCACCACGTTGTTCTCCGTGGGCTTGCTCTGGCAGAGGTTCGTGGCGTCCACGACCACCTCGTACATCGCCCCAAGGTCCTTGTTCTTCTTGGGTCCATCCAACAAGGCGTGGTGCTTGGTGTGCAACAGCGTGATGGCCTCGTCTGCCTTTTCGATACGCAGCGCCAGGTTGTCCAAATCGCCCTCGTCCCCGTCTTCGTCGTCATCATCGTCATCGTCATCGTCGTCGTCGCTTCCACTCGGAGACCCCCCACCCGCTTCGTAGGCTGCGCGCTCCTCGGGGTCCTCCTTGTCGAATCCAATCTCGTCTCCAGGTGCGTACTCGTCTCCGTCGTCAGCGTCCAGTTCCAGGTCCACCGCGTCGTCCACCGCAGCTTGACCACGAGCGTCCAGGTCCTGCTGGGCTTGCACCTCCACGTAGCGCTCGAATCGCTGCTTGATGTAGGGAATGCGGCCTCCGCTGTTCAGGGCCTTCTTCTTGCGGCGGGCCTCGTTGCGGAGCCAGTTTCGACGCATGATTTTCTCCTAAGTTCCCAACGTCAGATGATTAAACAGGGAAAAACACTGAGAAGAAACCTGCTGCTCCTGGCCGACGCTGAGTTTGGTGTCTGCCACGGGCTTGGAGTCACGAGCCGAACGACGCGCCACTTGACCCGACTCGGTGACAACCAGCTTCCTGGTGACGGCGGGCACCTTGAACAGGTCGTTATCGTCGTTGTCACCGCCAGCCGTCTTGGCAAGGACGACCTTTTCCATGTTGGTACTCTTGGCGGCACCGCCCTTCTTAGCGGTGGAGGCGGAAGGAGCAGCACTCTTGAGGACGGGGGCAGGCGGAGCCTTTTTCGCAACGGCCAGTGGGCGAGGCGTTGGAACAACACCCCTTTCGTCATCGTCATCGTCAGCTTCCGAAGCGTGACTCGAGGAGAGCGTCAGCACGTAATCCATCCCCGTCAACTTCTGCGAGAAGTCCGCCACAGCAGCATGGAGGTCCTCAACCACGCGGTGGCTAATCTTGTTGCCCGCTGCGTTGAGAATCTTGAGCATCTCCGTCTTGCGCCCAATGAGGAACTTGTCGCCTTCAATGCGGGTCTTGAAGTCGGTGCACAGCCTGACAATGTCCCCACGCAGGGCCTCCAGCTTGTGGGTGTCGTTGGCTGCGGTGACTGCGGCCTTGGCTGCTGCTGCGGCCTTCTTCTTCGTGCCGGGTGCCTTGGGCACGCTCAACACGACGGTGGACACGATGAGCAGAGCCATGGGAGTGGTAGGAAGCAGGGCCCCGTTCTCGTCCTTGCTGTTGGGTCCAGCCATGCCCATGACTTCAATGGCCGCGTGATCAAAGAAGTTGCCAGGCAGCCTGACGCCCAGGCCCGAGTAGGCCTTGACACTCCCCAGGACGCTGCCCTTGTGCTTGTTCTTCTTGGCCTCAGCCTTGGGTGCCAAGCCGCGGAACTTGATGGATCGTCCCATGCCACCCAGGCAGATGATGAAGCACGGGCTGTCGTTGGCGAGCTCCTTGACCTTTCAACGGGAATGTTAACAACGAGGTGGTCAATTGATGAGCCGATGAGATGTACCTTCAATGAAAAGGGGTTGATGCCCTCGGCGCGCGTCTGGATGGCAATCATGCTGACACGATGGACAATGCCCATGTTGCCATTGTCGTTGGTGATGGGGACGATGAGGTTGCGCTCCTGCATGTGCTCCAGCAGCGTCACCACAAAGTCCGGGGTCTCGGCCGTCTTGTTGAAGAGATCGTTGCCCACCCTCACATCGGCACCAAACGACTCAACGGCTCGGCTCAGCCTCAGCTCCTTGCCGCCCACCTTGATGATGCGACGCTCTCGAGCCAGCATGTCGTACACCTGAGCGCGGAGATCCTCCTCGATGCAGCCCAGATCCAGGTCTGCAAAAGCGTCAAAGAGTTCCACGCGGGGTGCGCCATCCTTGAACACAACCACGGATCCGCGAGGGAACACGTCGCCGGCGTAGAAGACGTCGTTCTCTTCGGGGTCGACCTTGCGTTCACGCACAGACCACAGCGTGCTCCAGTACGAGGGGAGGCGAGTCTCGTCTTCCGGGAGCCAATCGGGGGCAAAGTGAAGAGCAACGGGCAGCTCGGCGCGGGTACATGCCTCCAACGCGTCCTTGGCATCGACGTAGGGCTCTCCAAACACCGAAGCGGGTGTGGACTTGGCAGTGGGCTTTTGCTTCTTGGCGGGGGCCTTCTTGGCAGGAGCAGCGGGGGCCTCTCCCTCTCCGGACCCTGCCGCCTCGTCTCCGTCAACGTCCATGGGTTCCAGAGCGTCCTCGGCGTCTTCCTGCTGCTGCTGCTCCTCCTCGGCTTCTTCCTCCTCGACGACGACGGGAGGAGCGGCCTTCTTGGTCGGTGGCGCCGCGGGTTTCTTCTTCTCAACGGCTGCTGCTGCCTTCTTGGCTGGAGGCGCCGCTGCTGCAGTCTTCTTGCCCTTCACGGTCACGGCCGGCTTGCCCTTGGTCTTGGCCTCGGCCTCGGTGATCACTCGAATATCGAGATCGTCATCGTCGCTGGCTCCAGCCCCATCTTGTTCTTCACGTCCTCGGATCATCCCTCCCTTTGGCCTATGTCCGCTGGAAGCGTACAGTTGATATTTCTTCGGCCATTGCTTCTGATCTTCGTAATTGGTGCCGAAAATCATCCCTGCATACTGACCCACAGTGTGCACAGTGACTGGCGTGACAAGAGTGCCAAAGTCTCGGGGGATGTCCGCGTTGGTGGAAGCCTTGTTGTTGACGTAGCGGTAGCCCATGTTGGAGTTCTTCTTGAGCACCACGCCCTCGGTGACGGCATCCGCTCGCACCGTCATGGTCACGCTCTTGGGAACGCCCGTCTGCCAGTTGAGGAAGAACCCAGTGCAATTGGCCGTGCCGCTGGTGATGCGAAACGGACGAGCGCCCTTGAACAGAAGCAAGTCTCCCGTGTCCAACGAGAGAGGGGTCGTCAGGTCCTCGGCCCAGTGATCAGCGTGGTAGGCACCGCCAGCTTCTTGGCGTTGTTCAATGTTCTTCCACTCGCGGTCAAAGGTGGTAGGACCCGCGCGTGTCTCCCAGGCCAAAGGGCACACGATGATGGAGATGTCTCTGCAAGGGGCGGCCATGACCATCCCGTTGACAATCTCAATGGCCTTGGCACGTCCTGGCTTGCTCGAGTCCTCGCGTTCGTTGGTCTGACGGGTCTCCGAGGGGAAGAACTGGAGTGTCTGCGTCTGGAGTGCTGTGTAGTGGGCAAGCACAAAGAGGGGAGCCATGCCAGCCATGACGGTGGGCTTGTTGCCTGAGAAAAAGGGCAGGGCAATGGGAAACACTGCGGCACGGGCGTCCCAAGCCTCCTTGGACTGCACCACGTCAGCGGCGTACTTGTTGCGCGAACCCTTGATGTTGCCCGTCACGCCCAAGCAGTGCTGCTTGAAGCCAGGCAGGTCGCGAAAGTGGAAGTCCCACCCTTGGGCACCCATGTAATGGAGACGCTGCTCTTCGGTCCAGCCCACCATCATCCCGAGGACGCGGTTGATCCACGCGGCCTTGTCCTCCCAGAACCCCGGGGCGGCACCGGACTGTTCCCTTGAAGTCAGACAACTGGGGGAACTCAGGGAGCAAAGCATGGGACAAACCTTGACAATGACGAAGCCATGCGCGTTGAAAAACTGCAGCATGTGCTTGACATCATCGACGTCGTACTTGGGTAGCTGCAGGTTGCGCAGGTCAATGTGATCCATGCACACGGGCTGAGGCGGACGGCCCGAACCACCCGCGCCGCTGCCACGGTCGACGTAGCACTCGAGCTGGCGTCCGGCTGCGTCCTCTTCGTCGTTGTTGCCCGTGGCGTCCAGGTTCACAACAAAGGGAGCCACGCCGCAGACGTGTTCCTCGTCCTTGTAATGACTGCAGACAAAGCACGAGTCGTGGACAGCGTACACCTCCTCTCCGTCTTGGATGAGGAAGCAGGCCTTGCATGCCCCCATGATGGCGTTCTCGCAGACAGTACACATGGTGGAGGCCTGAATGCCGTTCTTGGCAAAGGCAGTGGCAGGGATCTCGCGGACCTTGCACTTATCCGGCGTGTAGAGGATAGCCAGGTCACGACGTTGGCGTTGCAGGAGTTTGCGCATCCTCCTCTTGCGTTCAGCCAACTCAGCCTCGGTGACCTGGTCAGCAGCGGCAACAGCGGCTGGAGAGGCCTTGTCTTCCTCCTCCTCCTCGTCGTCATCGCGGTCGCTTTCGACCTCCTCGTCGCGTTCCTCGTCAACCTCCTTGGTCTTGGCCTTCTTGGTAGCAGCCGCAGCAGCAGTAGGAACGGCAGCCGTGGCCTTTTTCTTCTTGGGCGGCTTGGTCTCAGTGATGGCGACCTCCTTCTCCGCCTCGACCTCGACCTCTTGCTCTTGTTCCTTCTCCTCTTCCTCTTCCTTGGTCTCCGTGGCCTTGGCCTTGGCCGGGGCGGGGGCGCGAGCGCGTTGCTTGGACATGGAGATGGGGGTTCGTAGAACGGAGGGGAAACGAAAACGAAAATAAAACGAGACCCTGTGATGGGAAAATTTTCGTTGTTGGACGACACGGGGCCGCGCGCCCCGGGGACATTGGAACGTTTTGGCGCCAAGAGAAAAAATATTTTTCCGTCTGGTTGAAAATTTTTTCATCGAGAGCGAGGCTGATTGGCCCGCCCAATTGTCAGTAATGTGAAAACAAGCAAGAGGGGCGGCTTTCAGTCATTTCTTCTGACTTTCCCCCCGCAATGGACCCGGATGCAAGCAACGCCTGGGAGAGTTTCACGTTCGCCTTTGTTCCGCCGACTACCATCACCGCCGCGGCACCCGAGGTGAAGAAACGAGCACGTCGGGAGGTCGTGGAAGACGACAGCGAGCCTCTGTCCTTGTCGACGGACATGCCGCCGTCTCCTGCCTACGCACCGAGTGACCGTTTCCAAGATCTTGCACCGCATCCGCCGCAAAACTTGGAGAAGCGCCTTCACGAGCTCCAGGGCCAGCTCATTGTTGCCAACGATCGTGCCCACACCATGGAGGTCTTCATTCAGCAGCAGGAGACGTGGTTGGAGCAAGAACGCGAGGAACACGCGGCCACGGATCGCCGATTGCAGAACGTGGAGACTGAACTGTATGAGGAGCGCATGCGGAATCAGATCCAGACCTCTGTCATGACGGCTCTCGAGGCAGAGGTCGAGGAAGCAACCCGTCGGCTCGCCCAGGTCATGGAAGACTCGGCCCGTCAGGTCGCCCAGGCCAATGGTGCATGCCTCGAACTCAAAGCATACATTGCGAAGATCGAGCTGGAGGACACTGCCGCTCAAGTCAAGGAAGAGGCGGCCCAGGAGATGGAACGGTTTCGTCAGACTTTGGAGGACGCCCATCAGGAGGAGATTGTCCAGCTGGTGCAAACCCACATTGCAGAGTCCGCCGCGACCCAGGCCGAACGGGATGCTCTGCACGATGAACTGGGTGAACGAGTACGGAAGCTTCACGCCGATGGCGAGATGTCTGCCCAGCGCGTTCACGAACTCGAACAACTGGGCGAAGGTGCCTCTTTGCGCATCCACCAACTCGAACGACAGCTGGGCAAGGCTGCCGTTGAACTTGATCAATCGAGGCAGGAAACTCACGAGGCTTGCTGTGAGGCCAGTCGACTGGGCGAGGCCTTGGCGGAGAAGCGCCAGAAGATGAGCCTTGGCCGCAAGATGAGGGAAGCCCTGCAGACCATCTTCACCATTGCCTGCCAGCTGGGAGATCGTCAGGCAGACTCGGCCGTGCTCACCGACAACATTGATTATGCGAGCTGGAGGAAGTCACTCAGTGCTCTCTCTACGACTGGCAGCGAGACCATGGACGACATTGACCCGAGCCTGATCCACGGTGCAGCCACGGTCATTGGAACGCTGGTTCCCATACTCTATTCACTCTTTGTTGACGTGGGCAAGAGCAACGAGAAGCTCATCTCCGAGTACGATCGTGTGGCAGAGCGATGCAAGGAACTGGAAGCGGAGCTGGTCAAATGCGAATGTCCCAAGCTTAAGGCCTACATTGCCCAGATTGAGAAGGAGATGCGAGACGCAGAGCAATTGATTCACCAGCAAAACGGCGTCAACAAGGATCTCCACATCCGAGTCTCGCATCGCAACTCGCTGGACCAGGTCAAGATTGACGGGGCCAACCTGCTTCAGAACATGGTCATGGCACAGGAGCAGAAACGCCAGTTGCAAGTCCAGGTGGCCAGCCTGGAACGAACGTTGGCATCTGTTCGGAGTACCAGCGAGAAGCTTCAGTCGGAAAAGGGTGAACTCGAGGCCAAGCTGCTGGAGGCCGAGAAACAGATCCCGCCGCCCCGTGCCCTCATCCACATAGGAACACTGAGTGACAACGTGGAGGAGCTGAGGCGGTCGCTCGGTCCGCTGGTCGAGGACGTGGATTGCGCCCAGTGCGTCTTGTACCTGGGCAAGGCCAGGGAGGCCGATCGCAAATGTGCTCTGGCCGAACAGAGCGTGGTGGAGGAGCAGCGTCGCCTGGTCCTCTTGACACAGGAGAACAAGCGCGCTTTTGAAGGGAAAATGCGCGAACTCGAAGCCATCTCCAATGAGAAGGCCGCCGAGGAAAAGAAGAAGACGGCCAAAGCCGAGCGTCGGCTTGCAGAGGCTGAAGCAAAGCTCAGAGAGGGCGGCAAGCAGACGGATGTGCATCGCACCGAATTGGCTGCCAAGGACAAGGAGATGCAGGACCACCTGGTCATTTGTCAACGCAAACTGGCGGCCAAGAACACGCAGATTGAGGAACTGCAGGGTGCTGCGACGCAGGTTAGAGATATGCCCCGTTCGCTTATCCCCCTTTTGCTTACCCCCACTTGGACAGTCCAAACTGGCGAAGAACGCACTCTCAGTCATGAGTCATCTCTTGGTCACGCATCAGTTCTCCTGTGTGCCCAACGCTGAGCGCGTCAAGTCGGCTCACGAGGACGTTGTTCGGGCCATTCACGCCCGGGAGACTCCCGTTCAGGTGGCCAACGCGTTTCAGCGCTTGGAGAACGAGCTGCGGGACTTTGCTCTGTGGCTTGGCTCCGACAAAGTCAAGGAGGAATGGCGGCAGCAGCGCCGCATCGTGACGACTTTTGCGGCTGAAATCGATAGGAGTGGGCCCACGCTTGATGCTTTGCCCCTTTCGCTTGATGGCAAACAGGCACTCATAACGCTGCGAGAGGCCTGGAAGTACGCTCGCAAGACGCTTTCCCTTGGTTGACAGGGAGGGTGCAAGTGATTGAATATTGAGTTCGAGTTTGATTTGTCGTGATGTCGTACCACGTCTCTCAGAGTGTTCTTGCCTCCTTTCGCTTTCCCCTCCTCTCGCTTCTCGACCAGACGATGCCTCGATGAGCTCATTCCACCCTCCCTGGATCGGCCCCGACAAGGCCAGGGTCTGGATTCTTATTGTGCTGCTTGTGGGTGGGCTCTTCGTTTGCCTGCTGTACATTCCCGTGGCCACATGTTCGGCCAACGATGATGCTGGAGTGTGTGCTGCCCCCGTGGAACCTCCAGAGTTACCGGGCCTCAACACTATTGGCACGGCCATGTGGAGAAGCTGTCCTTGTAACAGCTCCACCACCATTCGGGACTCGACCAATGCTCGGACCCTCAGCAACACAGTGTTTGCTGACGGGGATGTTCCTCCCACACCGGAACTTAGGGGCCTCTCGGCTTTGAGCATTAGTATGCTTCAGTTTGTCCTCAACGACATATCGGGGCCCGCTTGGGATGGAACCTACTACGAGGTGCCCGTTCCGCCGGGAGATCCGTTCTTTTCCACCCCCTCCAACATTTCGGTTCCCGACTGGGTCACTGCAGCAGATGGACAAGGGTGCCCCAACCCCATCATGGCTACCAACACACCCTACATTGATCTATCGAACATCTACGGTGTGAATCCCACACGACTCGCCCAACAACTGCGGACAGGCCGTGGGGGTCAGATGCTCATGGACGCACAGAACGCCAACCTGCTTCCCTACGAAGCTGTGGGCTCTCCCTTCCTCATGGCTGACCCCCGAGATGGGTACACGGCCGACCTCGTGGCCCTGCATACGCTCATGGTTCGGAACCACAACGCCTGGGCTGCCAGGGTGCTCAACATCCACGGGGACTGGACGGATGACCAGATATTCTGGAAGGCCCGGCAACTTAACGTAGCCGAATGGCAACACATGCTCTTTCACGAGTGGCTTCCAGCGCTGTTGGGTAGTCTGGCACCCACACCACGGTCATCGCTGACCGCTTACAACCCAGCCCTAGTTCCAGCCGTGAGAGTGGAGGTGGCAGCCGTGGTGGGACCTGCCTTTGTTGACACCTTCACCCCTGCTGCGTACGGGACACTCAGCTGGTCCTCCCAGCACGGGGTGGTTACGGCTGCCACGCTCATTCAGAACGAGGAGACCATTGCCACCATGCTTGTCCGAATAATCAAGGCCCCAGCACTGGCTTTTGATGCCCGGGTCATCAACGCTAGGCGCAATCTCTACAATGGGACGACGCCTGAGGATCTGGTTGTTTATCATCTGCAACGGTCACGCGTGCTGCGTGTTCCAGACTGGGCGGCTACCTACACGTGCTTTGGCACCATTCCCATTGCAGGAGATCCCCGAGACGCTTACCAAGGATTCCTGCAGGAGGCCATCTATCCTGGCACCAGCATGGGCCTGACGGGCGGCTCCCTGCTGGGTGGGGAAATGGGTCGTCTACGGGATGCAGACCCCTTCTTCTACTCGTTCAAGCGCAAGGAGATTGGCCAAATCTTTTGGAACGACGTCATTCGCGGCAGCATGCGTGGCATCCTGCTTCGCAATGCCAACATTCCTTTCAACGAAATTGGCGGCGGCAATGTCTTTTTTGTTTCGGCATGATTCATTCCAGGAAAATAAACAATTGTTCGAAGCGAATTTGATGACAAAGCAAAAGTGCGGGTCACATCAGAAATGAGCGACACACTGGCTGATAGGCTCGCAGCCCTGACTTCTTCTGGTGGTGGACTGGCCCGCAGACAGCAGCAGACCAGCAATGGGCAACAGTCTGAAATGGACGTGCTGTGGGAGATGGATGCAGTCAGTCGAAACCTGAATTTCGACCAGCAACAACAACAACGTCGAACTCCACTACGATCATCGGCCTCTTCGTCGCGGCTTGATCTCACGCAATCTGGTGGTGGTGGTGGTGGCAGTGGCAATGCTTCACCGGAATCGCTGACACGGATGCGGGAGCTGGAAAATCAGGTCAGGCGGCTCAAGACCCAGCTGGCAGACGAACAGATGCGCAACGCTACGGCGGGCGAAGAGATACAAGCACTGCGTGGACAACTCACCAAGTCGCAAGAGGTCATCGTTACATTCGCCCAGCGGGCTCGGGAGGACAGGGAAGAGATTCAGCGGGAAGTCACACGGAAACGTGCAGCCCGGTCAGTACCCAGTGGTCTTGGCACAACCACTTCTTTTGATTCCTCTCCCCTTCCTGGTGGTTCATCTTCCATTGCATGACAAAGGAGGAAGGCAGAATGAAGAGCGTTTGTGCGACACATCTCTTTCCGCTGTCGCCTGTGACTCGTTGGTGCGTCCCCCGCTTTTTTTTTGTTTGTTCATGTGTTAGTCTGGTTCCCTGGTGCGAGGCTGCCATCCACCCACCCACGCAATGGACGTCAACAAGTTCATATGGATGATGATTGTCGTCATCCTTGCGGGTGGCATTGCGTTCTTGGTGCTGTCCTTTTTCAAGGGCTCCGAGTACGTCAATGTCCGGAAATATTGCGTGCAGGCCTCGGGGGCGCTCGTCTACCCTGGGCCAGGAGCACCAGCCAGTACCTACCTGCAGGGGAGCACCCAGTTTCATCGCAGCGAGAACACCATCTCCTGGCATTGGATTCACAACCTGTCCAGCCCAGTGATGAACATCAATGTGTATGGACCTGTGCTGCCAACCAACCCTCTGGATGGACCACTATTTCTTCAGCTTTGCGAGACAGGCACTGCTGCACCCTGCCTCATCACCCACGCAAACGTACTGCAACAACGCATCTCCTCCACGATTGATGGGTTGCCCCTTGCCGACTACATCACGGACATTACGTTCCATGCCCAAGAGTACCTGATCAAGGTGGCCACGGTTGACTTCCCCGACGGGGAGGTGGTCATGCGCCTTTTCTCCCTGTGTTGACAACATTAAATTCGTTTGCTTGGCGGAGGGGCTGGAGATTTGACCCCATGGAGTTTTTGACCCCATGGAGATTTGAGCCCATGGAGAGTCGGAGGCTATGGAGTTTTCACCCCATGGAGATTGGAGGGGCTGGAGATTTCCGGCTCCCGGCGAAAAAAGTCAAAAACTTTCCGGCTCCGGACCGTCTCCAGCCCGGACATGGAGTCGAGTCTCCAGGTCCCATATGGACGATTTT
>WSSedB1CaDRAFT_10000128_pt1 | contig 37485 bp, 44 predicted proteins | sample WetSurSB1Cattail_FD_9460 | JGI IMG/M metagenome (IMG submission 9460)
GCCGCCGTACTGTTGTACCGCGCCAGCACCAGCATTATAAGCTGCGACAGCATCGGTTACTGCATAGGTTCCCCAACCAGAAAAACTATCTAAAAGTGTGCGAAGATGCGCGGTACCGCCGCAGACATTGCCTAGTGGATCATAAGGATCCACACCAATAGCCGCAGCCGTACTTGGCATTAACTGCATAAGCCCAACGGCTCCAGCCGAAGAACCTGAATTGATATTAAAACCACTTTCTATTTCCATGATTGATGTTACTAAAAGCGGATCCACGCCATACTGGCTGGATGCATAAAGAATTGCGCTGGTAATCCAGGCATCTTGTCCGGCATCGCCATTATAAGCACTCACATCATTGTAAATGACTGTATTCACATCCGCTGCCGCAGCATTTCCTCCAAACGGCAGGATGCATAAAGCACAAATCCCTGCCAACATTAAGAATTTTTTAAAAATTTTACTGTACACTCATTCCCACTCCCCGTTCATTTTTTGACGGATGGGATACATTGTAGTACATAGTACATTCCCATCCTGGCACCTTCAGTGCCTACGTGATGATTTCTTAGAACATACTGGCAAAGGCACCAGTATATTGAACATGCAATTTCTGTGTGTTGCACGGTTTTCTTCTCTTTATACAGCGTATATTAAACCAACCCGTAAAAAACCTTATTTTTTTTCATTTTTTAAGTGATAGGTGTTGTCGTAGTCGTTGTGGTTGTCGTAATCGTTGTCTTCAAAAGTGTTCGGGCAAAGCCGTTTTCTTGGATGTTTTGATCTTTCTGGATGTTTTTTTCTATGGATTTAAGAATTCCACCTCCGTAGCCTGGATTCAGCGCTGCACAAGGGGATGCAGCATCTAATGTCTTAGCGATTAGTTTTGCCGCAAAGCCCTGTAATAACATAGTATCAGCAATAAGGCTATCCATCTTTGGCATATAAGGAAGATCAATAACCTTTTTTAATTCTTCCACATGGTGCTCATATTCCTTTTGGACATCCAGCATAGTATCTCGCGGAATGGCTTTATAGAATTCAAGCTTTTGTTTTTCAGCCTGGATACGAGCAGAGGCTTTTTGTTCAAGATAATCCGTATATTTTTCATCACGTCCTGATTCGACAGCAACAGGTGAGTTTTCTTGAATAGCCTGCTTGATTTCATCGATATCGAACTCGTTTTCAAGGAGCATTTCTTGCAAAATAGCAAGATCCATGCGAGTCTGTACCAAATTATTCTGCAGACACATCCCATGCAAACGGGTTTTATAAACCTCAGCAGCCGTCTGTTCTGTTTCATGATCATTAGGTTCATAATCCCGGATTTTGTTCAATCGTTCAACAACATTTTCTGCGGACTGGACGATGTGATCCGCATATTCTACAGATGCAGTCTCTGATGTGCTGGCAAGAAGGATAGCGGTGCGGATATCTAATGGGCTCTGCCCACCCAATAGCATGCGGGTAGCTGCGTGGCCGTCATAGAATGCCGTCATGCAGTCTTCATTATGGATATCAACTCCTTCAGCTACCAGTCCGCGCTGCAAGTTGTACGCTTTTTTCACATCCTGTAGATGATTTTGTTTTTCTAAAGCTTCAGCCAGTCGATGCGTAACTTCTTCCACGACAAGGGTTGGATAATTCTTTGTAATACCACACATTAAAGCACGAGGGCTTTTTTGTTGGATGACCTCAACGATGTCCTCCCTGTCCATATCCGGATACCGATGAATCAGTTTCTCAACAACATCTTTATCAATGAAAGATGCCGTCAACATCCCGGCCGTACTTGGATAATCCTGAATTCTTTCTTTTAATGCCGATTTAAACAAATCAAACGTAGTGAATCCGGCATTCATCAGTCCGTGATAGTCCATTCCTTTCGGAATTTCCGGAACCTTGCTACTCACCAGTTCCTGTTCTGCCTTCAGAACGTTTGCCGCTGAATTAACAATCCATTTCGCGTAGCCCATAGGTATTTTATCTGGATTCTTCGGATTTATAGCAACAGCCAATGGACTTTTCTCTGCAATGACACGCAAAATATTAGAACATACCTGATGTTCTTCCAATAGTTCATGTGCTACAATACCGTCATAATAACTGCGGTTCTTATTGACGCCCAGGGAATAACCTTTATCCATAAGGACTTTATCCAACCGTTCGATTTTTTCCTCATACATTGAAGCTGTCATGCTAAATTGTTTTATAGCGAAAGCTTTTTTATCCTGGTAGTTGCTTTCCACGACCGTGATGATGGTTGAAACATACCGTTTAGGATTTCTGCCAAGTTCAGCTGCAACTGGAGAAGCTTCCAGTGCCTTCGCAATGAAAGCTGGTGGTAGATTTTCAGCGTACATCCGGCGCACGATATGCTGGTCATCCTTACCTGTAAGGATTTGTATTGGATTATGCTGCATGTATTCACGTGCAAAGAAATGATATGCATCTGCTTCGGTCTGTAAGCCGTCTACTGTGATTTCATTTTTCAAATTATGATACATCTGCTGAACGGCAGTGCATTTGTCGATGACCTTTTGGATATAAGACTCATCCGCATATGGATAAAATGATTTATTACGAAGGACAGCTGTGAGGACTTTCGGCGAGAAATGATCCTGCACCAGCAGAGAAAGGACAATACCACCCTCGCGGAAAGCATTAAAGTTAGATTTTGCATAACTGCTGTACTTATTCATAGCAGCAGCAGCCCTTGTAATATATGCTTTTTCTGCAAGCTCATAGACATTGCCGGCACGTAACATACGCTCTTCATTGAGCTGTCCCAGTACTTTATCCGTATAACTCCGGACAAGCTTAGGATCTTTTATTTGTGTTAGAAATCCTTCACATTTCTTTTGTGCCTCGATGACATCTTTTAAAGGATAGCCTGCATCCAAAAGCTGGCAGGTTATGGAAAGATCATGTGAAAAAAAGAATTCTTCAAAACGTGAAGCAAATTCTTCTTTGATTTTTTGGTATACTTCGTTGGCTGGTAGCAGATTATTTCCCTGCCCTAGTAAATTTTGAGGTACTTGCCGCTCTAAATAATGTTCAACCTCCTCAATAGGCAGATTATGCACAGCAAAGCTTTGCTGACGAATTACATTTTTTATCTGCTCAGTATTAAAGCCATCCTCTCCCATTTTTAGGGCAATTGGATTATCAAGTTCTGTGAAAAGTCTCTTAAGATCTTCCGTGGATAATTCTTTTTTCATCAGCTCTTTGTACATACTGATTGCAGTCTTCATTTGAGTTTCGGAGTATTTATCCTGATAATAGATGAGAATAAATACCCCTCCCCTCCTCTCTGTGTGTTTTTTTCAACCCAGTGGATTGCTATCGATTAATTTTTTCTGACACGATTCTTGTACTTTCTCCATTTTTACCCATTATGCTTCTCCTGCATTGGCCGAAAAGATTCTTAATATATACAAGAAATGGCTGTACTTCGACCAAAAAAATATAAAGAAAAAATAAGATTGTCATAACTGACAGCAAAAACTCAATCATTCGCCTTTTCTTCAGTCGTAATTTTCTGGGCATTTTCTTTTGGCAGCTGAGCCACAATTTTTTCCATTATAACGATCCGGCCTTCCAGTGCACCCTGATTTTTAGCAAAATACAAAATTAAGATAATCAAAAAAACATCTAATATCATAGTGAAAGATCCTCCTCTCCTATAATTTTCGGGAACTTGACATTACGGTAGTTCATCCAATGTTCGTTGAAATTTTCATGGCCAAATTCATCAATGATTTCCTGGCAGCGGTTCAAGTCCGCCTTGTTTGTGGCAGTATAAGCAAGCGTCAAAGGGCAGTGTTCCAGTCCAAGATCATATAATCGGCAGCCGAGTGGTGACGTGTAATAATACTGTCTTTTCTGGATAGCGCTGGCAATGATCTCAATCTGCCGCTGATTGAGTCCAAACGATATGTACTTTTTCTTCATGTTTTCTTCCAAAGCCTTATCGTTTGGCAGGAAAATTCTGGATTGACAGGATTCAAGGATGGTTGAAAAAATTGGGCTTTCCGTAATATCCGCCAAAGACTGCGTAGCGAAGATAACAGAAGCATTCGACTTACGCAGAACCTTTAACCACTCACGTATTTTTTCAGCAAACAAAGGATTATCAAAAAACACCCAACATTCATCAAGAATTATTATCGTTGGATCGCCTTTCAATCGTTGTTCAATACGGTGAAAGATATACATAAGGACTGGCCCGACAATCCGTTTCGTTGTCATCAGCTTTTCCATTTCAAAAGATTGCCAACTAGAAAATGTTAAATTATCTGATTTTGCATCAAAAATACTACCATACGCATGGTTGACTGTGAGTGGTTCAAAAGTGGTTTTGAGTTTATTATCCTGCAAATAATTCACAAAAGAAGTCATTGTTTTTAAACGATCCGGGGCTGCTGCCACAGACGACAGTGATTCCCAAATCAGTTTTTTTCGTTCCGGCGTGATTTCAAGATTTTCAGCTCTTGCGTAATCGCATAACCATTCCGACGCCCACTGCCGTTCCTTTTCATCCGCAATTTGGGATAAAGGTTGAAATGAAAGTTGGTTTTCTTCTTTGCCAAGGTCATAGAAATGCCCACCGACTCCTTCAGCCAGGACTCGTGAGGATGCACCTTTATCGAAAATAAAAACTTTAGCATTTTTGTACTTGCGAAATTGTGCTGCAATGAGATTAAGCTGAACGGACTTACCGGCACCAGTTGGCCCCACGATAAGCGTATGTCCGACATCGCCGACATGGAGGGAAAGACGGAATGGTGTTTTCCCGTCCGTCTGCGTGTACAAAAGAACAGGTGCATGCAAGTGCTTATTTCGCGGTGGACCTGCCCAAATATCAGAAATTGGCATCATATGGACAAGATTTCCGCAAGAAATGAGTGGTCGCCGGATATTGTGCCCAACATTGCCGGGAATACAGCCCATCCATGTATCTAAGGAATTAAGATCTTCAATCTTAGCACTGAAGCCAAGATTAACGAAGACCTGACGCACGCTCTTTGCTTTATCCTCCACCTGTTCAATGTCTTCATCCATGACAATGATAGCGGTTGAATAGTAACCATAGCTGGTCACATCTCCCTCTATGGCAGTAATCGCATCTTTCACCTCGTCAAATTTTCTTTTGGCATTTTCATTGATATTACCATCACTTGGCTGGCCTAAAATCAGTTCTTTTATCATACTCTGCATCGATTTTATTTTTCCATTCCAGCCTCGCTTTACGCCTTCTAAAGCAGAAATTGAGTCCTGTTTGCCAAGGCAGCAGTAACGCGTAACCCAACGGTAAGGGAAATTAAGCCGGTTTAAATCATTAAATAAACCAAAGATCGTATTCCCCCTATATTTGATTGGAGCGACAACGCGTACGTGTTGATTTCCAAGACGTGGTTCAAGCCCGCCATATAGCGGTGTATCATATAAGTATTGATCTAAAAGCAGCTGTTTTTTCGGCAGCTTAAGCAGCCGGCAATTATCAGATACAGTGGAATGCAAATACGTAATCATTTCATCTGGAGAAAGAAACTCCGATGGAATTTGTAGAATGTTATACATGCCATAAATTTTATCGACTTGCTCAAAAAAGACATCCATCATGTCCGTAGCCGTGATCGTTTTCTTTTGCCGGCCTTCAATGACGAATTCTTTCATGCGTTCCTGCGAATCGTTCGGTGGCTGCCAGTAGGCAGTTAAATAATAATCCGATTCAAAATGCTGTCCATCGGAAAAAAAGTTTTTTCTCTCATCATCGATCGCTTTAGTGATAGGATCAGGGAAATATACATCCGAGGCATAATGGGTCGAAGGCGTTCTTTGTGCTTCAAAGTAAAGTATCCAGCCAGTAGGTAAAGATGCAAACATGTTGTTTAATTGGCCAGTCATGACAGCCAATTGTTCGCGCACTGCTGAATCCAAATCCGGTCCGCGATATTTCCAGCTTACCTGGAAACTTCCGTCCTTATTCATAACGAGTGCTATTTGGCGGCCAGCATGCTTGACGGACAAGATCTTCCCAAACGGCATAGAGTAGCGAAGATATTCCTTATTTCGGTTAAACCGATCAAGTCTGTACATTAGGTTCAGTGCCTCCTATTTCAATCGAAGTGGTATTTTCCTCTGTTGGATGAACCAATAAATCATCTAAACAATCGAAACCCGTAACAAGTGGATTGATATTTGCCCGGAATATCCCGGCAAGACTACCCCACCAGACATCTTTCAAATTATAACTTTCAACGACATAAGACAGTCCCAATGTTTCCATGATATTTCTGCAATAGTGATCAACTTTTTGATAATTTTCTTCGTCTAAAAGGAAAAAAAAGTTATTGCTGTAATACCCGTTAAGATTAGACAATAAATCAGCTTTTAAAGCGTTTTTAACATATTTACGTCCGCTGCACCATTTATCCATATATTTGTTTAGATCAGCTTCTGCGGATTTCTGATCGAATAAAAGCAAACGTTGAACATACCGATATGGCACTTTCTCAAAAGCCTGATACAAGATGTTCATTATGGACATTGATGGGATGGATAGCGGAGTAAACACTAATAGCTGCTTATGATTTATCGCTAGGCCATTTTCCAAAAATTCAACCTGCAGATCTTGTGACAATAACACATCCAAATAAAGCGGTACTTCTGGCATAGTAATCTTTTCATCGCCCAAAGACAAAGAAAAAGCTAAAAAATCAATGACATCCTGATACGCAAGCACTTTGCAGGTTGTGACCTTAGACAAGTCTTTTGCAATAGAGGAAAGCTCCTTTTCAAAATATAACGCCGCTTCACTTTCAGATACACTGGCAGCGCCTAACGCATTTTCAGCGATATGTGTCATACGATAAAAAGGGTTCCAGCAGACGATAAGATAGCATCTGTCCTCTCCTTCACGATGTTGCTTTTCGGTCCAAATCACCCAGCCTTTCCGATATTCACGGTATTTTATCTTTTTATCATCTTTTTTTGGATACGGTACATACGCAATGACACCAAAAAAGCTGTCATCCTTATTTTTAACAACGCTTTCGCGGACAAGACCACCCCAAGGGAGCCATTCATCTACATCCTGGTCGTTGATCGTGTACTCTTGTAAAGACACGGTTAGATTCCTCCTTATGGAAAAAGCGGCGATCATACGACTTAGGGTCGGCTGTTCGTCGCTTTTTCTCAGGTATTGTAATAATTTTTCTTATTGACGTACTCACGCAGACAATCAAAAAACTGATCATCATTTTTCGAAAGATAAATGCAGCTGAAATGTACAAGCACACTGATCGGGATGATATACCAGAAATTAAAATCTACGATGAATAAGAGTAATACAAAGCCATTGGCAATCAGAACAGATTTTGGTGCACCCAGAAGCAAAATCTGTTCTGACATGGAACGATAAAACGGAAGCTCAAACCATGGGGTGCTCTTATCTTCACTCATTAAAAAATGCAGCCAGTTACGCTGCCGATCAAGGATGGAGCTGCCATAGCACAGCCACCGCCAATACCAGCTCGTGTAGCATACTTAACGACCTGCTGTTCCGTTCCTAATGCCCAGCCAAGACCACCAGCAGCGGCAGCAATGGTTACACCGACCTTTGGTACAGCACCAGTCATGGCCGTGTTCAAAGTAGTAAGCGGGGTATTTAACGCAGTGATGCCAGTGCTGACCGAATCGCCTGAAGTTACACCAGCACTTGCTAATCCAACCGCAGATGGAAGCATCATGATGCCCATCTGTAAAAACACCCACTTATTGTCTTTCAGAAACTTGACAATTCCCTTTTTGTTGATATGAATACGCATAGTAAAAACCTCCTCTAAAATACATAAAAGTAAAATTGAAACCCTTCTTGATAGTAATGATAGTAGAAATGCAGTCTCTAAAAATCTTATTTTTTTTCACTTTTACTTTTTTACGATAAAAACAAAAGCCATCACAAGGATTTTTATCCTCACCAACGATTCAGATCCTTTTCAATATGAATCGTTCAAAAGAGGATGTCCATAATGAACATCCTCTTTTAAACGGCATATTTCCTATGCGACACGATTGGTGATATAACACTTTTTTTCAGCATCGTATCCATCGACCGTAATGATTTCGCGTACCTTGCGTACTAAGTTTTCGTATTTCAAGTACACAATGACATTAACTGCACGGCTTATTGTCATCTGCTGTGGATTTCTGGCGACACGGGAAGTCATGTTTTCCAACCGGAGCAGCGTATCCTCTGCACTATTGCTGTGTACGGTGGAGCATCCCCCGCTATGACCAGTTGACCATGCATCCATGAGAGATAAGGCCTCCCCGCTGCGCACCTCACCAACCACAATTCGGTCTGGCGTCATACGGAGCGTGGCGCGTAAAAGCTCATCCATATTAACTTCGGGCATCGTCCGAAGGGATACGAAATTTTTAGCCGTGCAGCGCAGTTCCGGCGTATCTTCAATCATGATGACCCGATCGGTCATTTTGGAAACCTCCTGTAAAATCGCATTCAGCAAAGTGGTTTTACCCGACTTTGTGCCACCAGCGGCAATAATATTTTTCTTATCGTGGACGGCCTGAATAATGATATCTCGCTGAGATTCAGACATGACACCTTGTTTCACATAATCATCGAGTGTCAAGACCTGTTTGGGATGTTTCCGGATATTAAACGTTGGCGCAGAAACCACATTGGGGAGCATTCCTTGGAAACGAGAACTATCAAAAAGATACGAATCTGGGATTTCTCCAGATAAAGTCGGATGATTTTCGGAAATGACTTGCCCGGTTAACGCGGCAATATCTTTAATAATCGTCTCCGATTTTTTAGGGATAAGACGGATACCGGTATCGATACAGCCTTTATCGAATCGATCAACCCATATCCGGCCATCCGAATTCAGCATGATTTCAAAGACACCGTCATCCTTCATAAAGCCAATAAGGTCTTGTCCCATTGAGCATTCCAAAGCTTCTAGTTTTCGTGATTCGCTTTCATTGATCTCCATATGTTTTACCTCTAATTGTTTTTATTCGCCTTTTTTTCAAGGTTTTTCCGTAATGCATCCATAATAGGATCGGTTTTTTTCTCAATAACATTGGTTGCTTCTCTTCCATGTACTTGTGGTTCCGGCGGGAAAATCACCGTTTCTGAGGGGAATTCAACCGGATTTTCGCTAGAATCCGGCGTATCTACTTCGACCGGATTTTCGCCCCGTGTCCTTTCAGAAGCAGGCCTGCTACCGTCTTCTTTGTCGACAATATCGTTGTTGTTTTCAGGTCGCTCAGGGACCTGCGTTTGCTCTTTGCTTTCTTCATGGTCTTCTCCTTTCCCCGCTATAGCCTTTTCCTTTGCCAATCGTACGGCCTTCTGCTTTTCAAAACGATCCTGTGCGTCCAAGGAATGGACAGAAAATAAATCTGCATAAGACTGGATTTTTGTGCATTCATCGCTGTACAGTGGTGCTTCCATAATTTTGTTGGTAAACAATTCATGTTCAAAATAACGAAATTTATCGCCAAAAATCGGTTTGTGGCCAGCGACAAAAACCAGTTCCTTATCCTGACTCATTATGTTGACTTCATCCGGTGTCATGAGTTCACGTCCCGTAGAAGATACGGAATTTGAGCCTTTGAAAAACCCACCACCGCCATCACTATGGCTGGTTGTGCTGATGGTCTTTTTACCCAAAGCTTTGGAAATAACTTCCGCAGTAGAGCCACCATCTTCAATATTGGGAGTGAAATAAATATGCACATGGCAGTTTGAGCCAATGGAATTATCCCGGGTATATTCCTTTTTAAGCTGGTTGATATTCTGTGAGACAATACATATCTTGATGCCATAGCCGGCGCAAACCGCCAAAGCCTGTTCCATTTTCTTTAAGCAGCCAAGTTGTGGGAACTCATCGAGCATAAGTAAGAGCCGCTGTTTTTTAACCGTTTTAGCATTCTGGTCTTTTTCGAACTTCATATCGCGAACTAATTTGGATAGCAACGTATTAATGAAAAGCCTAGAGAGCGGTTTAAGCGTTGCGATATCATCCTCCTCCATGACGAGGTATAAAGATACCGCCTGTTTTGGATCCAAGAGATCCCGGATACAAAAATCAGAAACCGACGTATTGCGTTGGACGATAGGATTCTGGTAAAGTGCCATGCACGTCTGCGCCGTAGAGATAATAGATGCACGTGTCTGTTCTGCACCATTGACAATATTAGAAGCGGCTTCTGCAACTTTGGGATGTGTCAGCAATATACGGAACGGATTGCGTTCTTCAATCTCGTCATCGTCGCTATTTACAAAAGGCAATTCATCTGTATCAAGCCCAAAGTCTATATTTCCGTGCGCTTTGATAACCTTTTTCAGCTCATTGAGCTTTGTTACATGACAGCCCAATACTTCGTTAATTGCGCGAAAATCTTTCACATATTCGCCATAGATTTCCTGCAACGGGTTATGGTCAGATAAGAACTCCTCAATCGTGATATGAGGATAGTCACGCATGCCTTTAAAGAGTTCTTCTGTAGTTTTGCTTGGTGAAGATAAAAAACTCATAATATCCGTCAGGCAAGGGAGCGCCTTGCCTTCCTTGTAATGCGAATAGAGCAGATGTAAGATAACAGCATTCAAAAGTGCCGTTGCAGCATTATCCCAGAACGGATCGCTGCCACCCTGTTTTTCACCATCCGGCTTAACGAGCATAGAAACGATCGTAGAAACATCGCTAAGTTCCCTTGTCGTGCGGAACTCCACCTCTGCGAGTGGATTCCAGCGAGCGCTCGAACCGTCTGAGCTGAGCGGTTCAAACTTTAATACTTTTTGCCCCAGCACATCGCGGCGATACGTAGCTGTAGCCTGCCAAAGCTCTGACTTTAGATCGAAAAAGAAAATTGAGTATAGCCAGATGAGCCCGGTCGGGATAATCGTATTAACGCCCTTGCCGCTTCGGGTCGGCGCCATCAGCATCATATGCTCAACGCCGTTATGCAGCATGAACTTCCCGTTAAACGGATTTATACCAACGACAACACCAGAATTTTTGACTTTTTTAATCGTTTTTGTATAAGGAATTCCTAAGAATTTCTTTTTTTTCTTAAAAACCTCATAGATTCCAAGACCTGAATCATCAATATCCTTCTGTGTCGCGAAACTTGCTGAACCGTGTGTTGTCTGTGTCTGCATCCCCTTATGAAGTAGATAAGAGATAACAAGACCTGCAAGAACACATAAATAAATCCATTTCTCCTGCTGCAGAAGAATCTGCGGAATGGTTTGTGCTAAAGGTTCATTATGGTTCCACAAATAAAAATCATACGGTGGATAAATATGGAACGTTCCAACAATAAAACTTTTCCCGAGTAATGGATTGTAATCGCAGGCTTTTGCCGCCAGCTGTGTTGCAATCCAGTTGCCCATCGTATAGGTAACTGCGCTGAGACCTATTACAATTTTTATGGTTTTTTGGCGTATGCTCATTTCCTCGCTGTTCATAACGTTTCTTCTCCTGTTTCCTTGTTTCCCTTCTTATTTTTTATCTGATTATGGGAAGAATCCATATCGATGCCATTGCCACTTTTCACTTCATCGATATGGTGTAGTGTCCATACTCCATCCTGTGCGATGTCCAGCGTATAATGAAGGCAGTCTTCTTCACTCGTGGGAATGTTTACTCCAGCTGGCACCTCAACTGCAACTAGTATGCCACCGGATGGATGAGCTACAAAAAAGAAAGGATGTTGTAAGTTATCGTAATTCGCCCCGAAAATATGGTAATTACCAGGTGCAAGGACAGGCGAATCAATCATCTGTCTGTCTTTTGCCTTTTCCTGATAATATTGCTGCATCAGGTTACGGTAAGTATCTGTATGTGTCTCCGTTGGTGCGTTGTTAAAAACAATAGAAAATGCAAAGGCAATACCGAATACAACGAGGGTAAACGCAAACAAAATACGGTGAACTTTTTTTAATTCTGCTTGTTCTGCCCACGATTTAAATCTATCAAGAACTTTTTTCATAGTAAAGGAGCCCAGTTGGACTCCGCACCTCCTTTTAATACGCACTCAGGGAAATTCCCTGCTTAATATACACATTGAATTGATACCCAGGATCGACCGTGATCGTAGCCTGGATCGACGCCCCTTTGTTGAACAAACTTGAAGCTGAGGTGATAAGGCTTGACATCGCGCCTTGTTCTGCGAGCTGACCTGCCGAATAAGTATTAGAAGAACTGGAAGTACCACCCGTAGCCAAAGATCCAAGTGCCGCGATAGCCGTAGACAGCATACCGCCGCTGATCGCCTTACCTGTATGGCTATTCACATTACCAGCGATTCCCATATAGCCGTCTGCATCTGTAGCGATCATACTTTGCCCGATGTTATACGATCCACCGTTAGGAAGAATCAATGTAGTAAAAGTTATCGAAAGACGTCCACTGGTACTTGCTTTCCCCGCCTCATAGCTGCCCATGAGACGGCTTCCAGCCGGAATCAAAAGAGTACTGCCGGTTGCAGAGTCATAGACATCCGCCTGTACCTGTGCAGATACTTGCCCACCGACGTCCGTGTTAATACCAGAACAAAGCATTGCCGGAATAACCGTTCCAACCTGCAAAAACGTATCAGATGGAGCCATGTAAGTAACAGCCCCGTCCGTGGTATCACTGCCGCCAGATGCTGTAGCACTAGTAGGCGCAGTGCTGCCACCTACAGCATTATTCGTACTGCCACCCTGTCCCAAAGCGAAGGAAATAGCGGCTTTTAATCTATCTTGAACAGATTCTGTCTTAGGTTGTTCAGCAGCAGAATTTCCGGTGCCGGAAGCTGCCCCTTGTGACATATTCGTTGCATTTAAATAGGGCAGCGTATACGGGCTTGAATAAGAACCTGTGTCAGCATAAGATCCCCGTGCCGCCGGGATAGCAGCCAAAGTGCTTGCTTCTGATGATCCCAAAGGCGTTGCCGTGGTCGCAGGGTTTACTTGTCGCGTCGTATTTTTTGACATTGTGCCACCTGTAGCGGCTCTATTATTCGCTTGTCCGAGCTTAGCATAGTTGTTGGCATAGTCATCGGTGCCACTGGTCATTGGGCTGTTCTTTGTATCGGCGACTTCCTGCTTAATTTGCGGTGTCTGTGTTTTTGATTTTGACGTATCATCCGACAAAGCAAAGATAAGCGCTATAGCAAAGACAGTAAAACCGATAATAATAACGGTTGTGACGATTTTTCTGTTGATGCCAAATATCTTGCCATGCTCGCCATCTTTCATGGAGATATTGCCAATGTTTTCAGATGCCAGTTTTGAACCACCTGTTTTATCGCTGCGGCGATGCAGTAAAGTTAACAAATCTTTTTTGAGATTCAACGATATCGCTCCCTTCAAGGGCAGCCAAAGCTGCCTTATTTCCTTTTGATCGTGATGATCTCTTTATCCGATATGCGAAGCTGAGCTTCTGAGAACACTTTATCAACAATATAGTAATTATCTTTAATGCTAAAATTAACAAGGGAGAGTGCTTTCTTACCTTTTTCTTTCACAAAAAGCACCGGCATCTTCGTTGGCAGATTTTTGAATTTGATAAATGTTTTTTCACCATCATCAAAAGCCATTGTTGGTTTACTATTCGAATCACCGCTAATCTCATAATCAAAATCAAGGCTTTCCGGATTAGACACATTCAATGTACCCGTTACGGTCTTTGCATTCTTCTGCTGTGCAATCAAATTCTCCATATGTTCTTCATTTTCATAAGTCCAACGAACCATTGGATTGTACCAATCAGATGAATTCAAAATTATTTGATAAGAATGATGTGTTGTCGTCACGATAAGGTTTGTCGTCGACGACTGCACAACCGGCTTGATATAAAGATGTGGAGTACCATCAACATCCGTGCTGTTGACCGACCAGCCTGCTGTATCACCACCGCCAGCAAAAGTCAGCTTTTCGCCCTTTTTGAATTCAAGATCAGTTAAATAACCAGTACGGCAATAAATTTTATAGAGCTGGTTCGATGCATATTTAAAAACCATAGTAGAATTACCCTGAGCATTAATCGCGTCTTGTGTATAACTCACCTCAGCGGATGCATCCGGTGCCGGATTAACCAAAAATTTACTTGTATTCCCATAAGCATGATAGCCTTCATTATCAGTGTCACTGCCGGCAGAAATAGTTTGAGCTGCAATTGTCTGCTTTTGTTCGATATCCTTTAATTTATCGAATATTTTATTTTGTGCATCCGTTTGTGCAGCCAGTTGCTGGCGCAGATCATTGATTTGGTCGGACAAAGAATTGATAGCACTCTTAGAATCATAAGAACCAAGTGCCTTTAAATTCTGCATCTGACTTTCCATCTCAGTGATACGGTTGGTTAATGCATCCGATTGCGCCTTCACTTTCTTTTCGTTTAATTGCTGTAGTACTTGCTGCTGGTTAGATATCATCGTATCAATATCTGTATTTTCAGCAGCGAAGCTGCATTGTGGGACAATAAAACACGCGGTAACCAAGGCAATGATAATTTTCTTTTTTAAGTTCATCATTTTTATTTTTCTCCTTCTCGTAGCAGGATGTCCATAATGAACATCCTGCTTTCACAGTTTTAATTACTTAGCATTTCCATTGGTTTTTGTTTTAGCAGCCGTAGCATCTCTTGACCAATTGAAATCGGAGATATAGATACCCAGTGGATTGATTTGCATCGTCTGCTCATCTTTCGCAGGTATCATCGTAATGGTGAATATACCTGTCATTGGTGTAATGACCTTATCTCCGGAACCGATGGTGAACTCTTCCTCATTCCAGCGGATCGTATAAGAATTGCTTCCTTCCATTGGCAGGCAGGAAATGATTTGGATCTGAACCGTTTTATGTCCGAACTTGTCAGAGAGCTTCTCATTTTTTATTTCAGCGGTCATTTTGCTTGCCGCGTCCTTAGTCATAAATGAAAAAGCGGAATTCCAATGCTCTTTGTACACCACCGGATCAAGCGGGATTTCCCGTGTGTTGATTAAAAACTTATTTAGGAAATACTTAATCTCTGCTTCTTGTGGCGTGTAGGTATTTTCCTTGAGCGGACCGACATTTTTGACCGCACCGGTTGAAGTATCCACCTCAACGATATACGGTAGGACAGTTGATTTCAGGGACTGGACAATCAGCCCACAGGATAAGACAATACAGACAATGAGAAGACCTATAATAATTTTCCGCTGGTTAGCGTCACGGACAACGATTGAGCCCTCTCGCCTATCCCATTTTTGGGCACTTTTTTCTGCTGGTGTTTTGGCCAATGGGGTGGAAAATTTTTCTGGTCGTTTAAATATGGATTGCAAACTCACAACAACCCCTCCTATTTCTTTTGTATAAAAATATATTTTTCAGGATTTATTCCTTGTTTCTTGCAGTACTGCCAAATATAGGATAATGTTCGATTCCCTGCACCACGCGTAGGTGTATGTAAGATATCTCGCAGATAATTTGGTGCTATGCCAAGTGTTAAACCACATTTACGAATATTAGAAGAAAACTCACCATCTAAAATGTCTATAATGAAAGCCTTTCGATTGAGCCCAATAAACGTATGTTCAATTGCTTTGGTTTGTTGTTCCAATAGTTTCACCTCCAGCGCGGATAAAGTATAAAATTGTAGTTAGAATCTGGCTGATAAAAAATAACAGTCCTAACGTTTCTGTACCGAAAAACGCGGTAAAGGCACCAAGTACGAAAACATCTCCATCGCCATAAGCATAGGCAATATCTTTTCCAGCCACCTTTTCTTTCCAGAACCATCTTTCTAAAAACGCCCAGATAAGAAGCAGTACAAATATTGCGGTTCCTGCTGCTTCTGTACTTTCAGAAAGAAACATCATGATTGTAAGGATTCCGTCATGCGTGGGCAATAGAAACTCTGGTACACAGAAACCGTATAATTTGCAATAAATAAGGTAAAAAAGCAGCGAAGCTCCCAGAACCGGCAGATATCCAATAGGCATTCGTTCAGTCGATATAGAAGAATCGGCAGCTTCTGTTCCTGGCGGTGCACTGCTATCTTTACGATTTATGGCGAGTGTCAGTGCCAGCAGTAAACATCGGAAAAATATAAAGCTTAGGCAGAGCGTGCTGATAAAGGATAACGTAGATTCTGAATTTGCCCACCACATGGAAGCGATAAGCAGAATAAGCATACGGATATCCACCGTTTGGTACTGGAAATCATCAAAAATCATATAAGCGAATAAAGACGCGATCGTCACTGCCGGATAAAAGGAGATATCCATAACTGCTCCAATACAGTTGGTAAAAACAACGGCAAAACCAAAAAAGAAGATCCCTTTACTTGTGGCTCTGAGGACTTGTGTAGTATGTTCCATCTGGCAGATGTACCCCCAATTCATAACCTTCACCAGGCTTTATTGTGTAAGTGAATTCCTCTAAATTTACATTCTTTGCAAAAAACGCATCTTTATTCTGGACAACACCAATCTCCCACAGAGTTTGTGGATATTTTTTCCCCGTGCTGGGTATATCTTTGGCATGGGACAGTGCATACATATCCAGCTCATGGTCAACAAGAGAACAGTCAGTGATCAGTCGCTCTGTACGATAATTGAAAACCAGATGATAGCCTGAATATGCACCACCGGCAAACGCTGCCATAATCAATAAAGTTGCAATAAACGAGTTGAAATAAGTTCGCAAATTCTATCACCGCTTTCTACAAATTACTTCGTGGACTTGTATACGTCGTACCGTTTGCTAAAGTTGCCGTAAGCTGATATTGAGTCGGCAGGCTGGACGAATTCACCGAGTAGGTGAATTTTGTGAACTGCGTTGTCGAAGTCAAATAGCCAGCGTTTGCGAGATCAGTTAGGGAAGCCGGATATAGACGAGTCTGGTTATACCAAAGCTTTCCGTCAGAATCCATCGTGACATCGCTTGCAGCTACTGTTCGATGAAATTGTGCATAGTTTTCTAGTGCGCGGTCGATTGTATCCCCTTCCGTTTCAATTTGATTTGTCCGATGATTATTCGCTATATTTTGACCAAAATAAGCACCACCAGTAAGTGCTATGGCAAATACCGCCATGACGACAGCAAATTCTAAAGTAAAAATAAATCCATGCTTTTTCCACATACCTTTTCCCCCATTGGCTTTCCCTACGGCTAAAACCGTCACGGTTCACTACAAATAAAGTGTACAAATAAACATCTCTCTAAAAATCTTATTTTTTTTCACTTTTTCCCGCAAACTGATAACTAAAAGTTATTATAATGAAACCAAACAAAAATTTGGGATAGTAAAAGCCCTGTTTTTATATGCGTCATTGGCGTATAATAAAGATAGAAAAATACTACATATGATAATTAATCACACATGGGAGATGCTGAAAATATGCGTACCTTTAATAGAATCCTTGCGATAAGTGACATACACGGTGAAAACGATAAACTCATTGCTTTGCTCAAAAAAACTGGATACGACCCAGTCAGTGACTTGCTGATCGTTTGCGGTGACTTAATAGATCGTGGAACACAAAACCTTGCAACGATTCAAACCTGCAAAAAGCTGCAGCAGCAGGGCGCGATTTTGTTAAAAGGAAATCACGAACAATTTGCTTCGGAATGTATCCTTGATATGGTGCTTGAACGTCCATCTGAATCCTTGCAAGTATGGGTAGGTCATAACGGTGGCAATTATACCTATGATGAACTCGTTACCCTGTCAAAAAACGAATTAGGCGACCTGCTAAGTTTCATGCGTAGATTGCCTTTATACTTTGCAATTGGAGATTATATCTTTGTCCATGCAGGCGTAAATTCTAAAAAGCCGATTGAGGAGAACAAAGAAAATGATTTAGTATGGTGTGAAGATAGTTTTTATTATTGTCCCGCGTATAAGGGCAAGACAGTTATTTTCGGGCATATTCCAACGTTCCTGTTATCCACGCCAAAAAACCGCAAAGACAAGGCATACAGGCAGGGCGCGAAAGTTTGGCGGGATCCGCTGAACAACGACAAGATCGGTATTGATTGTGGCAGTGTTTTTGGTGGTAGGCTTGCCGCCTTAGAATTGCCAAATGGCAGAGCATTTTATGTATAGCAGAAAGGAAGAATACAATGGGTAAAAGACGAAGTCCATTAGCTAACGGTATTTTAACCAGGTTGGCAGATGCAGTGGATTGTGCCAAAGGCAATAAAAATAAAGTAAAAAAAACCATATTGTATACGACAAATGCAAAAGCAATAAGAAAAAGCCTGGGGCTATCCCAAACGGAATTTTCCCAAGCTTATAAAATCCCTTTGTCCACATTGAAAAACTGGGAACAAGGAAGACGATCTCCCGATGCTACAGCATCTGCTTATCTTTGGACAATAGACCAAATGCCAAAAGAAGTCCAAGCCGCACTCATTGACAGTTCGCACGACTAAAGGTATGGAATTATTGAGTGATTTTGCATTTTGTCGCTCCCCTCTTTTATCCCTTCCTTCTTTTTATGACTCAATCATAAAAACAAACAGCTCCAAAATATTTTCATGATTATTAGTCACGAAAATTTTTTGAAGCTGTTTTTCTTATTTTAATATGTTAAAATTTACCATGAAAAGAAAGGAAGATGTCTCTTGAAAAATGAAACCATTACACTTGGTGATTATGTTTTATATTGGTACAAGGTTTATAAAATGCCAAAGCACGAACCATCTACAGTGGGAGTCCAACTGAATTATATCCATACACATATACAACCATCCATTGTTGGTCAGATGCAATTAAATGAAGTTTCTACTTCTGATCTTCAAAAATTCTTAGGACAACTGCTTTTAGCAGGCAATCGATCCTCTATAAAAAGCTTGAATTCGTATGGGAAACCCTTATCTCATTGGACCGTTCAAAAGATTCGACAAATGTTAATTGCAGCATATAATCAAGCACTAAAAGAAAATATGGTGCAGCACAATTATGCTGCAGATACAGATCCAATTCCAAAATCAATTAGCAACTACTCTTTTTTCAGCACAGAACATCAGCAGAAATTTTTAGCACAAACTAAAAATCATCGCTTTTATACAGCATACCTTCTGCTTTTTTATACTGGTTGCAGGCGGTCTGAAATTCTAGGTTTATCCTGGAACAATATCAATTTCAAACAAAATTATATCACAATCAACCAGACATTGGTTTTAGAGCATGACCGGCCTGTCTTAAAAAAAAGAACTAAAACACAAGGTTCCAATCGCACAATTCCGATTCCACAAGAAATTAAATTGCAATTACGTATGGTACAGCACAAGCAAAAAATTGAAAAGGCTGCAGATCCACATTGGTTAAATCGAGAAAATCTCGTGTTTGTAAACAAAGATGGCTCAGTCCATAACCCAAAATATTTTTCAAGAAATTTTAAAGAGATGGTAAAACGATTGGGTTTCCCTTCCAATTTACATCTTCACTCTACTCGCCATACTTTTGCAACAAATATGTTCCAGCTTGGCATTCCCCTTACAGATATACAATCTCTTGGAGGATGGTCTTCTCCTGATATTTTATTAAGAATTTATGCACATAGTGTGCAAAAGTCACACCGAAAAGCAATAAATAAGCTTTATAAAAATATATAAGCAAAAAATCGGTGTTCATAATGAACACCGATTAAACTATCGACTCATACCATTGTCTAAAGAACGCTTATTATTTTGAAAAACATTTTGAACAGAAAATTTCTTTTCATTCCCCTGATCAAATGCTTTGATTCGTTCGATTTCTTTCTTCTGTAATTCTATTGAAAAATCAATCAAACCTTTAAGATTTTCTGTATTAAGATAATTGATATACTTCTTTTTTTCCTCTACTGGAACTACAATTGGCGGAACTTGCTTCAACAAACAGCTATAAATCATTAATGCACGCCCAACACGACCATTCCCATCGGGAAATGGATGTATGTGCTCAAACTGAATATGCTGCCGGCAAATCCCTTCCACAACGTCATTATTATTTTTTGCATGGATAAGCTGATATTTTAAGTTCTGTCTCCAATTTTCCAATTCCGTTGTTACAAGATATGGCGGTGTTGTTTCAAAATTTGCACCAACGATCATATTGGGAGCCACTTTGAATTTGCCTGGAACTGATTCAATTGCTTCATAACACAAAACAGCATGCACTAATTGAATAAAGTCAGGCGTTATTTCTGCTTTTTTATGAAGTCCTTCCAACATTTCAGGCATGAATTTTTTATAATTTAAAACTTCATGTAACTCGCGCATATCCATAGATCGTGGTATATAGCCATCAATCAAAATGCTTTTTGTTTCTCCCTGCGATAAACTATTTCCTTCAATTGCCGTGCTATGATGAGCCATCCTTACCATAAGATCATCAAAATAGTCAGTTGATAGATTTAACATATAGTTTCTACTCCCTTACTTTTTTCGATTATAATTTTTTGTCCATCAAACTTTACATCAACAATTCGATCATCTGGTGTAATCCCCATTTGCTGCATCCAGACATTAGGCAAGCTTATTTTATGACCGAGGGTGTTTTTTGATGAATTCCCCCCGGATTTTCCTATAATTATTTTTAATTGTCTTTTATCCATAATTTCCCTCGCTTCAAATATTATCTTAATAATATCATTACTGGCTACCAGTAGTCAACTATAGAAGAAAATATCATAATTTTAGGAAGTACCTTCACAAGGTAATAGTGGTGGTGTTCCAGTTGGAACTGTTATCGCATGGCCGATTGATTCCATGCCATCAGGAAGCGAGTCTGGTAAATGGCTTGAGTGCAATGGACAGGGTGTAAATTCTGTAGCCTATCCCAAACTAGCTACTTTAATGGGTTCTGTTCCTGATTACCAGGGAGTTTTCCTTCGTGGATACGGAAGTATTACTCAAACAGATACCACTTATGGAAATGTAATACATTCCTCTAGCAGCTTAAATGTATTACAAGGTGATACCATTAGAGAACTAACCGGTAAAGGTGAAGTCGAATTTAATGGTGTTGGTTTAGTTTCTGCCACAAGCGGTGTATTTAGTTCATCAGTTGTCTCGTGGAATTGGGATACTCACATGGATTGGTATGGTGCACGATCGCATTTATCTATAGATATGGCAAATTCAGTTCCGACATCTAATGAAAACAGACCCGTAAATAAAGCTGTGCATTATTTAATTAAAGCAAAATAATTATTTAGCTTCACAAGGTAGTGGTATACCAAAAGGCACTATTCTGCCATGGTATGGCAGCCTTTCGAGTATTCCATCCAGTTATAAATATTGTGATGGATCTAATGGTACACCCGACCTAAGAGGCCGAACCATTGTTGGGAGTGGGGCATGGAGTGATACCTATGGATCAACAACATATTCTTTAGGCGATACTGGCGGTGAGCGGTTGCATATTCTCACCATTGCTGAAATGCCCAGTCACTCTCACGGTGGAGATTACCCATTTCAATTTGCAGGATTTGATGCTAGTGGGGCAAATTCAGGAGCTGGTAGCAGCGGTTGGGATAAAGGTATGGGGATTGGTATTGGAGATAACCCTCCTTATGCTGGAGTAGAGTATTTATTTAAAACTAGCACTACTGGAGGAAGTCAACCACACAATGTAATGATGCCATATATGGTTATACATTGGATTATGAAAAAATAACTTTAAAAGCGCGGTTCAGTTACTTAGCCTTAATCAAGTAACGAACTGCCATGTTTATTGGACGATTTTCGTTTGATGTTGGAACCGAATTTGCTATATTCATATTTATTCCAGTGCTTCCATCATTATTTCCATCTTCGGTATTCATATTAATAGGAGATCTTCTTCCGTAAGAAGAAAAAACACCGGACGTGTTGGTTACAGCACCTGCATTAAAATTAACACTTCCACTACCAGTAAGATTTCTAATTGAATCTCCCTGGAGAGCACCAAGACTGTTTGAAGAATGGAGAACATTACCATAACCGTCTGCATAGGCTTGACTACCAAGACCACGTAAAAACACACCTTGATAGTTTGGCGTGTAAGAAGTCATAGCAGCTAGTTTGGGATATAAACTAGCATTTATAGCTTGTCCATTGCACTCAAGCCATTTTCCGTCCGTAGGTAAAGTAGAGAATGGCCATATAATGATTGTTCCGACAGGTGAATCACTACTACCTTGTGAAGATAATGGTACCTTTAGAGTAAATCTAGTGAGTGTATCGTTTGTTTTATAGATATTAATCGTAGCAATTCTTAGCTTGCTACTGGTGCTTGTATCTAAGGTAGTTTCTGTCCCGATTGTAACTTCGTCCTGCCATCCGGACGCGGAAGAAATATCCTGCCGGGTGTGTGCCCCATCTATATCTAAGTCATCATACGATAAAAGTCGTAACGTAGTTGCATCCAGCTCAGCATATTGCTGCGCCTGTAGTCCTGATTTAGATGCCGACAGCATAGCAAACTGTCCACCATATAACTGCATAAAGCTTATAGCAAACATACCGACCAATACCATAGCCAGCGCAGTCTGTGCCATAATAAATCCTTTTAATTTTCTCTTTTTCGTTGAAAAATTCATAAGGCAAAAATCCTTTCTTGAAAAATAGGCAGTCCGCATGGACTGCCTATAAAATTAACTGGTTTAGTAAGTGAGTGAAATAGTAGATCCTGATCCTGTAGAAGAAAGGACACGTGCAGATGTATCAATCGAATATTTTGTTCCCCAGCGGTCAACGACCGAAGTTGCCCAACGGCCTTTTGCCGTCAAAAGTGCAGTATCGGTATTGCCATCTGCATCCGTGTAAGATGAAAGCAATACATCCAGATCAGCAGGAGCCGTTGAACCACTTGCTGTTGCTTCATATTGCAGAACCGCAGATTTTATCTGATCAAGTTCCATTTTTGTCGCAGTAGTCTTGCCATTTGTGACAAGCGCATAGATACCGACCATGATAGCTAAAATAAACGAAACAAAAATCAACCAGGTGGATGCATCAATCTGCAGAGCAAGGCCAGGAATTTTAACGATTTTCTGTTGTTTAAATTTGTGGACAGTACGTTCAATTTGAATCATCATTTAGTTTTCTCTCCTTATATGTCCATTATGGACATGTTTACTTTGGTACTCCTCTTAAAAGGAGAACTTTTTATTTAAAATACCTGCGTCGGCATGGTGCGAATTTTAAAGAAAAATGCCGAATTACTTCCCAACAAATCCGATAGCTCCGTTTGATGTAGTACCATCAATAGTCATACTTCCATTCAGGTCTTTCCCTCTACTATAAACAACAAATTTATTGTTCGTAGTGTCTGTAATCAGCTGATAGCTGTCGTTCCACGGGTCAGTCAGTAATTTTGAAGTGATCCAGGGGCCATATTGGCCATCAGTAGCAGTTAACGTAGAAAGACTGCTGGGATAGCTCTGGATTTCATATTTATACTCACTGACAGCGGCGCCAAGAACGGCTGCTTCAGATCTAGCCCGTTCAATTTTCCCGCGGGTTATCATACCATAAAAGGATGCCGAACATACCGCGAGTAAAACAGCACTGATAATAATAACAATAGCTGCATCAAGTGATAACGCAAAGCCTCTTCTTTTCCAATGCATCACATTCCACCACCTGATAAGTTCATATTCTGAATCATACTCATAATAGGAAGTTCCATTGAAGCGAACAGTAAAATCATGACTACATAACCAGGAATCATGACACAAAGCCCTACCTTATCGCCGATCGTTTTTGCGGATCGCTGCATTTCCTTCTGCCACTTATTGGCTTCCTTTAGCATGCCAGCGCTGATATCACCTGCTATTCCGACCTGCATCATCAAAAAGAAATCTGGGTGAAGAATATGATGCACATCGGCCTTCATCAAAGCTTCACAAAGTGGCAGCCCGGAATTCTCCAGGCTGCTGGCTGCTTTCTGCAGCATGTTTTTCATGATCAGATTATCCGCGGCTATTGCCGCATAACGCAGGGAGGAAACCGGATCCAGCCCCGCTTGGCGGCAAAGGCCAAAGACTCTGGCAAAACGGTATTGAAGCTGATCATACGTAATGGTTGAAAAAACAGGCACCTTCAGTTTAAGCGCATCATACTGTTCAGGATATTCCCGTTTGAAATATCCATAACCCAAAACGCAGCCGATGCCTGCAAGAAGAAAAAGCCACCAAAAACTAGTAGCGATCGTTCCAAAGCCAATGACCGCTTTAGTTACCATAGGAAGTTCCATGTCCGTCTCTTTTAACAGATCACCCATTTTGGGGATAACCAGAAAAATGATAATGACCGCTGCTACAAGAAGAAATGCAAAAAACACTTTTTGAATCCACATTGCCGAACTGATATCCTTTCGGATCTCAATTTCCTGCTCAAGATAAGAAGTGATATCTTCCCAGATTTTTCCCGTCTGACCAGAATCCTGACCAATACGCATCATGGCTATGACAAACGCTGGAAAAAAACTAGGATGCTTGCTGAGCGCGTCAGGAAACGCTATTCCATTACGTAGATCGCGCAGCAAAGCTTCCATGATCTTCTTTAAAGCGGGTTTCTGTACAGTTTTTAAATAGTTTTCCACAGCCTCATGCATCTTGATGCCAAACGAATTGTATCGCTCCATCACATAAGAAAAATTATACAGATCACTTAAGTTCGTACCGCTGTTGTTAAACACAATTATTCCTCCTTCCCGATCACATGGATGACCTCATTTAGCTCAACTTGCCCGGAAAGCACCATAGCGAATCCTTTATCCCACATGCTTTTAAAGTCATGTTTCTTTAAGACTTCTTCAATTTCGCGGAAGCCTTGCTGGTGCAGAAGTACATCACGGATTTCATTATTGAAGATGACATATTCTGCTACGGCAGCACGTCCGATATACCCGTGGTTACATTGAGGATTTTTGCACTCTTTTTGTGCTGCTACCGAACCACGTTTACGAAGCTCCACTCCTGGCGTTTTAAGTACAGTAAGTTCTGAAGGTGACAAAATAGATTTTTCCTCTTCGCTAAGTGCATAGATTTCAGAGCAATCCGGACACAAAAGTCCAACAAGCCGTTGAGAAATGATCAAGCGTAATTCCGAAAGCAAACTTACTTTAGAAATATTCAAATCCAAAAGGCGGCTGATTGTTTTAATGCAGTTTGAGGCATGTACTGTAGAAAAAGTCCGGTGACCAGTAGTACTAGCTTCAATGGCAACCATTGCGTCTTCCTTATTCCGGATTTCATTATAAAGAAAGATATCGGGGTCTGACCTTAAGCCAACCTTCATGATTAATGATTTTGTCAAATTCGTACTGTCGGCAGCCGACTCATGCACCTGCACCTGGGTAAAAGTTTCTTCCCTGATTTCAATTGGATCGTCGATGGTCATGATATTCAAGGGCTCACCTGCCATTGCTTTTAAATACCGGAGCTGGGCATAAAGACTTGTCGTTTTCCCCGATCCTGTTGGTCCTGAATTTAAAAACAGACCAGTCGCTGATTTAAACAAGGCCTTTTTGATTGAAGTCAAATCTTCTCTTTGATACCCGACTTCATCGATCTCTATCTTTTTACTTCCTTGTGGTAAAAGTCGCAAATTCACCTTTTGCAGGCCAGTCGTATCACCGACCGGGACAGTAGCAAGACGTACAAAAATAGGAACCGTACCACGAGAAAAAAGGAAGGAACCGCCGTCTGGCATGGTAGTTTTCATCGTATCCGCTTGTCCATTGCACATCGATTTCAGGATATTTACGATATTATGAGCCTCATCCACCTTAAAATCATATTCAGCGGTAACATCAACCAAATGCCCGTTGATTCGAAACCATACATAAATACCGCCAGACCATGGCAGGATGTGGATATCCGATGTTTTGTCAGATGCCGCATTCTGCAACATTGCATTGAGTTTCCCCTTCAACGGGGTCATGGCCTCTTCGCTGGTTGAATCCATAAGAGCATTCGCTTGACGGTAATTTTCGATTTGATAAAACTTAAATAACCCAAGTTTTACATTTTCCGCAGATGCGATGAGAATCTTTAGTGGCATTCCCACCTGTTTCTGAATTAGCGGGTGGCTTTTAAAATTCTGTTCCGTATCCGTCACCGCCACCAACGTTTTCTCGTTAATAAAGATAGGCAGCAGGTGGTACTTTGCCGCCATTTCTTTGGATACAATGTTCAGAACATCCTTAGGAATGGTTTGGCAGGACAGATCTTCCTCAAAGTACAGGCCGATCTTTTTAAGAGGTTCAAGAGAATCTTCTGTTTCCAAATTACTCACCTACCTTTTGTAGTAAAGTTTTAGGATCAATATCATCGGTTACGATATAAGGTGTGATCATGATATAAATCTCGTCATATGTTTTGGTAACACTGTGATAAGAAAAGAGTTTTCCAAGGATTGGTAAATCCATAAGGCCAGGGATTCCAGATAAATTATCCAGTTCATTCACATTCATGAGCCCACCAATCACAAAACTCTGGCCGCTTTTAAGGTGTGCGGATGTTGTTGCATGACGCGTAGAAATCTGTGGTGCCTTCGTTGAACCGCTGGTCACCCAGGAGGAAATATTGGAGATTTCCGCATCGATCTTCATAGAAACCTCATTCGTTCTCTTATCAATGACGGGTGTAACCTTCATTGTTGTTCCGACATCTTTATAGTCAACCGTGACTTGGGTCGACGATGATGTCGTTGTTGTAGTCAGTACTGGCACCTTATCACCGAAATTGACAGTTCCCTCCTGCCCGTTCAGCATCATCACCATTGGACGGGCAATGACTTTTCCCTTTGATAATTCCCGGCTGCCAGCAGCAGTAACAGAATAGGTCAAATTTGTAGAAGATGTCGTAAAAGAATACGTTGGAAGCGTATATTGCATACCCAGATCCAGATTGTGCCCATGTGAGATATCGATCAGTTGAGCGACGATTAAGCATTGGGAAACCGGATTATCGATTGCTTTGATGCGCTTTGCCGCTTCCTGCAGCTGGTACGGTGTACCTGTAACAGAAATGGTTCCCGTTTCTGTATTGGCATAGATCCCTTTAGCATCAATTCCAAGTGCTCCAAGTTCGCCTGCAATCTTGTCCTTATCGACAAAATGAATTTCAAAAATTCTAGACTGCTTCATGATATCAGCTGTGCTGATAATAATCGCATTGCTGTCAGGGTCTTCCATCCAGTTAAAATTAAAAGATCGGCTAAGATAATCCAGTGCTTGGGCACACGTCACTCCTTGTAAAGATGTATAGACATCACCGGATAGCTGTCCATTGACCACCACACTCTTGTGTGCCTCTTTAGCGACAGCGTACAAGCTTTGGGCTATAGGCGTCCCCTGCCAGTCAAAATTATAAGTGAAATAATCTTCATTCAGGCCGGTTGGTGCTGTCGGTTTATTGACCTCTACCGGTGCAGCAGACAAATCCGTTGTTGGTACCACCGTTGTTACCGCTGTTTGCGGTGTCGCTATAGCAGACGATTTTTCTTGAGGAGTAACTATGCGATTACGGTTTTGATGATATTCGTCGAGTATTTTTTGGATACGTGCTGTAAACGTATTAGGATCGTTTGCTGCTGCATCGGCAACCGCCACTGCATCTGCAGCAGCCGCATAGATATAATTTGGGCAAGTAAGCGAAAGCCCGCTGAGAATGGTTAATGTAAGTAAACTCGTGCATAGTTGCTTTTTTAGATGATTCTTCGGCAAAGTTAACAACTCCATTTCTTATTGTTTATAAGCAATAGTACGGCCGTCATCAAGTTTGATGCCATCGCCGCCAATATAAGCTACCCGACCGTCACGATACGTATCACCTTCAGATACGACCTTGCCATCGCCCATGATGGCAATGCTATCACTACCATTGCTGCTGGTGATTACGCCCTTCACGGAAGATGTATCCTGCATCTGGGGTGAAGGTGCAGTCCCTGGGTTGCTTGCTCCGGGGATTGCCGGCAAGGGTACAGCGCCAACATTAGGTCTTGGCATTGCAGACGGTATTTGTGGTAAACTCGCATTCCCGCCAAATGATGAAGCTGAAACGATCGGTAATGCTGGTAATGAACCAGGTGTTATCCCCACATTTTTTTTCAGTTCAGTTATATCTACAAAGGGACTTGTTTTTAATGCATCACCACTGTTACCAAAATTATTGGCAGCAGCGGTAGGTTCATCCACGCTTACAGGCACTTCTGGTGCTGGTATTGGTATATCAGAAGTGGACGGAAAAAACGTAGTGTAAGCATAGAAGAGCACCCCTGCGAAAATAAAAAAACTAAGCAAATATCGTACTTGGGGATTATTTATTGTATTGATTTTCATGAATTATGCCCTCCTTACTTCACGTAAACCTTGTATTGCATCGAGGTTTTGATGTTCTGCTTTGCAGGCTCCATAGTCAAATTTGTAATGCTCAGTAATGCATCCTTTGCATGGAAGTTTCGCAAAAACTGTAGTGTAGCCTCATAACTTCCTTCGAATTCAAGTTCAAAAGAGCGGTTTTTTTCATTTTTGCTATTCGTAAGCGTATTGAATTTATTAAGATTCAACTGATAAAATTGCAAATTTATCAGAATATTTGTCTGTACATCATCTACCTGGGCTTCTTTTACCGGTCTCATTTGGGATTGGTTCAGAACAGCCGTTTTTTCCGTCCAGTCTTTCAAATAAGACTCCATAGACATCATTTGTGCTTCGGTTGACGATGCCGTTTGGTATGACAAGAGCAGGCTGCTTGTTGTAAGTATGATACCAATGATGAGGATTACGGAAATAATGATATAGCCAATAGCATCTTTACTGTGCAGGAGCAAAGGGAGGTATTTATTGATTTTGTTTTCCATCGTCAATTCACCTTCCCTTTCCGAACAACCACGGTCGCCGTTTTAAATCCAGACGGATCCGTTGCAATCTGCGAGATATTCACCCCGGAAAACATCTCACTCGTGCTCAGCGTGGCCGTGTAATCCTGAAATACGAGTGGATCAGTTGAAACAGCTGTAAAATTAATCCATGTTTTGTCATCCTTCGCACCATTTTTTTGTCCAAAAGATATTTTGCTAAACCCGCAGTTATTCGGTTTTTTAGCAACGAGTTCAGAGAACGCTTCAACAGGATATTCATGTTCCGTTTTTGCAAGATTAATGATTTTTATCTCATTATCAATGTCATTCATATCAATTTTTGCAGCATCAAAATCAGCTTGCAATTTAGGTGGAATCATAATGGTGCTAAAATATGCGATACCGGCTATTTCTACAGCGATAGCTGCTACAGCGCCGACGATAAAGAATCGGCTGATTTTTTTGACCTTTTGTTTCCACCGCCAAAACCTGGCATTTGTTTGAATTTCTTTTGGAAGTACATTCGCAGATTGAAAAGAAAATTGGAAAGCAGGTTTATTTTCAAAGAGAAGATCCTTTTCCGTAAATTCCTGCAGTAGAGTGCCAAGTACAACCATCCAATCCTGCTGATATTCAAGAGCAATATCCGAAATGATAAACTCCGGGAAATTCAACGTAGCTGCTAAACGTGGCTTCAGCTCTTCACAGTTTAATAACTGTTTATTTTCGGTAAGCGCAATGAACCGGATATCTTCACTCATCGCCAGCGAAGGAAAAGTCCCGTCTGCAACCGAATAATGTTGGATTAAACTCGTCTTCACCTGCTGACAAATTTCATCTTCTGTCAACATCTGTAAGCGCTGATTTGACAAGTCAGATACATCGAGATCAAAAACACCCGCTACGGGGGAATAGGAAACAATTTTTGCTTGCTCTTCAAAAGTTTCCAGTAAAAATTTAGCTTCTTTGAATTCTCCTGCGGTACGGAGGAAACTGATACTTGCCGGTTCAATAGACGTCAGCCGTATATTTTCTTCGGCAGCGGCGTCTACTAGATATTGGACAAACTTACGCTCAATCGCATATACCGTCTTATACAAGTCCGTTTGCGGCCTGCTGAGTACAGGGATCGTGTAAAAGATATCCTCTTTACTTTTCCCAGTTCGAGAAGCAATGAGCTGTAATACTTCTTCTTCTGAATCTGCATTTTTTATGCAATCAATCAGACAAAACAACGAATCTGGCAAGACCAGATAAATTTCTTCACCCGAAAAGGAGGTCACTGCCTTAGCTTCCCGGAACATATCTCCGAGATAAGCTCCCATTGGAGCTTCGTCTTGCTCATTTTCTTCTAAAAAATTTTCATGATTTACTATGTTAGAATCTTTAATAAGAAGTCCCAAATAAGGTTGCAGTTCTGTTGCTACAGAAACGTAAAGACTGCGATCTTTTTTTAGTCCTGCTTTTACAAGTTGCGTCTTATCTGGACGCAGATATAAGCTGATCAATAGAATTCACCCACCTTACGATGTGCAACCACACATCAAAGTATTAACTGCGCAGCCACGCATCAAGCTTTGCAGATTTTAGTGCCGATAGGACCTTCCCTTTTGCGCCTTTTGCCGAAAAATTTTCCGGTTTAACTTTACGACGAAGCTTTGTACAGTCCCTAATAACCGATGAATCAATAAACGTTGTATTTGTAAAGTCAACGACCACCTTTGTGCAGCCCTGCTGAAAAGCCGTCTCCAGCTCAGCGTTTACGGATACGGTATTGCACAGATCATATCCACCATCAACGGCAACGATAGCCGTTCCTTTGTCGATTTTTACATATCTTCCCATAATAAATCTCCCTTTCTAAACGTGTTGCAATCATGTCCATTATGGACATGATTGTTTAATTTGGATGACGATAGCGGAAACATCATCATGTTTTGCTTTCACTAAACCATTACTATTTTCAAAGAGTAGTTCGCTGAATCCATCAGATGAGAAAATTACCTTTTCAACATTTTCCAAAGATATTTTTTTCTCATCAAATTCAACACCCGGTTCGTATCCGATCGGATAATTTTCCATGATGACTTCCTTCATTTGCATTTCATCTTTATATTGAATAAAAAAGTTTGGGATTGCTGCAGAGCAGTAAGTCAAAGACTTCTGTTTAAAATCCAAGGCAAAGACAACAGCAGCCGTTGGGATAACATCTTCTTGGTAGAGATCAAAAAGGTCATCATTCATACATTTCAAGACATCCGATAGTGTCTTGTACTGTTCCATCCCCATTTTGAAGTATTTACACCCTCTTTTTAAAAGTGCCCTGATTTCAGCTGTCTGCGTGAAAGATACAATATCATGCCCCGTACAATCAAAGAGGAATCCATATAGATTTTCTTTGTCCGTTCCACACCAGTAATCAAGTCCGTCGCCGGATAGCTCATTGAACGGGCTGTAAATAATATCTACTTTGAACTGATCTTCATCCATTGGTGCTGGTAACCGTTCATTTTGGCGAACTTTTGCCCTTTCTATCTCGTCACTGTGCAGAGCCATGACATGCCGATGATCAAAATAATCCTTAATTTGTATACAGAGCATGTCCATGGATGCAGAGGAAGGAAACATAAAATCCGCCTTTGAATTTTGCAGAAAATCGTTAACACCGAGAATATACACACTACAGTGGGTTCCCCCATCCATAGAATCTTTCAAGATTGCCGAAAAGGACATCCCCATCATATCTTGCAACTTGTTATCTACTAAAACTAAGCAAGGCAGATGGTCTTTATAAACAGACAATCCATCCACGCCAGTCGCTGCAGTAAAAATATGTATTTCCATTCCTGATAAGGCTTCATATAAAGCAGTTTCAATAAGCCCTGGTTCTTTCATGACGAGAAGGATCGACTCTTTGTTCTGTGTGTTATTCACAAAATAACCCCCTCTTTTTCTATTAGGAATTTTGGTACTAACTCATGTATTTTCGTAACGATTTGGTTTGGATTGAAATCTGTCCGCGCACAGAGCGTTATCCTCTGTCCATTGCTGTCCATATATAAATGATTGCAAGACATCAACATAAACCAAAATCCCCTGCTGCGTTCCGTATCTGCCGTATAATCTCCCCATTCTAAATCTCGTGTTGTGGGATCTTGCGCCAATTTTTTTAATTTATCTTGATATCTTTGTGCGTTGAATAGTTTAGTCTGGGCAGATACCACCGTTTTAATGTCATGCTCACGCAAATAAACATCAATACGGATTTCGACTTCATTTATTCCGGCAATCGCATATCTGGCAGCATTACATACGGCTTCGTTGATTGCGATTTCATAGTGATAATCCGGATCATTTAGCACAGCAAGATCCTTTTGTAAACGCGGTAATATTTTTTGATAATTTGCATACCCATAAAATAAATAGTGACTGCTCTTCACATAAATAGCTCCTTTCTACCAATGAAATTCTAAGATAAGTGGGATAACTTTAGCTTCAATGTTTTTTGTTGGCACCGGCCCCGTATAGCGGCCATCGAAGCTGCTCGGATTATTTGCAACTGGCAGAAACTCGTCGTCTGGAACCTCAAAATCACCTCTCAGGACAGGCATCATCCGGCCAAGATGGTCAAGCGGGGAAACTTGCCCAATATATTTACCATTGGCAAGAAATTGCAGATTATCCGGATTGATCGAATAAGTTTCATGCTGTAGCGCCCCAACTTCTTTAATGAACATTTCATCCGAAGGTATCCAGTCCCGATCCTTTGCCAGTTGCATCGTACTTTCGGATGGTCGATAGACCACAGCGTCACCATCCTCAAGATGGATTGCAGGAACCCTAAGATAGAGCCCGACAGGAAGGCTGGGTGTTGTATTTAAATAAAATACTTTAGGAAGCAACCCCATTAAATTAAAATGCAGCGGCGCGAATGTCATAAATAGCACAAGAGCAAAAACTAGGCTTGCCTCAATGCAGCGTCTTTTCCTTTTACAATGAATCAAAGTACTGAACCTCCTCACTACAAATTAAGTGTACAAACAAACACCTCTTCAAAAATCTTATTTTTTTTCACTTTTTTTACGTTTTTAATAACTTTTGGTTATAATTGGACAAAAAAAGAACCACAATAAAGGTGGTTCGATCAAAGATGTCCATTATGAACATCTTTACTGCACAAATTCTGCGACACTATTTTGGAACCTTTTGAGGTGGCGACTAACGCTGCCGATAGATACATAACATTTACTAGATAGCTCCATGATATTATCCAATGGGTACTCTATTTTTGTTGCAATCACATCATAATACACACTTTTCCCCCGCTGGTTTATACAATCTTCAATCTTATCAAGTAAAATCTGATACCTATCGCGGTAGGTATCAATTGCGCGCAGCCAATTACGATCGACTATTTTTTTTGTAGAAGGATATTCCTCAAAAAACAATAGTCGCAGATCTAAAACATATAGCAGATTAATAATTTTTCGTCTAGCGAAAACATCATGTGAAGTCAAATTGTAAAACATGAGCCGCGAAATCTCAGCCAATATACTTCTGTCCCAAATATTAAGCTGAGCCAACGAAACATTCAGTGCCAACGAAATGTTTTGCATGCGATCGCTGTGTCTGTACTTTTTGATAACGAATTCCCTTTTTTCTTCAGATAAGTCCTGTAGAACCGTATTAACAATGATACGGTTCATGTCCATTTTTTGTAATCTAAGATAAAGCCTCTGCATGTTCATAATGGACATATTCTTTAGACAGAGATCTTTCAGTTTTTCCTGCTCCTGCAAAAATTCCTTAGAATCGCAAAATCTGTGTTTTAATGCTGTTTCCGCTAAATATGCACCTAAATTTAAACAATTTGACATCTGTTGAAAACTCCTTTCTTCGTCCGCTATCATTAAAGTACCACAAAAGCAGTAAATTGGGGGGATAAGTGCAATAACTTGCACTTATTTTGCACATTTTAAAAAACCAACCGATGTCCATTATGAACATCGGTTGGTTTTTCATTTCAGGAAATCATGGGGCTCCATCCACTATTAAATAATCTGGTGCTGCATCATACTTTTGCGCACGACCAAGAAGTTCTCCTTGCGTTGCTTGAATAATCTTAATCAACACATCCTTGGCTTCGTCCGTATCATCCGGATATTTAATAGCGTTTTTTTTTGCTTTTGATAGCAGAATACCAGATATCCCTATTTTATCTGTTTTGAAGCCACAAAAAAAACTGCCAACCTTATCTTGTAAGCGAATTACTAGACTCATTACTAATACCTCCTTTTAGTTTTGTTTTTGATCAAATGTCCATTCGCCTTTATCTGAAACGTCTAATCGATAATTTTTATAGTTCTGAAGAAAATCTTCTGGTAATTCCATATCTGGTAATTTAACGGCATTTAATAGCTTACCATTATAAGTGCGTTCTCCTTCGGACCCAACAACAAGATATTTATCAGCATCCTGTTCCTCAATAGCCCAAATGCGATATTCCCCAATAGTTAAATGAAATACGCCTACTGGCAGTGACTCCCCTGCAGGCTCTTCTGGAAGAGGCACTAATGCTCCAGGAGAATATCCCCAACCAACATAAAATATCAATAATCCTGTGATTAGTAAAACTAAAAAATCAGTGGCCTTTTTTAGTGAAAAAAAAGGCCACATTTCACTATTTTCAGCTGACAGAGCGCTTCCAATGATTATTATAAACATTATAAGTAAAGGCTCAAAAATGGGAGTAGATGACAGAAAGTGTGAAAAACAATAAACCAGTCCTATCCCACCAATAAAACGCTTACCTTGTAAAATAACCGTGGCACTTACTAATACAGTTAAAAGATTTAGTAAACCAGACACTACGTGTAAAATATGATTTAAATCCATAGTCTACATCCTTTCCTCTGTACACTTTGCCTTAATTTGTTTAAAAATTTGAATGGCCATATTTAAATCCACATATTACTTCATCAACTTTGAGCAAATTATTTTATAAAACTACACTCTAAGTTTTGGCACGTCCGGCAGCAGTCTATTATTTAAGCAATAGGCCGCAAGCTGTGTCAAAGGTCTTTCAAAATCATAATAAGTTCTATTATTAATAGGATTGATCCCAAAATTAAACTATATTTAGAAAATATCCTCGCGCGCTTTTCAAACGCGGTTAAAACTTCCCCTTCAGGTGGAATTATTCTTATACCTTTATATGCGATAAGTATCATGGTATATAAGGCAAAATATGGCTGTATCTGAGTCACTATTTTTATAAATATATCTTCTAACAAACTTCAACATCCCCATCTTTATTGATTTTGCACTCAACATCTTCTAGCAAGTCAATATTAGAATCAACGAGGTACGGTTTACCTAAAATTACTTTCACAATTAGTTTTCTTTTCTTTTTACTAAGAATTAGTACACCATTATTAAATACTGTGACGAACTCTTCGCCCTCTCTGATTGTTGCGTCTTTCCCATGCTCTTTTTTAAACTCAATAGTTGCTAGGTCAATTGCATCAGCAACTCTTTCTATGATTTCAACATTTTCGTATTTCATTTTAAACAGCCCCTTTTAATTTTAAAATATTTGTTAGCATCCGCGTTTCTTTTAATATTGACCGAATACTGTCTTTTTCTACTAAACGTACCGAAGCAAAGTTCATTCATTCGTTGAATCACACTAAACATAAGATCTATATCCATAAGATCAGCAGAAATTTTTATAGTCTCCGATAAAGTATCAAATACAATCTCAGAATCGTAATTAATATCCTTTTCATCGATCTCTAAATGCTGCGGAAATGTCTTTTGATTTACTCCCCGAATAATAGCATAATAAAACATATAAGGATAATAAGGCCAGTCTTTCCGGTTATTGTTGTTTACAATTGTCCCCCCCTTCTCAAGACAATATCAGCTTTCGTTGGGTTTGGGTTATTCAGTTTTCTAATCATAATATCTTCTCCAATTATTCATCAAAATATTCTTCACAAGAATATTCTATATTTTTCATTTTATCTAAAATATTGTTTCTTGTTTCAAGAGCTTTATCTATTTTTTCTTTACTGTTTAATAACGGATTATTTTCATATAAATCTGCACAAAGCATGTCTAATGCTTGAACTAATTCATCTGCTATCTGTTTTTCGCTTTTTCCTTCACAGTCATGATCAACAATAATATGACCCTTATCTACGTCGAATTTTATCATAATGTATTCTCCTCACGCCTCTTTAAATTCACCGAAAATTTGTTTATAGAGTTCAATATCATTATAATAGAGCCATTTTTTTGCTTGCTCGGTAGATAATGGTTCTATTATTACTCGTAAACTTGGGCTCAAAGTGTATATAAAATAATTTTCATTTTGGGAATGATATAATATCGTCCTCAATTTGGATTCTTTCATTGAAAAGCCTAATACAGACCTCGCTAAATCTAGCGCAAAATGATATGGGTATTCTATTTTTTTTATAACTTGTGCATTATCGATCTTATAAATTTTACCTTCATGTAGAAATTCTGTTTTTGCATCAGCTTCTTTTAGAAGTTTTTCTAATTTTATACTTCCAAAAAGATGACTGCTTTTAATCGCAAAAAATAAAAATAATATTCTTTTTAATATTTCTACTGACACCTCAAATCCATTAAAAGTCCACGGTATATTCAACAACATAAGCGCACATAGCGCATAAATTATCGCACGTTTCTTTTTTGATACAGTATTTATAATCATTTTATTTAAATAGCTCCTTTTATTATTCTTTAATCCATATACTATAACCTAGAGAAGCAGTCACTAGAGCCATAGATCCAACAAAAAGACATTCCCCAATCGGAGTAAATACCTGAAAGCCACTTAAATATGAACATAAAGACAAGAGAACAAAACAAAAAGCAAAAAATAATAACCATTGAAATAACTTAATTTTTTTGTTTTTGTATAATGAATATATTTCCTCTGCTGATGTTGATACCGCTCCCAATACTATACCTAAATACATAGCTATAAGTATTGGGTTTACACCTGCATTTGGACTTATAAATATAAAATCCATTAAGATTGTAAATAACATTCCCATAGAGCATATTCCCCCCTTATTTTCCCGCGGATTTTCCTCTTTTGTTCTTAAAGTACTTTCTTTTCTTACCTTTACCATCAGCGTTTCTTTTAATATTGACAGAATACTGTCTTTTTTTACTAAAAGAACCGAAGCAAAGTTCATTCATTCGTTGAATCACACTAAACATAAAATCTATATCCGCAAGATCAGCAGAAATTTTTATAGTCTCCGATAAAGTATCAAATACAATCTCAGAATCGTAATTAATATCCTTTTGATCGATCTCTAAATGCTGCGGAAATGTCTTTTGATTTACTCCCCGAATAATAGCATATGGAAACATATAAGGATAATAAGGAAAGTCTTTCCGGTTATTGTTGTTTACAATTGTTCCCCCCTGCTCGAGACAATAATAACCAGCATCAAAAAATAACTGCTTTTCAGCTTTCTATAATGGTACCATAAATTAAGACATTTTCTGAACACAATTATAATGAATCTGCTATACTGAAAATCAGAAAGAGGGTTCGTTATATGTCGCGTACAAGAAGA